>Ga0209345_10001275_pt1 | contig 30463 bp, 27 predicted proteins | sample Cruoilmetagenom7_FD_187294 | JGI IMG/M metagenome (GOLD analysis project Ga0209345, IMG submission 187294) | Oil polluted marine microbial communities from Coal Oil Point, Santa Barbara, California, USA - Sample 7 (SPAdes) (version 2) | ecosystem: Environmental > Aquatic > Marine > Oil seeps ...
AATCCGCCCTTTTTACTTTCGGCAAGACGCACAGCAAGTGCGCACCGATTCTACAGGCTACCGCGCCAGGACATGCACCGACGGGTGCGCAGGCAGGCGAAAAAAAAGACAGGCGCAAATTGCGCGACCAAGGACAAGGCCAAGCCAGCAGGGGCAGGCATTAAGGAAATCCAGTGAGCCGACGGTTCAGAGGCGAAAGCCAACACAAGGTCGATACGAAGGGGCGGGTTTCCATACCGGCCTCTTTTCGACGTGTGCTGGAAGCGTCCGATCCGAACTGGAAAAGCGGCGAGAATCCCGAACTTGTTATTGTCTACGGTGATCACCGCCGCAGCTATCTTGAGTGCTATACCATGGAAGCCATCGAAGAGGTGGACGCCAAGATTGATGCGTTGCCGCGCGGCTCAATGGAACGCAAAATGCTACAGGCCCTGTTTCACGGACAGTCGTTCCCTACGACTGTCGATGAAACCGGGCGTCTGGTTCTTCCCGCAAAGCTGCGCGGAAAAATCGACTTGGAAAAAGAAGCTTTCTTTATCGGGATGGGTGACACTTTCCAGATTTGGCAGCCCGAAACATATGACACCCAGGAACGCGCCAAGCAGGAAGCATGGCTCGACGAACTGCCAGAGGACTTCGATCCGATGCAGTTCCTGGATGGCCCGGCCGGAGCGTAGCGGGTCATGGCTGCCAACCAGACCTCCCCCCATATACCGGTTCTGCTCCGTTCCATTCTGAAAGCTGTCGCGCCAGTGCAAGGCATCTGGCTGGATGGCACCTTCGGGGCGGGCGGCTATACACGCGGTCTTTTGGATGCTGGTGCTGAGCGCGTGATCGCGGTGGACCGCGATCCGTTGGCGTTCGAGATGGCGCAGCCTTGGGCGGACGAATACGGTGACCGGCTGGTGATGCAGCAGGGTGTGTTCTCGAAGATGGACGAATATGCCCAGAACCTTGACGGCGTTGTGCTGGATCTTGGTGTCTCCTCTATGCAGCTTGATCTTGCTGAACGTGGCTTTTCGTTCATGCGCGACGGGCCGCTGGACATGCGCATGTCGCAGGACGGTCCTTCGGCTGCGGATCTGGTTAATGAGGCCACAGAAGAAGAGCTGGCTAACATCATCTTTCTCTATGGTGAAGAACGCGCAAGCCGCCGGATCGCCAAGAAAATTGTGCTGGCCCGCGCCGACGCGCCCATCACCCGCACACTGGAGCTGGCGAAGCTGGTTGAAAGCTGTTTGCCGCGTCCCAAGCCGAACCAGAGCCATCCCGCAACACGGACATTTCAGGCACTGCGCATCGCGGTGAACGATGAATACGGTGAGCTGTGGGGCGGGCTGATGGCGGCTGAGCGCGCGCTTAAACCCGGCGGCCAACTGGCGGTTGTCACGTTCCATTCGGTCGAGGACAGGATGGTTAAACGCTTTTTGACGGCACGGGCCGGGGCGGGCGGCAACGCCAACCGCTTTGCGCCGCAGGCCGTGCAGGACGCACCACAGTTCACGCTGAAGTCGCGCAAGGCCATTGGGCCGGATGAACAGGAGCTGGAAGAAAACCCTCGCAGCCGCAGCGCGAAACTGCGCGTCGCCACGCGGACGGATGCACCAGCGGGCAGCATCGAGGCAAAGGCCATTGGCATGCCGATGATGAAGGGGAAAAAGAAATGAGATCGGTTATTTACGTGTTGACTGCTCTGGGTGTGATCGGGCTGGCCTTTTGGGCCTACCGTGAAAATTACGCCACTCAGGCGGTGTTGAATAACACGGACCGGCTTCATGCCGAAACACGCGAGGCATACGCCCGTTTGGCTATTTTGCGCGCCGAGTGGGCGTTCCAGAACCGTCCTGACCGGCTGCGCGATCTGGCAGAGCTGAATTTCGAACGTCTCCAGCTTTTACCGCTGCACCCGGACCAGTTCGGTCAGATGGACGAAGTGCAATACCCGATCCCTGATTTACTCCCGATCACCAACTCGATTGATGTCTCCACGATGAACGCGGAGGATCCGCTATGATCCGTACTCCCCTGCGCCCGCTGGCGCGCATCCTTGAGGCGCGTGCCAACGGCGAAAATCCTGATGCGATCGAACATCAGAACCGTCGTATCCGGCACGAACAGATGCGCGACCGTGATCGCAACCGTGCCGAGGGCCGCCTGCTGGTGCTGGGCGTTTTCTTTTTCTGTGCTTTCGCTGTTGTGGGCGCACGGATGGGGCTGCTTGCTGTCTCCGATCCGGTTGAGCCACGCGCCCACGCGCCCGGTTCTGTGATCGCGAATACCCGCGCAGACATCGTAGATCGCAATGGCAATATTCTTGCGACCAATCTGGATACCCACGCACTTTACGCCCAACCGCCACATATGGTGGACCGCGAAGGGGCCGCGCGCAAGCTGGCCAAGATATTCCCAGATCTGAACGAAGAACGCCTCATCAAAGACTTCACTGGTAAGCGTAAGTTCTTGTGGGTGAAAAAGAAAATCAGCCCTGAGCAGATGCAGGCCGTCCATGATATCGGTGACCCCGGTCTGCTGTTCGCACCCCGTGATATGCGCCTTTATCCGAATGGAAAACTGGCTGCACACATCATGGGTGGCGCAAGCTTTGGCCGTGAAGGTGTGCGCGCAGCCGAAGTTATCGGTGTAGCCGGTGCAGAGAAGTACTTTGACGATTACCTGCGCGATCCTGCCAATGCTGGAAAGCCGCTTGAGCTAAGCCTTGATCTAAGCGTTCAGGCCGCGTCAGAGCGGGTTCTGGACGGCGGCATGAAGCTGATGAACGCGAAGGGGGCGACCTCGATTTTGATGGATGCCCACACCGGCGAAGTCATCAGCGTCGTCTCCTTGCCAAGCTTTGATCCCAACAACCGGCCGCGCCCCGCGGTCGAAGGGGATGCCTCTGACAGCCCGCTGTTCAATCGCTCGGTCCAAGGTGTTTACGAGCTTGGTTCGACGTTCAAGATTTTCGCAGCCGCCCAGGCAATGGAGCTGGGGCTGGTGAATGCAAGCACGATGATAAATACAGCCGGACCGATGAAAGTGGGCGGTCACCGCATCGGTGAATTCCACAACAAGAACTACGGCACGATCAGCGTAAGCCAGATCATTGAAAAGTCGTCTAACCGGGGCACCGGCCGCCTGGCGCTTATGATCGGTAAAGAACGCCAGCAAGAATTTCTGCGCAGTCTTGGTCTTTTTGATAAGTCATCCTTTGAAATCATCGAAGCTTCTGGCAGCACGCCGCTTTTGCCGTCGCGATATACGGATTTGTCTGCGGTAACCATTTCCTACGGTCACGGCATTTCGACCACCGCCATGCATCTGGCGGCTGGTTATGCTGCAATTGCCAATGGGGGACGGGCCGTAAAGCCGACGCTGCTCAAACAAAACGGTCCCGTAATGGGGGACCGTGTCATGCGCGCGGACGTGGCCGCCGCGTCGCGCGAGATGCTGCGCAGCGTTGTGGTCGGGGAGGACGGCACCGCCTCTTTCGGCGAAGTTCCGGGTTATTTCGTGGCAGGCAAGACGGGGACTGCGGACAAACCAAAGCCGCGCGGCGGCTATTATAAAGACAAGACGATCACGACCTTCGCCTCGATGTTCCCGGCGCATGATCCGCGCTATGTGCTGGTCGTAACACTTGATGAGCCGGTAGAAACCTCCAGCGGCAAACCGCGTCGGACCGCCGGTTGGACAGCTGTGCCAATCGCGGCCGAGATGATCCGCCGTGTTGCCCCTCTTTTGGGGATGCGACCTGCCATTGAACCCGCAGAAGTCGCTGGTATAACGCTCACCAGCAGCAACTAAGCCGGAACTGGCCCCTATGGCACACCCCATGAGCACCACCTTGAATTCACTGGGGCTTATGGCCGCAGGCGGAGAGAATCCCACCCTTACAAACCTTTGCGTAGACAGCCGCAAGGTTGAACCTGGCACTCTGTTCGCAGCGATGCCCGGTTCGGTCGTCCATGGTGCCAGCTTTGTTGATGCTGCGCTTGAGCGTGGTGCCGTTGCCGTGTTGACCGATGCTCAGGGTGCGCAGCTTGCGGGGGATGCTGTTCGCGCAGCAGGGGCGGCTCTTGTCATCGCGGACGATCCGCGTGAGGCGCTGGCCCGCACAGCTGCTCTGTGGTTCGGTGCCCAGCCAAAGACGATGATCGCGGTAACGGGCACAAATGGTAAAACATCGGTCAGCACCTTTGTCCGCCAAATCTGGATCGAGATGGGGCTTGCCGCCATTAACCTTGGCACGACTGGCGTTGAGGGGGCGTGGACCGCGCCGCTTGCCCATACCACGCCAGAGCCGATAACCCTGCACAGCACCCTTTCGGATGCCGCCAAAAACGGTATAACCCATGCCGCGATGGAGGCATCCAGCCACGGGCTTGACCAGCGACGCCTTGATGGTGTGACGCTGACGGCTGCGGGGTTCACGAATTTCACGCAAGACCACCTGGATTATCACGAAACCTTTGAGGCCTATTTCGACGCCAAGGCCGGTCTTTTTGCGCGCGTACTTCCGCAAGACGGAACTGCCGTGATCAACATTGATGATCCCAAGGGGGTTGATATGGCAGCGATCGCGTCTGCGCGCGGTTGCGACGTGATCACGGTGGGCCGTGACGGTGGCGATCTGCACCTTACTGCGCAGCGCTTTGATGCAACGGGTCAGGATTTGCGCTTTAGCTGGCGCGGTAAAGCCTATCAGAAGCGCCTTGAGTTGATCGGCGGCTTTCAGGCCGACAACGTGCTGCTGGCTGCGGCGCTTGTGATTGCTTGCGGGGCAGACCCGTCAGAGGTGTTCGACACGATCCCGCATCTAAGCACTGTGCGCGGACGCATGCAGTTGGCCGCAACACGTGACAACGGCGCAGCGGTATTTGTTGACTATGCCCACACGCCCGATGCGGTAGCCACAGCACTTTCTGCGATGCGTCCCCATGTGATGGGGCGTCTAGTGGCGATTGTCGGTGCAGGCGGTGACCGTGACCGCGCAAAGCGTCCGTTGATGGGAGCGGCAGCGGCCAAGCACGCCGATCTGGTTTTCGTGACCGACGACAACCCCCGTTCCGAACTACCCGCAAGTATCCGCGCTGCTGTTATGGCTGGCTGTCCGGATGCCACCGAAGTAGGGGACCGCGCCGAGGCTATCTTGCGCGCGATTGATGTTCTGGGACCCGGGGACGCCCTGCTGATTGCAGGCAAGGGGCATGAGACAGGTCAGACCGTCGGTGACGATGTGCTGCCCTTTGATGATGTGGAACAAGCCAGCGTGGCAGTGGCCGCACTCGACGGGAGACTGACATGACATTGTGGACAGCAGCAGAGGCACAGGCCGCAACCGGTGGCCGCGTACAGGGTGACTGGTCGGTTAACGGAGTATCGATTGATACGCGCACCATTGCAGCGGGCGATCTGTTTGTTGCGCTCAAGGATGTCAGGGACGGTCACGACTTTGTAGCGCAGGCTTTGGCGAACGGAGCAGGGGCAGCATTGGTTTCTCGCATCCCTGATGGCGTAGGCGATAATGCCCCGTTGTTGATCGTCGAGGATGTACTCAAAGGCCTCGAAGCACTGGGGGCCGCGGCGCGTGCGCGCACACAGGCCAAGGTCATCGGCATTACAGGCTCAGTCGGCAAGACCTCTACCAAAGAGATGCTGCTGGCCATGCTCGCGCCGCAAGGGCGCACACATGCTTCTGTCGCCAGCTATAACAACCACTGGGGCGTGCCGCTAACTCTTGCGCGCATGCCTGCGGATACGGAATACGCGATCATTGAGATGGGCATGAACCACCCCGGTGAAATCTTACCGCTGACCATGTTGGCACAACCCCATGCGGCGCTGATCACCACCGTCGCTGCTGCCCACCTTGAAGCCTTTGACGATATCGCGGGGATCGCTTTGGAAAAGGCGAGCATTTTTGAAAGCCTGCCGATCGGTGCACCCGCAGTATATAATGCAGATGTTGAGACCGCGGCGATCCTTGCGGCCAAGACCATAGACCGCCGCCTGAACGGCATCGCCTTCGGCGAACATGGCTATGAGTGGAGGCTCAAAGACCTGACCATTCAAGGCGACACGACAATTGTGCAGGCTCAAGTCGGCGATGAACCACTGTTGTTCAAGCTTGCCACACCCGGACGTCACTTTGCGATGAATGCATTGGGCGCGCTTGCGATTGTGCAATCGATTGGTGCGGATCTGGGGCAGGCGGTCACTGAATTGGGTCGTTGGACACCTTACAAGGGGCGCGGGCAACGCGAAGTCATCCAGCTTGACCCGACCGAGCCGCGCGAAGCGCTATCGCTTATTGATGACAGCTATAATGCCAACCCGACGTCAATGGCCGCCTCGTTGGAGGTCTTGGCAGGGGCCACCACGACGGATGGGGTAGGGCGCCACGGCAAAGGCCGCCGCATCGCTTTCTTGGGTGACATGAAAGAGCTGGGACCGGATTCAGTCGCACTTCATGCAGGGCTGGCACATCTGGCGGCGACCAAGAAACTGGATGTGATCCATTGTGTCGGCCCGTTGATGCAATCGCTGTATGATTTGTTGCCCGAACATCAGCGCGGTGCATGGTTTGAGACGTCGGAAGAGATGTGCCAAGGGCTGCGCCACCGCATTGATGCAGGCGATGTGGTGCTGGCCAAAGGCTCTTTGAGTATGAAGTTGGGCCTTGTCGTTGACGCCATCCGCAAAATGGGCCATCCGGTGTCGGAAGAATAACCCCTGTATTAAGGGCGCGCGGCAGTAACGGCCACCACATGTGGGGCCACTGCCTCTGATTAAGTAAGGACGATGTATGCTGTATTGGTTGACCCTTCTCTCGGACGGTGGTGATTTTTTCAACCTTTTCCGCTACATCACCTTCCGGGCCGGCGGGGCGTTCTTGACAGCACTCGTCTTCGGGTTTCTCTTTGGTCGCCCGCTGATCAACATGTTGCGCCGGACCCAAGGCAAGGGGCAGCCGATCCGCGATGATGGCCCCGAGGGGCATTTTGCCAAGGCAGGCACTCCGACGATGGGCGGTTTGCTGATCGTCGGCGCGCTGCTGACGTCAACGCTTCTGTGGGCGCGGTTGGACAATCCGTTCATCTGGATGGTCCTGTTCGTCACGATGAGCTTTGCCGCCATTGGTTTTGCTGACGATTATGCAAAGGTCAGCAAGCAGACTGTGGCAGGCGTTTCTTCAAAGGTGCGGCTGCTGCTGGGCTTTGTGATTGCCGGGATTGCCGGCTATTGGGCCGCGCAATACCACCCTGAAACCTTGCAGTACCAACTGGCACTGCCGGTATTCAAAGACACGCTTGTGAACCTAGGATTTCTGTTTGTGCCGTTTGCGATGATCGTGATCGTCGGTGCGGCGAATGCGGTGAACCTCACGGACGGGCTCGACGGGCTGGCAATCATGCCGGTGATGATCGCGGCAGGCACGCTGGGCGTGATCGCCTACGCCGTTGGTCGTGTGGATTTCACCGAATACTTGGACGTGCACTATGTCCCCGGCACCGGCGAAATCCTGATCTTTACTGCCGGTCTGTTCGGCGGCGGCCTTGGCTTCTTGTGGTACAACGCGCCGCCAGCCGCGGTTTTCATGGGCGATACGGGCAGCCTTGCCTTGGGCGGCGCGCTTGGGGCCATCGCGGTTGCCACCAAGCACGAGTTGGTTCTGGGCATTGTCGGTGGTTTGTTTGTGGTGGAAGCGCTGAGCGTCATCATTCAGGTGCTTTACTTCAAACGCACGGGTAAACGCGTTTTCCTGATGGCACCGATCCATCACCACTATGAGAAAAAGGGCTGGGCCGAGCCACAGATCGTGATCCGCTTCTGGATTATTTCCCTGATCCTCGCGTTGATCGGACTGGCAACACTTAAAGTCCGCTAAACAAATTTCCGGCAGGATCGGCTTTAAGGCCGGTCCGCCAGTACCCTCTGGCGGCGTGGGAAAAGGTCAGAAGATCGACCACCCCATTTGTCGCGCCAGAAGTGCCATGGCTTCGGTCCCCTTGAGGGAGTTGCCATAGCGGTTCAGGCCGGGCGACCAGACAGCAACACTGGCCACACCGGGAACTATGGCAAGGATGCCACCGCCGACCCCTGATTTGGCAGGCAGGCCAACCCGATAAGCGAAATCTCCTGACCCGTCATAATGACCGCATGTCAGCATCAGAGCGTTCAGGCGTCTGATGCGCGGCGGCATGATCATGCGCGGCAGTTGTGGGCTATCTATCAGAAAGCGGCCTGCCATAGCCAACTGCCGCGCTGTCATCTCAATTGCGCAATGGTGAAAATAGGTGCCAAGGGTCTTTTCCGGCGCATTCTTGAGGTTGCCGGTAGAGGCGAGGAAGTGCGCCAGCGCATAGTTGCGGTGACCGTGGGCATTCTCTGATTCAGCAACACGCTGGTTGATGTGGATGTCTTCATCCTCGGCTGCGGTGCGCACAAACTGGACGATCTCGCCCAGAGTTTCACGCGGGGCGCGACCAGCGAGCAATTCGTCGGTCACGACGATTGCTCCGGCATTGATGAACGGGTTGCGGGGGCGGCCTTCTTCCGCCTCCAGTTGCACAATGGAGTTGAAGGCGCGGCCAGAAGGTTCACGGCCGACACGTTTCCACAACTGGTCACCAGAACGCCCAAGCGCGACAGCCAAGGTGAAAACTTTGGTCACAGACTGGACGGAGAACGGCGTTTCCGCGTCACCGGCGCTGTAGAGCTGGCCATCGGCGGTCGCAACGGCGATCCCGAACTGGTCCGGTGCGATACCGGCAAGTTCCGGAATATATGCCGCAACTTCACCCCAGTCACTGTCACTGCGCATGTCCGCGTTGAGTTGAGACAGAATCTCTGGCAAGTGAGATGGCATAAGGCCTCCGGGATCGGGGGTGTTCGGGTCAGGCACCGTTAACAGGAGACACAAGATGATACCAGTACAGGGCATGCAGGGGCAGCGGGTGGCGATACTGGGCCTTGGGCGTTCGGGCCTGTCGGCGGCACGTGCACTAAAGGCGGGCGGGGCGGAACCGGTGTGCTGGGACGACAACCCCCGCGCCCGCGAGGCTGCCGAGGCCGAAGGATTTGAATGTCTGGAGCTGACCCGCTCAGGTGCGTTCGATGGTGTTGCACGGCTAATCGTAAGCCCGGGCATTCCGCATCTGTATCCTGCGCCAAACCCTGTTGTGGCCGCAGCCTTGGAAGCCGGTGTGCCGGTGGACAATGACATCGGGTTGTTTTTCCAAAGCTTTGCCACCTCCGAGTGGAACAGTTTTGATGTGGCACCGCGGGTCATTGCGATCACGGGATCAAACGGTAAGTCGACAACCTCGGCGTTGATCCATCACATTCTTGAGCATGCGGGGCGCAACAGCCAGTTGGCGGGCAACATCGGGCGCGGTGTGCTGGATATTGAACCTGCGCCGAATGGCGGTGTGGTGGTGTTGGAGCTGTCCAGCTATCAAACCGATCTGGCGCGTAGCCTGACGCCGGATATTGCGGTGTTCACGAACCTTAGCCCCGATCATCTTGACCGTCACGCAGGCATGGGTGGCTACTTTGCGGCCAAGCGTCGGCTGTTTGCAGAGGGTGGACCGGACCGCGCGGTGATCGGGGTTGACGAACAAGAAGGCGCCTTCCTGGCGGGGCAGCTAAGCGAGGGCGCGGTCGATGACCGCGTGATCCGCGTGAGCGTGGAGCGCAAGCTGACCGGACCGGGCTGGCAGGTCTTCGCACGTAAGGGATTTCTAAGCGAATACCGGAATGGCAAACAGGCAGCTTCAATTGATCTGCGCGGGGTGTCCGGGCTACCGGGCGCGCATAACCACCAGAATGCGTGCTGTGCTTATGCGGCCTGCCGCGCGATGGGGCTGGCGCCAAAAGTGATCGAAGCGGCATTCCACAGCTTTGGTGGTCTGCCACACCGCAGCCAGACCATCGGAGAGAAAAACGGCGTGCGCTTTGTGAATGACAGTAAGGCCACAAATGTAGATTCCGCTGCGAAAGCCTTGCAGGCCTTTGATAACGTCCGCTGGATTTGTGGCGGTCTTGAAAAGGAGGGGGGGCTGGACGGCCTTGCCACCGCCTCAGGGTCGGTTCGAAAGGCCTATGTGATCGGGCGCGAAGCAGCAGGCTTTGCCATGCAGTTGAAAGTAACGGCAGAGGTTTGCACCACGATGGAAGTGGCCGTGGCCCGTGCCATTGCCGATGCCGAACCGGGCGATGTGGTTTTGCTGGCTCCGGCGGCGGCAAGCTTTGATCAATACGACAGTTTTGAAAAGCGCGGTGATGATTTTGTGCAGCTTGTGCAGGCACATCTGGACTGAGGATCAGCGCGCCGAGTTCAGGTCAGCGGCAGCAGCCATGGCCGAGGACCACGCCCACTGGAAATTGTAGCCGCCAAGCCATCCTGTCACGTCGACCGCTTCGCCGATGAAGTAAAGATCGGGCTGCGTTTTGACCGCCATCGTGCGTGAGCTAAGCGCATCAGTGTCCACGCCGCCCAGCGTGACTTCGGCCGTGCGGTACCCTTCGGTGCCGCCGGGGAACAATTCCCACTGGCGCAACCCGTCCACCAGCGCGCCCAGACGTTTGTCAGACCAATCAGCCAGATTACCGCTTAGATCGAACAGACCTGCCAGATGCTCCACCAGTCGGGCGGGCAGCAAGCGGGCAAGTTCAGTCGTCATATTGCGGCGGCCGGCAAGGCTGCGCTGGCTACGCAGAGCCTCCAACATGCCTTCGGGTGCAATGTCGAAAGTAACGGGCTGGCCTTCGGTCCAATAGGAAGACACCTGCAAAACGGCAGGGCCCGACAGGCCGCGGTGTGTGAAAAGCAGCGCTTCCTCGAACACAGGTCCGTTTGCATGGGCTTTGGCTGGCGTCGAAACACCCGAGATTTCGGCAAAGCGGCTGTCAGGGAAGGTGAAGGGCACAAGTGCAGGCCGCGTGTCGGTCACTGGCAGGTTGAACTGCTGCGCGATGTCATAGGCAAAGCCGGTCGCGCCCATCTTGGGGATGGATTTGCCGCCTGTTGCAACGACGATCCGCCGCGCAGTGACGGCATGTGTCTTTCCTGCCGAATGCAGGGAAAGTGTATAACCGTTTGGCGTCTTTTTTACATTGCTGACAGAGCTTTGCAGCCGCAATTCGACATCACGGGCATCCATCAGCTTGCGCAGCATGGCGATGATGTCTTTGGCGCTGTTATCGCAAAACAACTGACCCAACGTCTTTTCGTGCCACGCAATACCATGCGCCTCTACCAGCGCGATAAAGTCCCACTGGGTATACCGCGCCAAAGCGGATTTGGCGAAATGGGGATTGGCGCAGATAAAGGCCTGCGGATCAGTATAGAGATTCGTGAAATTGCATCGTCCGCCGCCAGAGATGCGGATCTTTTCACCCGGCGCTTTGGCGTGGTCAACCAGCAGGGTGCGCCCGTCCAGATGGGCGGCACACATCATGCCAGCGGCACCGGCCCCTATGATAACTGTCTCGAATTCCATAGCGAGGGGGTGCCTGAGAGGACGGGTCTGGTCAAGCCTTTGTGACAAGGCTTGTCGGCGCGATTGCTATGCCTAGTTCCTATCAGGAAACAGATAAAGGATATCACCGATGACAGCACTCCCCGCCGGAAGCACTTTTCCGAAAACCGATGTCTCCGCCCTTGGTGGCGGCACGTTGACCCTTGGCGCGCCACGCGGTGACCATGATTGGCAGCTAATTGTCGTGTACCGCGGGCTGCATTGCCCGATCTGCAAATCCTATCTGGCACGTCTGCAAGAGCTTGAGCCGACGTTTAACGATTTAGGTGTCGATGTGGTTACGGTCTCTGCCGATCCTGAAGAAAAGGCGCAGGCTTTCGCCGATGAAAAAGAACTGAAGCTGGCCATAGGCTACGGGCTTAGCGTGGCACAGATGAATACCTTGGGTCTATATGTGTCTGATCCGCGCAGCCCGCAAGAAACCGACCGCCCCTTTGCAGAGCCGGGCGTGTTCGTGATCAACGCCGAAGGGGATATTCAGATCCTCGATGTCTCCAACGCGCCGTTTGCCCGACCGGACCTGCAAAGCCTTGCGAACGGGATCAAGTTCGTCCGCGGAAACGACTACCCAATTCGGGGCACCCACTCAGGGTGATCCAGCCTCCTTGCCTGCGTGCGCAAAAGGGTTCAAAGACCCTAGCCGCGCAGGCAAATGCGCGTTATACTAAGTGTAGACCTCCGCAAAGGAGGCGAGACAGGCAGTGTAAGGCACGTACCCATGACAGAAATGGTCTATGGCGCGGTCCCGATGCGGGACGGCGAACCAATCCTACCCAAGTGGTGGAGAACGCTCGATAAATGGGCGTTGTCATGCATTCTGATGCTTTTTGGCGTCGGCATGTTGCTGGGCCTTGCTGCGTCTCCGCCGTTGGCTGAGAAGAACGGTTTCGAGCCGTTCCACTACGTGCAAAGGCAAGCATTCTTTGGCGGTTTGGCGATGATTGCCATGATGCTGACTTCAATGATGACGCCCACAGTTGTGCGCAGACTTGCTGTGATCGGCTTCGCTCTGTCATTTTTCGCACTGATGATGCTGCCGTTTTTCGGAACGGATTTTGGTAAGGGCGCTGTGCGCTGGTACAGTCTTGGATTTGCTTCCGTCCAGCCATCCGAATTCCTCAAGCCCGGTTTTGTGGTTGTGGCCGCGTGGATGATGGCTGCAAGCCTTGAGATCAACGGCCCTCCGGGCAAGGCCTGGTCTTTCGGTATCTGTATCTCAATTGTTCTGATGCTGGCGCTGCAGCCTGACTTTGGTCAGGCCTGTCTGGTGTTGTTCGGCTGGGGTGTGATGTATTTCGTGGCTGGCGCGCCGATGGTGCTGCTGGTTGGTATGGCCGGAATGGTGGTTCTGGCTGGGACCTTAGCCTATTCAAGCTCCGAGCATTTTGCGCGCAGGATTGACGGATTCCTGAGTGTGGATGTCGATCCGACAACGCAGCTGGGCTATGCCACCAACGCCATCCGCGAGGGCGGATTGTTCGGTGTTGGCGTGGGCGAGGGCGAAGTGAAATGGTCGCTACCCGATGCGCACACAGATTTCATTATCGCGGTTGCTGCCGAGGAATACGGGCTTGTTCTGGTGCTGTGCATCATCGCGCTTTATTCCTTCGTTGTGGTTCGCTCACTGCTGCGCCTGATGCGCGAGCGTGACCCGTTTGTACGGCTTGCCGGTACAGGGCTTGCCTGTATGTTCGGCGTGCAAGCCATGATTAACATGGGTGTGGCTGTGCGTTTGTTGCCTGCAAAGGGCATGACGCTGCCTTTCGTCAGTTACGGCGGCAGCTCGGTCATTGCATCGGGCATCGCTTTGGGCATGTTGCTGGCCTTTACCCGCACCCGTCCACAGGGTGAAATCAGCGCACTGCTGTCACGAGGCCGAACGTGAGCGGCGCGCCTCTTTTGGTGATCGCGGCCGGTGGGACCGGTGGTCACATGTTTCCCGCGCAGGCGCTGGCGGAGGTGATGCTGGCACGCGGCTGGCGGGTGAAGTTAAGCACCGATGCACGTGGCGCGCGCTATACAAGCGGTTTCCCCGAACCGGTAGAGGTCGAACAGATCGCAAGTGCAACATTCGCGCGCGGTGGCCTGCTTGCAAAAGCATTGGTGCCTTTCAGAATTCTAGGTGGCACAGTGAGTGCTGCGATCCGTATGCTGCGAGACCGGCCTGCGGTCGTTGTAGGCTTTGGCGGCTATCCGTCCATTCCCGCCTTGGGGGCCGCATGGATGCTGCGCCTGCCACGGATGATCCATGAACAAAACGGTGTGCTTGGCCGCGTGAACGAGGTGTTTGCAAAGCGGGTGGATCGTGTGGCCTGTGGCACGTGGCCAACCACGCTGCCTGAAGGTATCGAAGGCTACCATGTCGGTAATCCGGTTCGTTCGGCTGTGCTGGAACGGGCAGGGGCCGGCTATATCGCGCCGGGCGATTACCCTATGGAGCTATTGGTCATGGGCGGCAGTCAGGGCGCGCGCATCCTAAGCGATGTTGTGCCTCCGGCAATTGCGGCATTGCCGATGGATATGTTGCGCAACATCCGCGTGAGCCATCAGGCCCGCGACGAGGACTCCACCCGCGTCTCGGAATACTATGCAGAGAATGGCATTGATGCTGACGTGCAGCCCTTCTTTCATGATGTGCCGCGCCGCATGTCCGAAGCGCAGCTGGTGATCAGCCGCTCTGGCGCATCATCGCTTGCCGATATTTCCGTGATCGGTCGGCCGTCTATCTTGATCCCCTTTGCTGCTGCTGCGGGGGACCATCAGGTCGCCAACGCGCGCGGTCTGGTCGAGGCCGAAGCCGCCGTGATGATCCGTGAAGAAGCGGCAAACCCCGATACCCTGACTGAATTCATCCACACGATCCTGTCAAACGGTCCTGCCGCAACGTCAATGGCGAACCGTGCCTTGTCGCTTGGTAAGCCAGAAGCGGCACAAACGCTTGCCGATATGGTCGAAGAACTCACTACCCCCAAGGAGCCTGTTTCATGAACGCCGTAACCAAACTGCCCGGAGACGTGGGCGCCATTCATTTCGTGGGCATCGGCGGTATCGGCATGTCTGGCATTGCAGAGGTATTGTTGAACCACGGCTATACGGTTCAGGGTTCTGACCTGAAAGCCACGCCAATCACCGACCGGCTGGCAGAGCTAGGCGCGACCATATTCGAAGGCCAAACCGCCGAGAACGTCGATAATGCACAGGTTGTAGTGATTTCCTCAGCGATTAAGCCGGGCAACCCGGAGCTTGACGCGGCACGTCTCAAGGGTTTGCCAATTGTGCGCCGTGCAGAAATGCTGGCCGAGTTGATGCGCCTCAAGTCCAACATCGCCATCGCAGGCACACACGGTAAAACAACCACGACGACGATGGTCGCGGCGCTGCTGGATGGCGGCGGCTTTGATCCTACTGTGGTTAACGGCGGTATCATCCACGCCTACGGCTCGAACGCGCGTAAGGGGGAGGGCGAGTGGATGGTCGTCGAGGCCGATGAAAGCGACGGGACGTTCAACCGCCTTCCAGCTACCATTGCCATCGTCACCAACATTGACCCCGAGCATATGGATCACTGGGGCACGATCGAGAACCTGCGTCAGGGCTTTCTTGAATTTACGTCCAATATTCCATTCTACGGTGTGGCTGTCTGCTGCATCGACAACGCCGAGGTTCAGGCGCTTGTTGGCAAGATCACGGATCGCCGTGTGATTTCCTACGGGTTCAATGCACAGGCTGATGTCCGCGCGGTTGGCCTGCACTACAAGGCAGGCGTGGCCCATTTTGATATTCACCTGCAAAACGAAGACATCATCATCAAGGATTGCGCGCTGCCGATGCCGGGCGATCACAACGTCTCTAATGCGCTGTCTGCTGTGGCCGTTGCGCGGCATTTGGGGATGAAGGGTGAAGAAATCCGCGCGGCGCTGGCCAGCTTTGGTGGTGTGAACCGCCGGTTTACGCGCGTGGGCGAAGTCGACGGTGTCACGATCATTGACGATTACGGTCACCACCCTGTCGAGATTGCCGCCGTGCTGAAAGCGGCGCGTCAGGCGACCGAGGGGCGCGTGATTGCCGTCCATCAACCGCACCGCTATTCGCGCCTGAGCCATCACTTTGATGAATTCTGCGCCTGCTTTAATGACTGTGATGTGGTTGGGATCGCAGATGTCTATGCCGCTGGCGAAGACCCGATTGAGGGCGCGGACCGCGATAGTCTGGTGGCAGGATTGATCCAGCACGGTCACCGTCACGCCCGCCGCGTGGACGGGCCGGAAGATCTGGCCAAACTGGTGGCCGAACAGGCACGACCCGGTGATATGGTGGTCTGCCTTGGGGCGGGTACAATCAGCAGTTGGGCCAATGGCCTTCCCGATGCCCTGCGCGCGCTCAAAGGGGCTGCAGCGTGACGCTGATCTGGCTGTCCATAGGCTGGGTTTTCGCCTCCGCACTTGTCGCGACGCTGCCGATGCGTCACCAGTATTTTCCCGGTGTGGTCCTGTTACTGGCGGCCCCCGTGCTGATCGTACTCGCCGGGATCCAGTTTGGCTGGATCTTTGCGTTGTTGGGCCTTGCGGCGTTTGTATCCATGTTCCGTAATCCGCTCCGCTATATCGTGGCGCGGCTGCGCGGAGAGCATCCGGAGATTCCAGAATGATCAGCCTCTCACTCACTCTCGCATGCCTTTGGGCCGTTGTTGCCAATATATTGGCCATGACACCGAGCAAGGATTATCACTGGCGCAACGCCTGTATCCTGATTGCGGTCGGAATACCGATTGTCGGCTATGTGGTGATGCAGCACGGGCCATGGATCGGGTTGCTGGTGCTTGCCGGTGGGTGTTCCGTCTTGCGCTGGCCTGTGATTTATTTGGGCCGCTGGGTGGGTCGCCGCGTTCGCACCACCCCTGCGGAGTGACGCTGTAATGCTCATGGTTCTGGTGGCAGGTCTGGCGATCTGGATGTTCGGCTGCGCATACGCCGGATATAAAAAGCGCTTCGGGCTCTTTGTGATTGTTACACTGATAGGTATGGGGCTGAACACGGCTTGGATGTGGTTTGGTCTCGAGGCGATGCCGCTATCCCCGGCTGCACTAACAGCTCATGCAGCAGCACTTTTGTACGCATTCGGGGCACTGGGCGTCGGCTGGCTGATAGGCCGCATCGTTCGCAGCTTTCGGAGCAGTAAGGTAGACAAAACATGAGCGGCATGCCGACCCCGCGGGGGAAATTGACCCCGAAACGCCCCCTGTCCGAGCTGACATGGCTGCGCGTTGGCGGACCTGCCGACTATCTGTTCCAGCCTGCTGATCTGGAGGATTTGCAAAGCTTCCTGCAGGAACTTCCAACTGATCGCGAAGTGTTTCCGATGGGCGTTGGTTCCAACCTCATCGTGCGCGACGGCGGATTAAGGGCCGTGGTAATTCGGCTTGGGCGTGGTTTTAACGGAATTGAAATTGACGGTGGTCAGGTCACCGCAGGTGCCGCCGCGCTGGATGCACATGTGGCGCGCAAGGCGGCGGATGCGGGGCTGGACCTGACATTCTTGCGAACCATTCCAGGTAGTATTGGCGGCGCGGTGCGTATGAATGCCGGCTGCTACGGTAGCTACACTGCTGACTATTTTGTCGAAGCGCAGGCCGTGACGCGGGCAGGGGAGCTTGTGACGCTGACGGCTGATGATCTGAAATTCCAATACCGTCAGAGTGAACTACCGCAAGGCGCGGTGCTTGTTAGCGCGACTTTCGCGCCGCTTGCTGGTGATCCGGAACAGCTTCATGCCCGTATGACTGACCAGCTTGCCAAACGGGATGCATCCCAGCCTACGAAAGATCGCAGTGCTGGTTCCACCTTCCGCAATCCGGCTGGCTTCAGCTCTACCGGACTGGCGGATGACGTGCATGACCTGAAGGCGTGGAAGGTTATTCAGGATGCGGGGATGAAGGGTGCGACCCTTGGTGGTGCGCAAATGTCCCCCAAGCATGCGAATTTCCTGATCAACACAGGCGAAGCCACTGCCGCTGATCTCGAAGGTTTAGGCGAGGAAGTGCGAAAAAAGGTTTACGATTCCAGCGGTATCACGTTACAGTGGGAAATTATGCGAATAGGCGAAAAATAAGCGTCAGATCGCATGGGCTAATGCCGTAAAAACGGCAACCAATAAGAAATAAGGGCCGAAAAAGGCCCGGGACATTGAGGCACAAGGGTATGTCGAGCAGGACAAACCCCACAGTGGCGGTACTCATGGGTGGACCCTCGGCCGAGCGCGAGGTCTCGCTCAGCACGGGGCGCGCATGCGCAGCCGCACTGCGGGAATACGGATACAATGACGTGATCGAGGTCGATGCAGGCCCCGATCTTTGTGCCATTTTGACAAGTATGAAACCGGACGTGGTGTTCAATTGCCTGCATGGTCGCTGGGGCGAGGACGGCTGCGTTCAGGGCATACTTGAGTGGCTGAAAATTCCTTATACGCATTCCGGTGTTCTGGCGTCTGCTGTCGCAATGGACAAGCAGCGCAGCAAAGACATTTTTCGGGCAGCCGACCTTCCCGTCGTGCCCAGCATGATCGTGCCAGCCCAGCGGGTGCGTGAATGTCATGTCATGACCGCCCCTTATGTGGTCAAGCCGAATAACGAAGGCTCTTCCGTCGGGGTTTATCTGGTTTCCGATGAAAACAGTGGCCCACCACAGTTGGGTCCGGAAATGCCCGAAATGGTCATGGTTGAGGCCTTCGCACCTGGCCGCGAGCTGACGACGACAGTACTGGGCGATCGCGCGCTGACAGTGACCGACATCATCACCACTGGCTGGTATGACTATGACGCCAAGTACAAAGAAGGCGGATCACACCACGTTGTGCCTGCTGACATCCCGAAAGAGATTTTCGACCTGTGCCTTGATTACGCCCTGCGCGCGCACAACGCATTAGGCTGCCGTGGTGTTAGCCGTACCGATTTTCGCTGGGATGAGGCGCGCGGCGTGGCCGGATTGATCCTGCTTGAGACGAACACACAGCCGGGCATGACCGGTACATCGCTGACGCCCGAACAGGCGCAAGCCACGGGAATGAGCTTTCCAGAGCTTTGTAACTGGATTGTGGAGGACGCATCATGCGGTCGTTGATCCGCAAGAAACCGATTGCTGGCAGACCCGATCCTGCGCCGTCGCGTTGGTCGTGGCGGATGCAGCGGCTGATGCTGACGCCGGGTATCCGGCTTGCGCTGCGCGCTGGGGTGCCGTTTTGCATCACCCTGACGTTAGGGACATGGTATCTGTCAGACGAAGCGCGCCGTGGCGCGATCGAAACGGCCGTGGCCGAGGCCCGTGCCAGTATCGAAACCCGTCCGGAATTTATGGTTAATCTTATGGCTGTCGATGGGGCGAAGGATGAGCTGGCCAGCTACATCCGTGAAACCCTGCCGCTGGATTTTCCGGTCTCAAGTTTTGATCTCGACCTTGACGCCATGCGCGCCAAAGTTACTGAAATCTCGGCTGTCAAAACAGCATCCGTGCGGATCCGTCCGGGTGGTGTTCTGCAAATCGATATCGAGCCGCGCAAGGCTGTTGCTTTATGGCGCAACGAAGATGGCCTCGCGCTGGTGGATGAGAATGGCATCTACGTTGCTGCCGCAACCAGCCGCTATGCGCGTCCTGATCTGCCGTTGATCGCGGGTGAGGGGGCAGACAAACATGTGGCCGAGGCACTGGATCTGATACAGGCCGCGGCCCCGTTGGGGGAACGGCTGCGCGGATTGGTGCGTATGGGAGAGCGACGCTGGGACGTTGTTCTGGACCGTGACCAACGCATTTTGCTGCCATCCGAAGAACCCCAGCGCGCGCTGGAGCGTGTGCTGGCTTTGGAGAGCGCCCAAGATATTCTGACCCGCGATGTAGCGCGGGTAGACATGCGGCTGGCACGCCGACCAACAGTGCAAATGACAAATGAGGCCGCCGAAGAGAGGTCGGCCCAACAGGCAGCGTTTAGGGCAAACAAACAATGAATGATCTATATAACAGCCAGCGCACCATGCGGCAGATGCGCAAGATCGCGATGCAGCGCGGTGTGGTTGCTATTCTGGACGTAGGCAGCTCCAAGATCGCGGCACTTGTGCTGCGCTTTGACGGTTCAGCCCGACTGGATGACGAGGGTGAGATTGGATCGCTGGCAGGGCAGTCCGGCTTTCGCGTGATCGGCGCGGCGACAACGCGTTCGCGCGGTGTGCGCTTTGGTGAAATCGCAGCGATGGGCGAAACCGAACGCGCCATTCGCACAGCGCTACAAGCGGCGCAAAAGATGGCAGGCATTCGTGTCGATCACGTAATCGCTTGTTTCGCTGGGGGCGAACCGCGCAGCTATGGTCTGGATGCGATGGTCACGCTTGAAGATCAGGTGGTCACCGAAGACGACGTGGCTCGTGTACTCAGCAGCTGCGATGTGCCGGAATACGGTGAGGGCCGTGAAGTGTTGCATGCTCAACCGGTGAACTTTGCCCTTGATCACCGCAGCGGGTTGATTGATCCGCGTGGCCAGCTCGGCAACGAGCTAAGTGTTGATATGCACATGCTGACTGTGGATGCCGCAGCCATTCAACATCTGGCCTATTGCATCAAACGGTGCGATCTGGAACTCGCAGGGATTGCGTCCTCCGCCTATGTCTCTGGTATTGCCGCATTGGTGGAAGACGAACAGGAGCTGGGTGCTGCCTGTATTGATCTGGGCGGCGGAGCGACTGGTGTGTCGATCTTCATCAAGAAACACATGATCTACTCTGATAGCATTCGGATGGGCGGGGATCACGTCACCTCTGATATTTCGATGGGACTGCAGGTTCCAACAGCCAACGCCGAGCGGATCAAGACGTTCTATGGCGGCGTGCAGGCCACCGGCATGGATGACCGCGAAATGATCGAAATCGGCGGAGAGACCGGCGATTACGAACATGACCGCCGTACAGCCAGCCGTGCCGAGTTGATTGGCATCATGCGCCCGCGCGTTGAGGAAATTCTGGAAGAGGTCCGCGCGCGTCTGGACGCCGCCGGTTTTGACCATCTTCCCAGCCAACAGATTGTATTGACGGGTGGCGGCAGCCAAATTCCGGGCCTGGATGGATTGGCGAGCAAGATTTTGGGACAGCAGGTGCGCCTTGGGCGTCCTTTGCGTGTTCACGGCCTGCCGCAAGCCGCTACTGGCCCGGGGTTCTCTTCGGCTGTCGGTTTGGCGCTTTTCGCCGCGCATCCGCAGGACGAATGGTGGGACTTTGACATCCCCGCTGACCGCTATCCTGCACGATCGCTCAAGCGCGCGGTCAAGTGGTTCAAAGACAACTGGTAAGGCATCTCGCTGCATCCAGAAATTTGACAATTTTAAAATTGACCCTCCGATCGGTTGTCCTTTCGGAGGGCCATTTTTTTCTGATGTACGATTTCGGATGCCGATCCTGCTTTAGTCTATTTGAACCTATCCTGCATGGTGCTGTAGATGTTTTTTGCTTGCAAAAACGCTTGCAGAAAGGGTGACAAGACCGAATCCTTCGTGTATCCTTTCTGTTAAGCGCATCAGGACCCACAAGAGGTCCAGCATCAACAAGCGCACCGGCGGGTCGAGCAGGACCCAGAGTTAGATAGATATGTTGTCGTCGCGCACCCTTTGGTTGCGGGTGATTTTTTGGCGGATGGTTGTGTTTTGCGCAGTCTCCGCAATATCTGTGCCGATGGGCGAAATCTCGCGGATTGGGGTGAGATTTTGTCTATATTTGGTGTAAAACTGATGTTTTCTACGTGACGCGAGCGGAACGCGCGTTTAGTATTAAGCAAATTTGGGAAAAAAACGCTCGCGCGGTGCGGGCAAGCAGAACAGGCGGAACCAAGATGACTTTGAACCTTTCGATGCCGGGACAGGACGACCTCAAGCCACGCATCACCGTTTTTGGTGTAGGCGGGGCAGGCGGCAACGCCGTGAATAACATGATCGAGAAAGAGCTCGATGGTGTTGATTTCGTTGTTGCCAACACGGATGCGCAGGCGCTCCAACAGGCCAAGTCAACGAGCCGGGTTCAGTTGGGCATCAAAGTTACCGAAGGTTTGGGCGCGGGCGCCCGCGCAACTGTTGGTGCCGCCGCTGCCGAAGAAAGCATCGAACAGATTGTGGATCACCTTGCCGGTGCGCACATGTGCTTTATCACCGCTGGTATGGGTGGTGGTACAGGGACGGGCGCCGCGCCGATCATCGCGCAGGCCGCGCGTGAACTGGGCGTTCTGACCGTTGGTGTTGTGACCAAGCCTTTCCAGTTTGAAGGCGCAAAACGGATGCGTCAGGCCGAAGACGGTGTGGAAGCACTGCAAAAAGTCGTCGACACGCTGATCATCATTCCCAACCAGAACCTTTTCCGTCTGGCGAATGAAAAAACCACCTTCACCGAGGCTTTCTCGATGGCTGACGATGTTCTGTATCAGGGTGTCAAAGGCGTCACCGATCTGATGGTCCGCCCCGGCCTGATCAACCTCGACTTTGCGGACGTGCGCGCCGTGATGGACGAGATGGGCAAAGCCATGATGGGTACGGGTGAGGCCGAAGGCGAAGATCGCGCCATTCAAGCTGCTGAAAAAGCCATTGCTAACCCGCTGTTGGACGAAATCTCGCTGCGCGGTGCCAAGGGCGTCCTGATCAACATCACAGGCGGCCACGACCTGACCTTGTTCGAACTGGACGAAGCTGCGAACCGCATTCGTGAAGAAGTTGACCCAGAGGCGAACATCATTGTCGGTTCCACATTGGATGAGACAATGGGTGGCATGATGCGCGTGAGCGTTGTTGCGACAGGTATCGATGCGCTGGATGTGAACACGGATATGCCCGTGCCGCGCCGCTCGATGTCCAAGCCGCTCAAGCAAGAAGCGATTGAAGAAGCTGTAGAAGAACCGACACCTGCACCAGTTGCAGCAAGCGTCGCTGTTGTTGCAGAAGAGCATGACGAAGAGCCTCGGGCGCCAAGCTTCTTTGACGAAGCGCCACGTGAAGCTGCCCGCACCGAGAGCCGCGATCTGTTTGAAGGTCGCCGCAACGAGTATGCTGAAGAGCGCGCCGACGACATGCCGCCTCCGGCCTATACGCCTGAGCCTGCCGCGTATGAGCAGCAGCACGATCATCTGGAAGCAGAGCCAGAAGCGTTTATCGCGCCGCGTGCTCCGACACCGGGTACGCCGTCACCAGAAGCGATGGCGCGCCTGCGCGCAGCCGCACAACGTGCGACACCAGCGGCACAGCAACCACGTGCTGCCGCCGCACCAGAACCGCAAGCCGCGCCAGCACCGACAGCCTCGGCAGGTGAGCGTCCTCGTTTCGGGATCAACTCGCTCATCAACCGTATGACCGGCGCGCAAGAGGGCGAGGGCCAGCCGCGCGCTGCAGCTCCCGCACAGCAGCCGCCACGCCAGCAGCCACCGGTCCAGCGTCAGCAGGCTGCTGCTGCTCCGCAGCCCCGTCAGGAAGCTGCACCAGACCAAGAACGCATCGAAATTCCAGCGTTTTTGCGTCGTCAGGCAAACTAAATTACATCATTTCGTGATGTGGAAGGCCGCCCCAAGGCGGCCTTTTTCTATTTTGATATAAGAGGTTATGTTGCAGGTGGCGGGTTTGTGCCGGATTGTAACAGTGATGTTTCAGACCGTTGCAATCCTTGATTTGAACGATTGCAACCGGAAGCCTAGTTAAGGGTTAATCAAGTACATACTTGAATCAAACCCGAGGACGGCAGCGTGCAAAACACCGTAAAAACAGCGATCAGCTTTACAGGTAAAGGCCTGCATTCAGGCAAACCTGCGACAGCGACAATTGTTCCGGCTGCTCCGAACTATGGTATCTGGTTCAAGCGGACAGACGTCGATCTTGGTGACCGGATGGTTCCGGCGCGCTGGGATGCAGTGAACCGTTCACCCCTTTGCACCAAGCTGGAAAACAAAAGCGGCCTTCAGGTTTCCACTGTTGAGCACCTTATGGCTGCGCTTGCCGGTTGTGGCATCCATAACGCATTGATTGAGCTTGATGGCCCGGAAGTGCCGATCCTTGACGGATCTGCTGCCCCTTTCGTGCGTGGCATCATGGCGCACGGCGTGCAGATGCAATCTGCCCCGGTCATGGCTTTCGAAGTGTTGAAAGAAGTCACCGTGCGTGACGGCGACGCGGTTGCGACCATCGCGCCCTCCGACACGCTTCGCATTGATTTCGAGATCGATTTTGCTGATGCAGCGATTGGTCACCAGCAGAAATCATTGGTGATGAACAATGGTTCATTCGCACGTGAACTGTGTGACAGTCGTACCTTCTGCCGTCAGGCGGATGTAGACGCCATGCAGGCCAACGGCCTTGCGCTTGGTGGTATGCCGGGCGAAAATGCGGTTGTTTTTGATGGTGACGCGGTGCTGAGCCCGGGTGGCCTACGCCACGCGGATGAACCCGTGCGTCACAAGATGCTGGATGCTTTGGGTGATCTTGCGCTGGCGGGTGCCCCTTTGCTTGGCCACTATACGGGCGTCCGTGCAGGCCACTCCTTGACCAACACACTGCTGCGCGCCTTGTTCGACACACCTGGCGCAGTGCGTCTGGTGCAGTGTGACGGCGCAATGGCTGCGCGCTTGCCCGGTCACGGCCTTGTCTGGAATGAAATTCCGGCTGTTGCCTGACCGGTAATTATCCTACAAGATTTCCAAAGGCTTGAGGCGATGGTTTCGGGCTTTTGTACAAAGTAAGGAAATGGGCGTTTTGCACCGCTAATTATTGTGCTAACACCAAAGTCAAACAGGGGTTAAGCCTCTGAAATGGACTGTAGCGGTAAAGAATAAGGATAGCCAAGGATGGGTTTTGGAGGGTCTGCAAGACGTCTTTCCGTCACTTTGGTGGCTGTTGCGGCATTGTCCGCGTGCGGAGGCTCACAAGATACGGGCCGCTTTACGAAGAATTTCTTCAATCCACAGGAAATTCCGCTGGAAACATACACGCCTGAACAAATTTTCGAGCGTGGCGAATTTGAACTGAACCGTAAGCGCCCCGCCGAAGGGGCCTTCTACTTCGCCGAGATTGAGCGGTTGTACCCCTATTCGGAGTGGGCCAAGCGTGCGTTGATCATGCAGGCGTTTGCCTATCATCAGGATGGGGATTACCCGAACAGCCGTTCTGCGGCACAGCGGTTCATTGATTTTTACCCCGACGATGACGATGCTGCTTATGCGGCTTATCTGCTGGCCCTCAGCTATTATGATCAGATTGATGATGTGGGCCGCGATCAGGGTCTGACCTTTCAGGCACTGCAAAGCCTGCGCTCCGTGATTGAGCGCTATCCTGACAGCGAATATGCGCGTGGCTCGATCCTGAAATTCGATCTGGCGTTTGATCACCTCGCCGGTAAAGAAATGGAAATCGGTCGCTATTATTTGCGCCGTGACCACTATGCTGCTGCCATTAACCGCTTCCGCGTGGTTGTTGAGGATTTCCAGACCACCACCCACACGGCTGAGGCACTGCACCGTCTGGTAGAGGCATATCTGAGTCTTGGTTTGACGGATGAGGCGCAGACCGCAGGCGCGATTTTAGGTCACAATTATCAGTCGACCGAATGGTACGAGGACAGCTACAAGCTGCTTACCGGACGCGGTCTTGAGCTTAAATCGCTTGGCAACAACTGGTTGTCGGCTATTTACCGTCAAACGCTGAAAGGCGATTGGATCTAACGTGCGCGCCCGCACGCCTGTGACGGAACCTGTTTGATGCTGCGCGGTCTAGACATATCCGACATGCTGATCATTGAAAGGCTGGAGCTGAATTTTCAGCCCGGCCTCAATGTGTTGACGGGTGAGACGGGCGCAGGGAAATCTATCCTGCTTGATAGTCTGGGCTTTGTCTTGGGGTGGCGCGGTCGCGCCGATCTGGTGCGTCAGGGCGCTGCACAAGGTGAAGTGACCGCGTGGTTTGATCTTGACGAAAATCACCCAGCGCGGGCAGTTCTGGAAGAAGCGGGTCTGCCTGTAACGGATGAGCTGATCTTGCGCCGGATCAATACCGCAGATGGCCGCAAGACTGCCTGGGTCAATGACCGGCGTTGTTCTGGTGAGGTGTTGCGCGCGCTGAGCGAAACATTGGTTGAACTACACGGCCAGCATGATGATCGCGGATTGCTCAATCCCAGAGGTCACCGGACCATTCTCGATGATTTTGCTGGGCTTGATGCGGCCCGCGCAAAGGTGCGTAGCGCTTGGAGCGAGATGGCGCGCATCCGCAAAGCGCAGGCCGCCGCTGCCAAGGCGCAAGAAGAGATCCGTGCCGAAGAAGAATTCCTGCGCTATGCCGTATCTGAACTGGATAAGCTGAGGCCGGAAGAGGGGGAAGAAGCTGCGCTAGATACCAAACGCCGGATGATGCAGGCCGCCGAGAAAATCCGTGCAGATGTGGTTAACGCCTATGAGGCGATGGGCCAAAGCGGTGCAGAGGCGCAGTTGGCTGATGCATTCCGGTGGCTTGACGGGGCTGCGGCACGCGCTGACGGCACGTTGGAAGAACCGATGGCCGCGCTGAACCGCGCGATGATCGAGCTGGACTCAGCGATGGAAGGCGTCGTTCAGGCGATTGAGGCGATGTCATTCGATGCCCATGAACTTGAAGACACCGAAGAGCGGCTGTTTGCTATTCGGGGACTTGCGCGCAAACACGATGTGCAGCCGGATGAGCTGGCCGGTTTTGCCGAAACGCTCCGCACCAAGTTGCACGCGCTGGACGCGGGTGAAGCCGAGCAGGCGAAGCTGATTGCAGAAGTCCGCGCAGCAGAAACTGCCTATGACGTTGCAGCGCAAGCGCTCAGCGATGCGCGCGCCAATGCCGCAGCCAAGCTGGACAAAGCCGTTAGCGGTGAGCTTGCACCACTAAAGATGGAGCGTGCGGTTTTTGCGACGCAGATCACACCCGAGGCAGAGGGCCCTGAAGGCCGTGACGCAGTTTCCTTTACAGTTGCCACAAACCCCGGTGCGCCTGCGGGGCCGATCAACAAGATCGCCTCTGGGGGTGAACTGAGCCGCTTTCTGCTGGCCCTGAAGGTGTGCCTGACGCAAGGCCAATCCGGCCTTACCCTGATCTTCGACGAAATTGATCGCGGTGTGGGCGGGGCCACGGCCGATGCGGTAGGCCGTCGATTGGCCGCGATTGCCGAAGGTGGTCAAGTGCTGGTCGTGACCCATTCACCTCAGGTTGCGGCGTTGGGTGCCAATCATTGGCGGGTCGAGAAATCAGTGACCAAAGGCATGACAACAACCAATGTCGTGCCACTTACCACGGAAGAGCGGGTGGACGAAGTTGCCCGCATGGTGGCCGGTGACACGATCACCGATGCCGCCCGAGAGGCCGCTCGCGCCTTGCTGAGCGCCTGACGGCTTGAAACAGCAGCCGCAATATGGTTTCCGCAAGGGTAACCTTTCCGCGTGCCTTGCAATTGAAAGCGCCCCATGACCGAGCCTTCCCGCTCACTTTTGTCACAGCAGTTGACCCTAGTCGTTGGCAGTGCCCGCGATGGGTGGCGCGTTCTGCGGCATAAGGGACCGGGAAAGATCACCTTCTGGTTCATCGCCCTTCTTGTTGGTATTGCCGCCGGCTTTGCCGCGCTGTTGTTCCGAAAGGGTATCTACGGGCTGCAAACAATGCTGTACGGCACGGATGATGTTCAGCATTTGCATAGTTTCCTGATTGGGTTGGAGTGGTACTGGATTGTCATCATTCCGACTGTCGGGGGGCTGGTCTCCGGGCTTATCCTTCACCATTTCACGCGTGATGCGCGCGCGCGATCGGTTGCGGATGTGATTGAGGGGGCTGCCTTGCATGAGGGCAGGGTAGAGACGCGTGCAGGTCTGGCGTCCGCGTTGGCATCTATGGTCACATTGGGGACCGGCGGATCATCCGGGCGCGAGGGGCCGGTCGTCCATCTGGCGGCGGTTATATCAACTTGGATCAACCGCCGGATCAATGCGGACGGGATCACGGGGCGTGACCTTTTAGGATGTGCCGTAGCAGCCGGCGTATCGGCCAGCTTCAATGCCCCGATCGCCGGTGCGCTTTTCGCGCTCGAAGTCGTGCTGCGCCACTTTGCTGTCCATGCTTTTGCACCCATTGTGATTGCAAGCGTTGCAGGGACTGTGATCAACCGGTTGGAATTCGGCGGTGTGACAGAATTCAAGTTACCGGTCATGGGGGATCTTCAATTTTATGTCGAACTACCGGCATTTTTGCTTTTGGGTCTGACCTGTGGTCTGGTTGCGGTCGTCCTGATGCGCGCGGTCTTCTGGGCTGACAACATTGGAAATTACATCCAATCCCGCACCAAATTGCCGCGCTACATCCGCCCGATGGCAGCAGGTGCCTTGCTTGGCGGGATTGCCTTGTGGTTTCCGCATATCATTGGCGTCGGGTATGAGACTACTTCGCTGGCTTTGACGGGGGAACTTGTGTTCCATGAGGTCGTGATTTTCGCAGTGCTCAAGGTGGTGGCAGTGGCGATCACACTGGGCGGCCGCATGGGGGGTGGTATCTTTTCGCCCTCGTTAATGGTTGGCGCACTGGTGGGGCTGGCTTTTGGCCTGATCGCCACGGGGTTCTTCCCGAACGTTTCAGGCTCAACCTCGCTCTATGCGCTGGCGGGCATGGGCGCTGTAGCTGCGGCCGTGCTGGGCGCACCTATTTCCACCACGCTGATTGTGTTTGAGCTGACGGGAGACTGGCAGACTGGTCTGGCGGTTATGGTCGCGGTCAGTTTGTCCACGGCGCTTGCCTCCAATCTGGTTGACCGCAGCTTTTTCCTGACCCAGATCGAGCGGCGCGGCATTCACCTTGCAGCTGGTCCGCAGGCCTATCTTTTGGCGATGTTTACAGCATCCAAGACCATGCGCGCACCCGACCATCCACGCGCAGCGGATGAGACGACATGCTGGGAAATGATTGGTGACGGGCTTTATATCGACGGCGCCACGACACTGGAAACAGCGATCCCGATGTTCGAGAATTCAGGCGCGCTGTTTCTACCAGTGGTCAGGTTGTCTGCGGATGCCGCACCGCCCGAATTGCTGGGCGCGTTGTTCCATGTGGATGCCTTGCTCGCGTATAATCGCGCGCTGGCAGCCACCGCAGCCGAGGAACATTCCTAGATCTGCTCGACAGCGATCTCTTCCATGTTGTGAAAGGCAAGATGGTCTTTGATCCGCTCGACAACTTCTTTCGGCTCTTCATAAGACCAAACAACGTTTTCCAACGTCCGGCTTTTGGTGACGACGGAAAAGTAGCGTGCGTCGCCTTTGTGCGGACAATGAGAGGTCTTGTCGCTTGGATCAAGAAAGGCCATCGCGATATCTTCACGCGGGAAGTAGATTACCGGCGGATAGTCCCCTTCGACAAGCTCCAGCGCATTGCTGCTTTCGCCCAGAACGGCCCCGCCTGCGCGGATAGCCCAAGTGCCCGGTGCTTTTCGGATCGTAATGTAGTCAACCATGTATATCTCCCCCCAACGTGATTAGCGCCCCTCAGATAGGTGCGGTTGCCGCACTTAACCACTGTTTTGCAGCGGCTGAAACCCGCGGGCCGATTTTTGTTTCAACCTCGGCATGATAGCTGTTCAGCCAATCCCGAGCTGCCGGTTCCAGAAGCTCCGGCACAATCAAACGTCGATCAATCGGCGCAAAGGCTAAGGTGCGCCAGTCCAGCATTTTGCGATGTGCGTCACCGGCAGGCAAATCGGGTGCTTCTTGTACAACCAGAAGGTTTTCGATGCGGATGCCGAAAGCGCCCTCACGGTAATAGCCCGGTTCGTTACTAAGGATCATACCCGGTTCAAGCGGTACCTTGCTGATCCTGCTCAGGCGCTGTGGCCCTTCATGCACGCTGAGATACGCGCCTACGCCGTGGCCCAGACCATGATCAAAATCCTGACCAGCCAGCCAAAGCGGCATGCGGCCAATCGCCTCGATGTGCGCGCCGGCAAGGCCAGTCGGCCAGCGCAGGCGGCTCATGGCGATCATCCCGGCAAGAACGCGGGTAAAGGCCTGACAGGCCTCTAGCGGTGGGGTGCCGATGGCGACTGTGCGGGTGATGTCGGTGGTGCCATCAAGGTATTGGCCGCCGCTGTCCAGTACGATCAAGTGACCCTCTTCAAGGCGCGTGTCGGTTTCTTCGGTCACGCGGTAGTGCATGATCGCCCCATTCGGACCGGTCCCCGCGATGGTTTCAAAGCTGATATCCTGCAAGCCGTTATCACGGCGGCGCATGGCTTCCAGCTGGATGACAACCTGAATCTCTGTCAGGCTGCCGATAGGCTGCGCATCCAGCCAACACAACAGTTCAACGATGGCAGCACCATCGCGCAAATGCGCAGCAGCAGACCCTTCGATCTCGGCCACATTCTTGCAGGCCTTGGGCAAGGCGCATGGCTCTGCTCCTGCGGTTGCGGCCTCTCCAAGGGTGTCGGCGACGATCTGTGGCACGGTGGACGTGTCGATCCGTACAGGACCTCCTAGCGCCTCAAGCGCAGGCAGGAAGCGATCAGGGGATTGTAGTCGTACATTTTCCCCCAAATGGTCCATGAGGCCTGTATATTTTGACGGCTCGGAATATAGATCAACCGTGCTGTCAGCATGTAATATGGCAAAGGCATGCACCACCGGGTTACGTTCGATATCCGCGCCGCGAATATTTAGAAGCCAACAAATGCTGTCGGGCAAGGTGATCACGGCCGCGCGCTGCCGCGCATCGCTGAGGGTTTTGGCCAGTCGCGTCCGCTTAGCGTCATGGCTTTCGCCGGCGAATTCCAAAGGATGCACCTTTGCAGGTTCCATCGGCGGGGCAGGTTGATCGTCCCAGATCGCATCCACCAGATTGTCGCTTTGGACCAAAGTGATCCCGCTGCCTGC
>Ga0209345_10001276_pt1 | contig 30457 bp, 27 predicted proteins | sample Cruoilmetagenom7_FD_187294 | JGI IMG/M metagenome (GOLD analysis project Ga0209345, IMG submission 187294) | Oil polluted marine microbial communities from Coal Oil Point, Santa Barbara, California, USA - Sample 7 (SPAdes) (version 2) | ecosystem: Environmental > Aquatic > Marine > Oil seeps ...
AGATGCTCTGGCCTTTGGCTTGTGCCTGTTTGATAGTACATGGCATCAAGGCGTCATTGGAATTCTTGCATCGAGAATTAAAGAAAAATTCTATCGACCGGTTATTGCTTTCGCTTTGGCAAATGTAGAAGAAGGTGAGCAGTTACCAATTGACGAGAATGCTTTAATTAAAGGCTCAGCCCGGTCCATTCCAGGATTCCATATTCGTGATGCCCTTGATAATGTTGCTACCCAGCATCCTGGGTTAATCAGTAAATTTGGCGGCCATGCCATGGCCGCGGGGCTTACTATCGCATATAAAAATTATGAAACCTTCCAAAGTGCTTTTGATCAAGAAGTGCGTCGACTGTTAAGTTTCAATGATCTTCAATGTCAGGTCTGGTCTGATGGAGAGCTTGAAGAAGTTGACCTGAATTTAGAAAATGCAAACATGCTCAGGGAATACGGCCCCTGGGGACAAGCATTTCCAGAACCGGTTTTTGATGGTGAATTTAACCTGGTGCAGCAACGTATTGTCGGTGAGAAACATCTAAAAATGGTTCTGGCATTACCTGAAACCAATAGAGTTTATGATGCCATCGCCTTTAATGTGGATTTGAATATATGGCCAACAAGTGCAGAAAAAATAAAACTGGCTTATAAACTGGATGTAAATGAATTTCGAGGCAAAAAAAATCTACAATTGATGGTCGATTGTTTGGAAGCTGTTTAGATAAATTCGCTTGGCGTAAAAATTCTCTTAATCTTTATTTTTATCAATCACGATATTGTTTTTCACTAGATAAGCCAATAGTGAAGCAGCTACTAGTTTATGCCCTCGACAATTTCAATGTGAATCAAGGAATGCCGGGTCATACTGCCCCATGATTTGTTGAGTATTAGGAGAGAGCAGAGTTATGATGGCGGCAATCATAACTAAACTTATCCAGTCTTTCTGGCCAATTAGTGATGAACCTTCTATTGGAAAAACAAACATAGACTGCAAAATGTCAGCAGCAGCTGAAGTATTCTCAGCTCTAAAAAAACCAGGAAATAACTACGCAAAATAGAGTTAATAGGTGTAACAGGAATACATACATATATTTAACAACTGTATAGTCGGGATTTTTATCCATCTGGTTTTAACTGCTGCCAAAAATGGTTAATTACCAGGAAGAGGCCGTGTAGGACTCCCCAAATTAAAAACGGCCATCCTGAGCTATGCCATATACCACCCAAAATCATAGTGATTGACAGATTTAGATAAAGGCGATTTGCTGAAATGTAAAAAAAGAAATAACAAGAGGATGGGCAATTTCCAGAAAATAAATTGAAATGCAAAAAAAAACGGATAGGAGGTAAACAGCATTTAATAGGGTGGTGTTTACATTTTCAGGGAAGCTAAATTTTATACATTCGTGCGAGATCATAGCAGAATCAGAATACTCAGTTTCAGAATTCACATATAATTTACTGGAATGAGGGTAATCCTAAAAACCGCAGTTGGCCGGCCCAAACTGGAGGTTAACACTACTATGATAAGTTATTTTAAATAGTGAGTTTTCACCTGTTGGGTGAGTCCGCCTCCTCACTCGATAGCACGCTTATTGGATCCGCTAATTTCGTAAAAAAAGCTCGAAATAGCCGGCTAGAGCCTGCCCCGCGAAGCGTATTGGGTATTATTCACTTTTTTTACTGTATTATCGAATCCAATAAACGCACTCTCAAGCGAGTCCAACTGCGGTTTCTAGGATAATAGACGTTTTTTCTTGAGTTAAAGTAATGGTTTTATTGACCATTCGGCTCAATTTTTTTGGATTAGGCTTCAAATTAGTGTGAGTTTTTAATACTATGGTAAGTATTCATCTGGTTGAGCCATTAAGGTTCTGTCATGCAATCAGAGTTAAAAAGCATTGAATTAGCAAGGGGATTTAATAAGATGAAAACAATACATAAATACGAAGTACCTGTTGCCAAAGAAACAACAGAAATCAAGATGCCCCTGCATGCAGTAATCAGGAATGTCGAGTTTATTACCTCATCACACGCGGTGTTTATTTGGGCAGAAGTAGAAGCTGGGGCTGAATTTAAAGAAGGTAATGAAGTCAGGGCTTTTAGAACTTTTGGCACCGGAGACGGGGTACCTGAAGGCTCGATCTATGTTGGGTCAACGGTCGATCAATATGTGCCGGAAGCCTACCATGTGTACGAAGTTACCGATTGTGAAGATTGTCGGCTTTAAACGCTTCATCTTCAGGTTTGTAGGGGGCTGTGTAACGCGAATTAGGTTGAAGTTTTTTCCAGAGCTGTGTGGCTTAAAAGTGATAAGCAGAAACATACACCGCTTTAATGCTTTCTGAATCGGCCTAACGGTCTTCGATCTTCGGGCTCTCAGAACTTAGTCTCTATTGACTCTACCGACTCCATGCATCGAAACTTATATTTTACATAAGCGTAATTGTGAGAGGGGTGGAGTATCTTTGCTTACAATCATAAAATTTTACCTAAAAGTAGTGATTTTTAATGGAAATAAACCCAATTCAAGTGCGTATTAAAGAGCTTGCCGAAAGAGCAGAAACGCTTAGGGGGTATCTTTGACTACGAACTTAAGAAAGAACGCTTAGATGAAGTTATCAGGGAACTGGAAGACCCTGATATCTGGAATGACCCGGAAAAAGCCCAGCTCATTGGTAAAGAACGCTCCCAATTGGAAGGCGTTGTCGATACCCTGGACAAAGTAGGTAACGGCGTCATGGACGCCGATGAATTATTGGCTCTGGCCGTAGAGGAAGATGATGCCGATACTGTTTCAGAGGTGTCATCAGAGCTGGATACGCTTGAAAGTGCCATTGCCGATCTGGAATTTCGCCGGATGTTTTCCGGTAAAATGGATGGATCCAATGCTTTTCTGGATATTCAGTCGGGCTCAGGGGGAACAGAAGCCCAGGACTGGGCTGAGATGTTATTGCGAATGTTTTTGCGTTGGGGTGAGCGGCGAGGGTTTAAAACTGATCTTATGGAAGTCTCAGCCGGTGAAGTAGCAGGCATCAAAAGTGCTACCATTCGCTTTGAAGGTGATTATGCTTATGGCTGGTTGCGGACAGAAACCGGTGTACACCGCCTGGTTCGTAAGTCGCCTTTTGATTCGGGCAGTCGGCGTCATACGTCATTTGCTGCAGTTTTTGTTTCACCAGAGGTTGATGACGATATAGAAATTGATATTAACCCCGCTGATTTACGCATAGATACCTACCGAGCCAGTGGTGCTGGCGGTCAGCATGTCAATAAAACCGATTCCGCTATCAGGATTACTCACTTACCAACTAATACTGTGGTTCAATGTCAAAATGATCGATCCCAGCATAAAAACAAAGCTCAGGCGATGAAGCTGCTTAAAGCCAAACTGTATGAACTTGAAATCCTGAAACAGAGTGAAGAAAAACAGGCTCTGGAAGATACCAAGTCAGATATTGGTTGGGGAAGTCAGATTCGATCCTATGTACTGGATCAATCCCGAATCAAAGATCTGAGAACAGGTGTTGAAACCAGCAGCCCTGGTCCGGTGCTTGATGGCGATATAGATTTTTTCATTGAAGCCAGCTTAAAGGCAGGCTTGTAAGGCTTACGATAAAATCAAGGGCTCCTCTAATAAAAGTACCAAACCTAAGAGTAATGACGACAGGAAAACCATGACAAAAGAAAATCAGACTGATGACACTTTAAGTGAAAGTGACGAAAATAAACTGATTGCCGAACGGCGAGCCAAACTGGCAAAAATTAGAGAGGATCGTAATGCCTTTCCAAATGCATTTCGTCGAGAGCATTTCTGTGGGGATTTGCAAAAAGACCATGGTGAAAAAACCAAGTCTGAACTTGAAGAGCTTGGCATGTCCGTAAAGGTGGCGGGGCGGGTCATACGTAATCGGGGTGCTTTCATTGTCATTCAGGACGTAAGCGGAGAAATCCAGCTCTACGTAAACCGTAAAGCCTTGCCTAAAGACGTGTTGGACGATATTAAAACCTGGGATTTGGGTGACATTGTGGGTGCAGAAGGTTTGTTGCATAAATCCGGCAAGGGTGATTTATACGTTGATATGGCAAGCGTTAATCATTTGGTGAAGTCTTTGCGGCCACTACCTGATAAACATAAAGGTCTTGCAGATCAGGAGTTGCGTTATCGTCAACGCTACGTCGACTTGATTGTTAGTGCAGACGTTCGAGACAGATTTCGTATGCGAACCCAAATTGTTGAAGGTATTAGAACTTATCTGAATAAGCAGGATTTTATTGAAGTAGAAACACCCATGATGCAGCTGATTCCCGGTGGCGCAACGGCCAAACCCTTTGCAACTTATCATAATGCCCTGGATATGGAGTTGTTTTTACGTATTGCGCCTGAGTTGTATTTAAAACGTCTGGTTGTGGGTGGATTTGAAAGAGTATTCGAGATAAACCGTAATTTTCGTAACGAAGGTTTATCAACCCGCCATAACCCAGAGTTCACTATGGTTGAGTTTTATCAGGCCTATGCGGATTATAAGGATTTGATGAACCTGACCGAAGACATGTTGCGTACCATTGCTCTGGATGTACTAGGCAAAACCATGGTTCATTATCAAGGTGATGAATACGATTTTGGTAAAGCCTTTGATCGGATGACAATACTGGAGTCAATCCTTCATTTTAATCCTGATGTAACTCTTGAGCAGTTGAGTGATCTGGAATCTGCTAAAGAACTGGCTACATCTTTACAAATTCCATTAAAAGATATTTGGGGTTTAGGTAAAGTTCAAATTGAAATTTTTGAAAAAACCGTTGAACATCGATTAATGCAACCTACATTTATCACTGAATACCCCACGGAGGTTTCACCCCTGGCGCGACGTAATGACGACAATCCTTTTGTTACCGATCGCTTTGAGTTTTTTGTCGGTGGCCGGGAAATTGCCAATGGATTTTCAGAGCTGAATGACCCTGAAGACCAGGCTGAACGGTTCAAGGCCCAGGTGGCAGAAAAAGATGCCGGCGATGATGAGGCCATGCATTATGATACCGACTACATTGCAGCACTAGAGTATGGATTGCCACCCACTGCCGGAGAAGGCATTGGCATAGATCGATTGGTGATGTTGTTTACGGACTCACCCTCAATACGAGATGTGATTTTGTTTCCTCATATGAGATCCCAGTCTTGAGTGTAGGCGAAGCACATGTCTGATCAAATCAAGCTTGAAGAAAGCTGGAAGCGGGTATTGCTACCTGAATTTGAAAAATCTTACATGGTGGATTTGCGACAGTTTGTAAATGCCGAAAAACAAATCGGTAAAATTATTTTTCCAAAAGGAAAGGAATATTTTAATGCCCTCGATAGTACGCCTTTTGATAAGGTGAAAGTCGTTATTCTTGGGCAAGACCCTTACCATGGCCCTGGCCAGGCCCATGGTTTGTGTTTCTCTGTACAAGATGGTGTTAGACAACCCCCCTCATTGAAAAATATTTTTAAAGAGCTAAATGCAGATTTAAAAATCAAACCGCCTTCTCATGGTAACTTGCAGGCCTGGGCTGAGCAGGGGGTGCTATTGCTCAACAGTGTGTTGACCGTTGAGTCAGGTAAAGCAGGTTCTCACCAAAAAAAAGGTTGGGAAACATTTACCGACCAGATCATTCAGAGTTTAAACGAGCAGCAAGAAGGTTTAGTTTTTATACTATGGGGCAGTTATGCTCAGGCAAAAGGCCAGTTTATTGATCAAAACAAACATTTGGTTATAAAATCCTCACATCCTTCCCCACTTTCTGCCCATCGTGGGTTTCTGGGCAGCAAGCCCTTTTCCAGGGCTAATAATTACCTTGTTTCTATAGGTAAAGAGCCTATTAATTGGGCGCTTTCCTAGAGAAACCGAGTCCTTCTTTATAGTAATTATCAATTCTTCAACATCGCTTCCTTGAAATGTGAGTAAATTCGGGGAATAGGCGAATAAAAACTTGTAAGATCAAATCCTTATATACCAAAAAAACGCACGCTTTTTAGGGTTAACTTTATTACCTCAGGATGGATTGAATGGCTAGCATCGGTTTTATTGGATTAGGCAAAATGGGTCTGCCCATGGTGCAAAATTTATCTAAATCTGGAAATTTCATCAAGGTTTATGACAGCTCTCCTGAGATTATGGCAAGCTTGGGGAAATTGCCTGTGACCAAAGCCAAAGACCTTATTGAGGTGGTTAAAGGTGTTGAATATGTTATTTCCATGTTGCCGGATACCAAAACAGTCAGTGATACCTACTTTGATCAGGCGGGACTGTTACACCATGTCTCTGAAGGCGCTACTGTTGTGGATTGTTCCACCATAGCGCCAGAAACAGCTAAACATCTTGCTGAAAAAGCCAAAGATCGAAATATTTTGATGCTGGATGCTCCGGTTACAGGAGGAGTCAATAATGCGGTAAAAGGTGACCTGGCTTTTATAGTTGGAGGGGAAAGAAAAATTGTTGAAAAGGCCAGGCCTCTGTTAATGCACATGGGCTCATTTGTGATTTTTGCTGGTGACAATGGCGCGGGTCAAATGGCCAAAATTTGCAACAATATGTTGTTGGCCATACAAATGGTGGGTACTGCGGAGGTACTGCAATTAGGTGTGGATAATGGGCTCGACCCCAAAACACTATCAGATATTATGTTACGTAGTTCAGGAAAAAATTGGGTGCTGGAAAATTATAACCCCTACCCAGGAGTGATGAATGAAGTGCCTGCAGCAAATAATTACGAGACACGAGTGTCTGTCGATATGCTCAGTAATGATTTGAATTTAGTTATTGAAGCCGCATTGGTATCGGAATCACTGGCCCCCATGGGAACTTTGGCTCGTTCCTTGTTTGAGCGGCACCGTAAGGAAGGCAATGGTAATCTTGATTTTTCAAGCATTCAAAAACGTTTTCTGGATCACCATGCAAGCATACAAGAAGATAAAGAAAACTCAGAATAAATATAAAAACTATTATTTATTCTGGTTCGAATTTAGCATTATTTCTGAGATTCTGTTTTGTAGGGAAGATCCATGATTTTCATGGGCAGAGCGCTCCCGCCTTCATTGCTTAAAAAAACAGGAGTTTCGCCAGGGTTAGAAGATGGTAGAAGCGCCAGCATTTTGCAATCGTAATGTTCAGCACTTTTTTCTACTATGGCAATGTTCACCAGCTCTCCATGACGTTTGAAATTACCCTCTTCCTTAATAAATAATCCAGAGCCGGGTTTCGGCATTTCATTTTCGGAATCAGCGGTTTCAATATCGGCTAAAAATAATCGGGATTTTAGCTTTCCTCGATAATGCATTCTGGCTATAACCTCTTGCCCGGTAAAACAACCTTTATTGAAACTCACGGCATCAATGTTCTGGTAGTTCAGGTTGTGAGGTAAAAATTGTTCCACGGTGGTTTCTTCTATCTGTCCGTAACCCGATAATATATCCAGCAAGTGCCAGGCATTTTTCCCTACGGGAACCGCATTGTTCGTAAGTTTTTCCCAAATGGAACAAGCTGAACCCTGATTGCAAAAAAGAATAAAGCGTGGGTTGATATCAGTGCCAGAACCTGAAGGCGATCCAGCAATGCGCGCGCATGTAATGGTGTCGGTTTGGGTAACGCTGTTGACAGTATCCGGAACGGGGCAAATTTCCTTTAAGAGATTTGCAGCCTCGGATCCAGCAAGTCCAAGGATAATAAAATCATTTCGTGCATTTTTTATTTCTGCTTTTGAAAATACAATGTATTTACCAAGGGTTGTTTGGGTGGATTGAAAAAGCCCTGGTTCCATGAGCAGGCAATAGGTTTTGTCAATTTTGAGTGCCCGAAAAGAAGTGACCATACGGCCTTTAGGGGTACAGTAAGCACCCGTTTGTAAGGAGTGTTCGTTGACTTTCGATACGTCGCAAGTCAACTGGCCTTGCAAAAAAGATTCAGCATCATCACCTTCGATAGCAAGTAAATCCAGATGGGATAAGTCACTGATGATAGTGCTGTTAAGGCAGGCTTGAGCATCTTCTTCAGTGGAAGCAAAGCGCACCACCGAACCATCATGAATCGTGGCGCCAGCCTGGGATAAAAATTCGAGCCATTTATTTGTCATATATCATCGTAATCCAGCTGCGTTTTCTGGGATAATATAGCCTCTGCTTTGCTTTGTCAGTAGTTTAGAGATTTGTTTTTAGTTTTCTGATTCAGGGTTAATATGAACAAACTTGTGATTTTTTGCTATTAATGTAGTATTCGCCTCATCTGAAGGCTATGTAGTTCAAAAAGCGTAGTTTTTCAGGCTTATATATTAAAAGACCTAAACATGAATGATTCCAGTGACTTTAAAAGACTGCAGTGGCAGTGCCGTAGAGGCATAAAGGAAGTTGAAGTTTTGCTGCTACCATATTTTGAAACTCAATTTAATCAGCTTGATCGGGATGATCAACAGTTATTTGAGTGTTTACTTGCCTGTCACGATGTGGATTTATTTGACTGGTTTACTGGAAGAGGCAAGCCAGAAGACCAGGAATTAGCGCGGTTAGTTGATGCCATCCTTCAATTTGTGGGCTCCCGAGTTCGAACTTAAGCCTTCCCCTCTTGCCTGCGGGCTTTCTGCACTATTAACTTTATCTGCTTTAAGCAGTATGTTGTTACTTCCTTTGCGGGACTTTTGGGTTTTATTACTGGCAGGAGTGATTCTTGCTGTGACTATTCAAAAAATGTTGCAGCAGGTGTTTCTTTTTGGTGATGATGCCATTGTGCGGGTTTATTATCGTGACAGTGGTTGGCGCTTAGTCACTCGAAAAGGGCTTGAATACCCGGCAACATTGCGACCGGATTCTGTTGTTAGTCAGTGGTTTATCTTGTTGAACTTTAATATGGACAAGAATATGGACAAGAATATGAACAAGCTTGATAATCAGAGAAGTAATGAAAGGAAGAAGTACAAGCTAAAAAATATAATCGGATCACGAACGTTTACACAATTTAAAAATTTGATTCAGGGGAAAAAGAAATCCGTACTTATTTTATCTGATGGATTGCTTATAAATACCAATACAGAAGAAAACGCTGAAGAATTTCGCCGTTTAAAAGTTTTTTTACGCTTTGGTAAAGGGATAGGATAATACTTATTAAAGGCGCCCTTAACTAATGATTTCCCGGTATCTTTTCTTATTACGCGCACTAAATACAGGCGTGTTTGGCGGAGTAAGGACTGTATTTTGGGCAATGTCCAGGGTTTCGGGGTGATCAAGCGTATAATGCAGGCCCCGGCTTTCTTTTCTCTGCAAGGCCGATTGAATAATAATGTCTGACACCAATACCAGATTCCGAAGCTCTATCAAGTCGCTACTAATTTTATAATTGCTATAAAAATCCAGAATTTCCTGATGCAGTAAATCAACTCGATGTTTTGCCCGTTGCAATCTCTTTGTGGTCCGCACGATGCCAACATAGTCCCACATAAAATGCCGTAGTTCATCCCAGTTGTGGGCAATAACAACGTCTTCGTCAGAATCAGTAACCTGTGATTCATCCCATCTTGGAATGTCAGGCCAGTCAAATTTATTTTCTAATTCCGATTCAATTTTCCTGGCAGATGAGTTAGCGAAAACAAAACACTCGAGAAGCGAGTTGCTGGCCATGCGATTGGCACCATGCAGCCCCGTAAATGAGGACTCGCCAATAGCGTAAAGTCCTTCAATGTCAGTTTGTCCATCGAGATCAACAATGATTCCCCCGCAAGTATAGTGAGCGGCGGGCACAACGGGCATAGGGTCTTTGGTGATATCGATACCCAAAGTCATACAATAGTCGTATACAGTGGGAAAGTGGTCGATGATAAAGTCTGCCGGTTTATGGGAGATGTCGAGAAAGACGGATTCAATGCCCAGTCGTTTCATTTCATAATCAATCGCCCGGGCAACAATATCTCTGGGTGCAAGTTCTTGTCGCTCATCAAACCGATCCATAAAGCGTTCACCATTAGGCAGGAGTAAATGTCCGCCTTCGCCTCTGACGGCTTCCGTGATAAGAAAGTTTTTTGCATCAGGATGGTACAGGCAGGTGGGGTGAAACTGGTTGAATTCCATGTTGGCAACTCGACACCCGGCGCGCCAGGCCATGGCAATGCCGTCTCCGGTGGCAATATCTGGATTGCTGGTATAAAGGTAAGCCTTGCTTGTTCCACCAGTAGCTAGAATCACAAAACGAGCAAGATGTGTTTCAACTTTTCCAGTGTCAGTATTGAGTATGTAAGCACCCAGGCATTGATTGCCGGGCAGGCTTAGTTTTGCAAGGGTAATCAAGTCAATAGCAACTCGGTTCTCAAAGATAACTATATTTTTTTCTTGCTGAACTCGTTGTGTAAGGGTATTTGAAATAGCTTTTCCGGTGGCATCGGCGGCATGAATGACTCGTCGATGGCTGTGTCCCCCTTCCTGTGCCAAGTGGTAGTCAATGGAGCCATCGGCCTTGGGTGTACCTGTAAAATTCACGCCTTTATCTATAAGCCACTGGATGCTGGCCGGTCCATTCTCAACGGTGTAGCGAACGGTTTTTTCGTGACAAAGCCCTGCGCCAGCAGTCAGGGTATCCTGAATATGGGCATTCATGGAGTCTTCTTTGTCCAGAACAGCAGCAATGCCACCCTGGGCATAGTAAGTATTGGCGGCATTAAGACCCCCTTTACTTAAAACGGCAATTTTACACTGGGGTGCCAGATGTAATGCGGCCGTTAGTCCAGCGGCACCACAACCTATAATCAAAACATCATGTTGATGAAAATCGCTCATCATTTATCCCAGGCTATTGATTTTATTCATGATTTAATAAACGGTGTGTTGGCTCTTCTTTTAAGTGGAAATTTCGGATTATACGCACAATTTCCAAATTGTGTGATCAAACTGCGGTTTTTAGGATTATACCTGCGTATTCACGGTTTTGTTAAATCAGTTCAATCTGTATGGGAACTGTTGCCAAGCACTTTTGTCATAACTTATAACCTTTTAAAGATTATTAAAGTTTTGGGTACGTAAAATGGGTGTATCATCAACAGTACATTTACCACAAACAAGCGGTAATCAGCGAAGTTTTAAACCGGAAGGCACGATTAAACAGGGTTCGTGGATGAACGATAGCAGTACAGACAAGTTGTTGGTAGAGCGCGTTCAGCAAGGGGATAAGCGAGCCTTCGACCTGCTTATGTCCAGGTATCAACACAAATTGATGTCGCTTGTCAGTCGGTACATTTCAGATTACCAGGAAGCCCAGGATGTAGTGCAGGAAACCTTTATAAAGGCCTACAAAGCATTACCAAAATTCAGGGGCGATAGTGCCTTTTACACATGGTTGTACAGAATAGGGGTCAATACGGCAAAAAATCATCTGGCGGCCAAAGGGCGTCGACCCAGTGCCAGCGATGTTCAGGTTGAAGATGCCGAGGTATATGACGAAGGCTATCGCCTCAGAAATATAGATACACCCGAAAGCCAGATACTGACATCTGAACTTGAAAAAGCAATATATGAAGCCCTGAATAGTTTATCAGATGAATTACGCACTGCTTTTAGTTTAAGAGAGTTTGATGGGCTGAGCTATGATGAAATTGCTGAAATCATGGAGTGCCCTGTAGGCACGGTGAGATCAAGGATTTTCAGGGCGAGGGATGGCATTGATCAACAAATCAAACCTTTGATGGAAGACAGTTGGGGTAGAAAAACCTCTAAGGTGAAGTAAATGAGTGAAAAAATGAAAGAAGAAATTTCTGCAATGATGGATGACGAATCTTCAATGTTTGGTGTGCGTCGTGTTTTGGACGAGGTTGAAAGTGATGATGAGTTGCACGCTATCTGGGAACGTTACCATTTTGTAAAGGCAGCATTAAATCAAAGCAGCCTTTGCCAAACGTCAATTTCAGATCGCTTTTGGGCTGAGCTTGAAAATGAGCAAACAAATGTGCCTGATAATTTGGAATTACCTGAGCAGCTTAGCGACACGTCTGTAAAACCAAAGCTGAATCAATATATCAGCAGCATGGCCGTTGCAGCGACGGTCGCTTTTATGACGGTTTTTGGTTGGCAGCAATATCAGGGATTTCAGGATCAGGGTTTGAATATAGGATCGGAGTTTTCTGTTGCCGGGCTCGTTCGGGATAATGTTGTTGTTCCAGATTCGACTATGGTGGCAAAAACTATAGACCAAAAACCTTTTCTGGATGCCTCAGATACAATGATGTTATCTGATATGCCCTACTCAGGAATTCAAACTGCAAGTTCAGGTGCTAGTGTACAAGGCCAGGCAATGGTTCGACAAAACCTGGTTCGCTTGCCAACGTCAAATAATGGTGGAATGACTCGTGAGAAATTAAATTTGTTTTTATCTAACCATGCGGAGCACGCGGCATTAAATACCGGTCGCGGTATGTTGCCTTTTTCTCGTACAGCAAATTACACCCTGGTTGAAGGTGCCGGAAAATAGTGAACAAAGTCGCCTTGCCTCTTTCAAATTTATCAATGGGACGTTTTTTAAATTTCATAGTGAGTGTGTTTTTAATAATACCCTCACTATCTTCAGCAGAAATTAAAACCGACAATGACATTGGATATTTACTTGATAAAATGTCTCGGGCATTTCATGAATTATCCTATGATGGTCATTTTGTGTACGTGGGAGGCGACAAGATTCAGTCACTTCGGATTTTACACACGGTAAAGAATGGGGAAGAATATGAGCGCCTTTCACAACTAAATGGTGCGGCTTTGGAAGTTATTCGAAAAGGTCACAAGGTGCTTTGCCTTCATCATGGTGACCATGTGATGCGTCAGGATCGTGCTCATTCTACTGGGCCTTTTTCTCGCCAGTTTAACGAAGTTCATTCCAGTCTGGACCAATTTTATCGTTTTTTCAGGTCGGGCAATGACCGTGTGGCTGGTCGAGAGGCAATAAAAGTCAGTGTTGAGCCATTAGATGCTTACAGATATGGCTATGATCTATGGCTTGATAAGATAAGTGGCTTATTATTGAAGTCGATAATGTATAATCAAAACAGGAAAGCGCTTGAGACCTTTGAGTTTATCCAGCTTGCGATCGTAGATAGCTTGCCCGAAGACATGTTTGTTCCTGACGAAACAACACAGATTTATTCGGAGCATTATTCGTTAAACCTGAATAAAGCGGATACCAAAACAAATAAAACCCACGAATGGTCTGCTGACTGGAGTCCACCGGGTTTTTATATGACGGTTCTGGATATAAAAAAGTTTCCAGTGAGTAATGAGCCGGTTAATACGCTTATGTATACCGATGGACTGGCAGCTTATAGTGTATTTATTGAAAAAAACAATAGTTATAATAAACAATCAAAACAAAGCAATTCTGATAGCGTGACTATTCGACAATCTGGTGGAACTTTTGCCTATAGCCACCAGGTAGATACCTCTGATCACCCTTATACTGTGACTGTGCTGGGTGAGTTACCCGCAGAATCTTTGAAACGTGTCGCTCAGTCAGTAATAAAAATCCGTTAATGAATTTCAGGCGCCCTTCGGCTTATGTTTCGTTGACATTGATAATTCCTGTAAGATTGAGAGAGCATGATTGAAGAAACCGGAAAAATTGTTACCCTTGAAGGTGAGTACGTTTGGGTGGAAACCATTCGTGAAGCTGCGTGTGATACCTGTTCATCTAAATCTGCTTGTGGTCAAAGCGTGCTTGAGAAAACCTCATTGGGAAAAAAGCAACAAATTAGAGCGCTTTCAACCTTAAATGTTGCGGTGGGTGATGAAGTGGTTATTGGCATTGAAGAACCCGTGATTCTAGTAAGTGCTGTCATTACCTATTTATTGCCTTTAACATGCCTTTTTGCTTTTGTTTTTGTTTCTGTGGCATTGTGGGGAGGCGATGATCTGGTCGTTGGAATAAGCGGGTTTATTGGTCTGGTCTCTGGATTTTTCCTGGTGCGACTTTTTGGTCACGTCCATCGTTTTGATAAACACTATCAACCTGTCATTTTGCGAGTCCCTGGACATCAGCAATTAATAAAATTTTAATTCCTTGATTTAGAATATTTTATGAATATAAAAAGCCCCCGGTTTTTGTCACTCTCCTTCGTTTTATTTGTTTTTCAGTTAAGCAGTTTAAATCTTTCAGCCGGGGAGTTGCCGGACTTTACCGATCTGGTGGAGGAGCATGGGGATGCGGTCGTCAATATTAGTACTATGCAAAAACTCAGTAACAAGAGGACAGCGCAGCCGTGGGGGCCAAACAATCAAGACATACCGGATATACTGCGACATTTTTTTGGTGAGCAAATAAATCCGCCGCAAGGAGAGAGAGAGTCTCTTGGTTCAGGATTTATTATTTCCAAAGATGGATATATTTTAACAAATAATCATGTTGTTCAGAATGCAGAAAAAATAATTGTTAGTTTGAGTGATCGCAGGCAATTAAAAGCTGAATTGGTTGGGGCGGATAAACGCAGTGATCTGGCATTATTAAAAATTAACGCAACAGATTTGCCATCGGTAAAACTGGGTCAATCAAAAGACTTGAGGGTGGGTGAATGGGTTTTTGCTATTGGCTCACCTTTCGGTTTTGACCATACAGTTACTGCGGGTATTGTCAGTGCCATTGATCGAAGCTTGCCTAGAGAAAATTACGTGCCCTTTATACAAACCGATGTGGCCATAAACCCGGGAAATTCAGGTGGTCCACTGTTTAATTTACAGGGCGAAGTCATTGGTATTATTTCCCAAATTTATACTCGAACAGGTGGGTTTATGGGTCTGTCCTTTGCCGTTCCAGTGGATGTGGCAAGAAACGTTGTTCAGCAACTTAAGTCCCAGGGATTTGTTGATCGTGGTTGGTTGGGTGTCGTTATCCAGGAAACAGATAGAGACCTTGCTGAGTCCTTTGGGCTTGATAAGCCTGTAGGAGCAGTAGTAACGCAAGTGCTTAAGGGTAGTCCGGCAGAAAAGGCCAAATTTAAGCCGGGTGATGTAATTCTTGAATTTGATAATCGTAGCATTCTAAAAGCCGCCGATTTACCAAAATGGGTCGGACAGGCAGTCATTGGCAAAAAAGTGCCGGTAAAAATAATGAGGGCGAAAAAAACCAGAACCCTGTATTTGACAGTAGGCGTTTTACCTAAAGATGAAATGGAAAGCAAAGCACCCGAGGTCGGCAAATCAAAGGAAAATAATCGTCTTGGAATTGAGGTCAGGAATTTGAGCTCTGCTGAGAAGCAACAGTTTGAAATTGCAGAAGGTGTGATGGTTTCACAAGTATTGGCTGGAGCGGGCAAAGATGCTGGTTTGCAGCATGGGGATATTATTACCTTATTAAATGGTGAGCCAATTACTGATATTAAAAGGTTTATCAAACTCGTGAGCAAACTTCCATCAGGTAAAGCGGCTAATGTGCTAATTAATCGTCGGGGCCATTCGCAATTTCTAAGCATGTGGATTAAAGATTGATCATTCGACTTAAAAATAATATTTAATCCCCTAAAATGATTGTCATTTATGGGGGACAAAACTATGGGGCACCCCAACCATTGGGAACACGTAGGGGCCGGCCTACGTGTTTGCCCAAATTTCTTCATGGTTGTTGGCATCGATATGCTGTAGAATTCCTGCTTTATTTTGTCCGTAGACACTTGGATTTAAGATTATTTTAAGTCCAAGGGCGCTATCTGGCTTTCAAGTGACTGGCTGTATGATTAAGATCGACCATATCCGTAATTTTTCTATTATTGCCCACATTGACCACGGTAAATCGACACTTGCAGATCGATTTATACAGGTTTGTGGTGGGTTGTCAGAACGTGAAATGGAGTCTCAGGTACTGGATTCCATGGATATTGAAAAAGAGCGTGGTATTACCATCAAGGCACAAAGTGTCACGCTTAATTACAAGGCATTAAATGGAGAAACCTACCAGTTAAACTTTATTGATACGCCTGGCCACGTTGATTTTTCTTACGAAGTGTCCCGGTCTTTGGCCGCTTGCGAAGGCGCTTTATTGGTTGTGGATGCGGCCCAGGGGGTTGAAGCGCAATCCGTTGCTAACTGCTATACCGCTATAGAGCAGGGTCTGGAAGTCATGCCGGTACTTAACAAGATTGATCTTCCACAAGCTGAACCTGAAAAAGTAATGCAGGAAATAGAAGATATTATTGGTATTGATGCGGTGGATGCCTGCCAGGTCAGTGCAAAGTCGGGGCTTGGAATAAATGAGCTGCTTGAGCGTTTGGTGGAAACAATTCCTGCCCCCTCGGGCGATGAAAATTCAAATTTGCAAGCATTAATTATTGATTCATGGTTTGATAATTATCTGGGTGTGGTGTCCCTGATAAAGGTAAAAGAAGGAGTGATTCGCAAGGGTGATAAAGTATTGGTGAAATCTACAGGCCAGACCCATGGTGTCGACATTGTCGGCGTATTTACCCCAAAAAGAACCGAGACAGGTGCGTTACGCGCTGGTGAAGTTGGTTTTGTTGTAGCGGGCATTAAAGATATTTATGGCGCACCGGTGGGGGATACACTTACTCACGCTAAAACACCTGAAGTAGAGGCTTTACCCGGTTTTAAAACTGTAAGCCCCCAGGTTTATGCGGGTTTATTTCCGGTAAGTTCTGATGACTATGAAACATTTCGCGAAGCCCTTGCAAAATTAACCCTGAATGATGCCTCTCTACAGTATGAACCTGAAAGCTCCGATGCGCTTGGGTTTGGTTTTCGCTGTGGATTCCTCGGCATGTTGCACATGGAAATTATCCAGGAACGTCTGGAGCGAGAATATAACCTGGATTTGATTACTTCAGCACCTACCGTTGTTTATCAGATCCTGACCAAAGCGGGTAAAGTCCTTGATGTAGACAATCCATCTCGCCTGCCAGAGGCTTCTGTTATTGATGAGCTGCGGGAGCCCATTGCCCAGGTTAATATATTGGTGCCACAGGAGTATGTGGGTAACGTTATTACCCTATGCATAGAGAGAAGAGGTGTTCAGAAAAATATGCAATATCTGGGGAATCAGGTGTCACTGAGCTATGAAATTCCCATGTCAGAGGTAGTGCTGGATTTTTTTGATCGTCTCAAGTCGGTGAGTAAAGGTTATGCTTCACTTGATTATCATCAGGATCGATTTGAGAAAGCTCCTTTGGTAAAGGTGGATATATTAATCAATGGTGAAAAAGTTGATGCTTTGGCAATTATTTGTCATGCCGATAAGTCACAATCTCGAGGTAGATTGCTTACCGAAAAGATGAAAGAACTGATACCGCGGCAAATGTTTGATGTAGCCATTCAGGCGGCCATTGGTGGTCAAATTATAGCTCGCCAAACTGTGAAGGCCCTACGAAAAAATGTTACAGCAAAATGCTATGGTGGTGATGTGTCACGTAAGCGTAAACTACTTGAAAAGCAAAAAGCGGGGAAAAAACGAATGAAACAGGTAGGTAGCGTCGAAATTCCTCAGGAAGCCTTCCTTGCCGTTTTGAAAGTAGATAAAAACTAAAAATATATTGAGATTTAAACGTTTATGGATATAGATTTTGCGCTGTTCCTTGTATCGATAGTCTTTATTACCGGCTTAATTTGGTTAATAGATCACTTTTTCTTCCTGCCAAAACGTGAAAAAAACCTTGAAAATTTCAAGACCACAGGTGGTTTGACCATTGGTACTCTCTATAGTGAATTAGGTGAAGACGTTTATCTGGATGGTCTGTCTGACGAGGACAGAATAGCTATAGAATCAATAGGTAAGGAGCCCATTTTAGTTGAATATGCCAAGTCTTTTTTTCCTGTTATTTTCATAGTTTTGATATTAAGGTCATTTTTAGTGGAACCCTTCACAATTCCGTCCGCTTCAATGGTGCCGACTTTAAAAATAGGCGATTATATTCTGGTAAACAAATTTGCTTATGGTTTGCGATTACCGGTAATTGGAACCCTGGTTTTTGATATAGATAAACCGGAGCGTGGCGATATCATGGTTTTCAAGTTCCCTGAAAATCCAAAGATAAATTATATTAAGCGAGTTATTGGTTTGCCTGGAGACAGAATTCGTTACGATAACAACAAAATATTGGTCATTAATGATGAAGTTATTGAGCATGAATTAATTGCCAAACTACCCCCATCATCACCCAGTTTGTTTGTTTATGAGGAAAGTCTCAATGGAACAGAGCACAAGATACAGCATATGTTGCGGCGTCCGGGTTTCAGGGCTAAAGACTGGACCGTACCAGAAGGACATTATTTTATGATGGGCGATAACAGAGATAATAGTAATGACAGCCGCGGGTGGGGAATGGTACCTGATAAAAATGTTGTTGGTAAAGCATTTGCAATCTGGATGAATAAAGAACCTGGTTTGCATTTGCCAACATTTAATCGCAATAGACTTGTTAAATAACGATAGGAGTCAATGTGAATATAAATCATAAGCAACAGGGTGCTTCAATGCTTGGTATTTTAATGATTTTGAGCATGTCGGCATTTTTTTTAATGACAGCATTTAGAGTGATTCCGGTTTACATAGAGGCTACAAATGTTAAAACTGCCGTCAATAACCTCCGGGATAAACCTGGCCTAACCGGCATGAGCAAGCAGAAGATCAAATCCTCACTGCGGCAAAGCCTGGATATGAATGGCCAACGTGATGTTGACCTTAGTGACTTAGAAGTAACAAAAGAGTCAAATAGAATAATTATAACCCTTAATTATGATAAACGTGTCCCGTGGATTCAAAACATCGATTTAATGCTGCATTTTGAAAATGAATTTGTTGCGGTGAAGCATTGAAAGAAAAACATGAAGCGCTTTGTCGGCGTATTGATTATTCTTTTAAAGATTTTTCATTACTGGAATTAGCTATGACTCATCGTAGTGTGAGTGGTTCCAGAAATAATGAGCGGCTCGAATTTTTGGGCGATTCCATTGTCAATTTTATTATTGCTGAGGAGTTGTATCGAAGCTATCCCCAATTAAAGGAAGGTAAATTAAGCCGTCTTAGAGCACAGCTAGTTCGAGGCGAGACATTGGCAGAATTGTCTCTTAAGTATCAAATAGGCGACTGCCTCATACTTGGAAGTGGTGAACTTAAAAGCGGCGGGTTTCGACGACACTCAATTCTTGCCGATGCCCTTGAAGCTTTAATAGGGGCGATATACCTTGATTCAGGATTGAAAAATTGTCAATCACTGATACTTGACTGGTACAGTGATTTATTGGCTAATCTCTTGATTGATGAGCCACAAAAAGATCCAAAAACATTACTTCAGGAATACCTTCAAGCCCATAAAAAAGCCTTGCCAATCTATAATGTGAGCTCTATGGATGGCGCTGCCCACGAACAGGTTTTCACTGTAGAATGTCTGGTGACAGGGGTGGATAAACCTACCTTGGGTACGGGCTCCAGTAGAAGGCAAGCGGAGCAGGAAGCGGCTGCAGAAGCACTCCACTGTTTGAAAACTCTCTAATTATTCTATAGAACTAAAAAATGAATTCGAAGACTCAATCCAGGCATCGCTGTGGGTATGTTGCTATTGTAGGCAGGCCGAATGTTGGTAAATCTACCTTGCTGAATTATATCCTTGGCCAAAAACTTGCTATTACCTCTCGAAAGCCTCAAACGACACGACATCGTATGTTAGGAATTAAAACCACGGAGTCTGTTCAGGCTATTTATGTGGATACTCCTGGCATTCACAGTAACACTCCACGTGCAATCAACAGATACATGAACAAAACAGCCTCATCGGCTATATCGGATGTGGATGTGGTCGTGTTTATGGTTGATGGAACAAAGTGGACCGATGATGATCAATTGGTACTTGATAAGCTAGTACACATTAAAACCCCGGTATTTCTGGTGATAAATAAAATTGATAAATTAGCCAATAAAAACCAGTTACTACCATTTATAGAAACAATGAAAAGTAAAATGGACTTTACCGAAATATTCCCTGTTTCTGCATTGCAAAAAGATAACCTTGATCAGTTTGAAGAGGTTATTATGGGTTACCTTCCTGAAGGTCCCGGCTTTTTCCCTGAGGATCAGATAACCGATCGTACTCAGCGGTTCCTTGCAGCTGAGTTGGTAAGAGAAAAACTAATGCGCCAACTGGGAGACGAAATTCCCTATGAACTTACGGTTGAAATAGAAGAGTTCAAACAAAAAAAAGATGTTCTACATATTTCTACTTTAATTCTGGTGGAAAAAGACAGCCAGAAAGTTATTGTAATTGGTAACAAAGGCCAGCGTTTAAAAAGTATAGGCAAGGAAGCGCGGCTTGATATGGAAGCATTGTTTGGTAGTAAAGTGATGTTGAACTTGTGGGTTAAAGTTAAAGGTGGCTGGTCGGACGATGAGCGGGCCTTGAAAAGTCTTGGTTATGATGATCTGCAGTAGCAGGCTAACTATTTGGTTCAATGGATGCGATGGACAAGCGAGTTGATCTGGCCAAAGCTTTAATACTGCATTCTCGTCCTTATCAGGAAAGCAGTCTTATTGTTGACATCTTTAGCCGGGAATATGGGCGATTCAGTGGTGTGGTTAAGGGTGGACGCAGGAAAAAATCCAGAAAGCAAGGTTTGTTGCAGCCTTTTGTGCCCTTGTTACTTTCCTGGCAAGGCAGAAGTGAGCTAAAAACCATTACCCAGGTAGAGCTGGAAAATTCACCCATTGTTTTGCATGGTGATGCTGTCTATAGTGGTTTATACCTTAATGAATTGTTGGTAAAAGTGCTTTACAAGTTTGATGTCCATGAAGAAATATTTGATCAGTATGAAATCTGTTTGCAAGCAATTACTAAAGATGACTTGATAGAAGAGTCGTTAAGGTATTTTGAACGTTTCTTATTGGGCAATCTTGGTTATGGTTTTTCCTGTAATACTGAAGCAGAAAGCAATCAGCCAATCCAGCCTGATCGTTGGTATAAGTTTAATTCCGAGCAGGGTTTTTTGGAGATACCCACGGCGCCATCTATAGAGCTTCAGGTTTACTGCTTTAAAGGAAATGAAATATTAGCGATTGATGAAAATAATTTCACTGACAGAGACGTCAGGTGTTCAGCTAAACGTCTGATGAGAATGGCTCTGGCACCACACTTGGGTAATGAACCGCTAAAAAGCAGAACAATATTTAATAAATTGAGAATGAAAGAATTAGGAGTAAAATAAATTGACCTTAAATAAGGACGCAATAAAGTCATCGGTGTTATTGGGTGTTAATATTGATCATATTGCGACACTACGACAGGCAAGGGGAACCCGATATCCAGACCCGGTGTATGCAGCGATGGAAGCAGAGCAAGCCGGAGCCGATGGTATTACCTTACATCTTAGAGAAGATCGTCGTCATATTCAGGATGAAGATGTATGGGATTTGAAAAAAAGATTGCAAACCAGAATGAATCTGGAACTGGCCATAACTGAAGAAATGTTGGCAATTGCAGAAAAATTGCAACCGGAACATTGTTGCTTTGTCCCTGAGCGTCGTGAAGAACTAACCACCGAAGGTGGCCTTGATGTAATAGGACAAATGGATCAGGTAAAACAGGCCTGTGATCGTTTGGCGAATACAAGCCAGGTTTCTCTTTTTATTGATCCTGACATGCAGCAAATAGATGCTGCAAAAAAAGCAGGTGTGCCAGCCATAGAAATTCATACGGGTCAATATGCTGAAGCAAAAACTGATGCGGATAAAAATAACGAGTTACTTAGGGTGTATCAAGCTGTAGAGTATGCATACGAGCAGGATTTAATTGTGAATGCCGGGCATGGCTTAAATATTCATAATGTCCAGGCAATAGCTGCAATGCCTCATATTAACGAGCTGAATATTGGCCATAGTATTATTGCAAGATCTGTATTTGTAGGCTTAAAAGAAGCTGTAAAAGAAATGAAAGTTTTGATTGCACAGGCCAGTGCGTAAGCAAGGTAATTGTAATGATTAAAGGCATCGGCACCGATATAGTGAAAATTGAGCGAATAGGAGCCATTATTTCCAGATCGGGAGATCGGCTGGCGCAAAGAATTCTTTCTAAAGATGAATTTAAACAATATCTTATTTGTGGTGACAGGCCATCATGGTTAGCTAAAAGATTTGTTGCAAAAGAAGCTGCAGCCAAAGCGCTGGGAACGGGTTTTCGGCAGGGTTTAAGGTTCGAGTATTTACAAATTACCCATGATTATCTGGGTAAACCGGCAATTGAGTTTTTACACGACGGTAGTAAATTGGCTAATGAATTGGGTGTAACTTATACTCATTTAAGTTTAGCAGATGAAAAGGATTTTGCTGTGGCTTTCGTAGTATTTGAAGGTTGAGAAAGCCTGGTAAAAAAACTGCTTTTATTATCCTTATCCCACGCCACTAATTGATCTATAGCTGAAGTTAGCCTAAGAAGAGAGGGTTCTATTTTTTCCTGCGCACCATTTTTAATTATTGTTTCTAATTCAGATGCGGCGGTACGTAAGTTTGGCACTCCACAATAACGAGTGCCTCCATGTAGCTTGTGCACAATGTTAAGTAATTTATCCAAATTGTTTCGTGCCTCCTGAATAAGTGCCTTATCATTTGGCAGGGTATCTATTAATTCAATGTACATATCTTTTGCAAGGTCATGCTTTCCTCCCGCAAGACGAATACTTTCATCAAAGTCTATAATCATATTCTGGTTTTGAAAAGGATTATTATCAGTTTCATTTGCAATAGAAGCATAATGAATAGGCTCCGGTTCCGGTTTATTAGACCATTTGTTTAATATAAAACGTAATTGGGTTTCATTAATTGGTTTGGTAATATAATCATCCATTCCGCTGGAAAGTAATTTTATTTTTTCATTAGCCATGGCATGAGCAGTAACGGCTATAATAGGCACATGTTTACCATTTAATTCTAACTCTAAAAGGCGAATTTGTTTTGTTGCTTCAATACCATCTATTCCGGGCATTCGAATATCCATTAATATTAAATCGAATTCCGTTTTTGAGGCTTTATCAATGGCCATTTCCCCACTGTCGACAGCAGTAACTTCAGCTCCCAGGTCGGATAAAAAACTGGAAATTAATTTTAGATTTGAAAGGTTGTCGTCTACCGCAAGTACTTTGCAACCTGGTTGCAGGATCGCAGGATCAGAAGAGATGTTACCACTGTCTGTTAAATTCTCAGGGAGCCGCAAATCAGTTTCCCCTGGTAGTTCATTAAAACAGTCTAGGAATTTTTTGAATGTAACTGGTTTATGCAGATACTGACTACAATTTTCTTCCAGAGTGGCCTGGTATAGGGAACCGTCGATGATATTTGAAAGGATTATGGTTTTACAGAGAAAATCTTTTTCAATTTCCTGAACAGCAGCTATCAATTGATGATTGTTTTCATATTTTTGATTGATTCCAATAATCGCATAATCATATGAGTTAGTATTGTTTTTAGCTTGTTTAATGCCAAGATATAAAGCATCAATGGTTTTATAGATTGTGTGTTTAAAACCCTCTTTCTCAAGCAAATGAGAAAGAGATAAAGCATTTGTTTTGTTATCGTCAAACAAGGCGATTTTTAGATTACTGACTACTTTACTTTCTTTTAGATTGGCTTTAGAAGAATCGATTTTAAGCTTGGTAGTAAACCAAAATGTAGAGCCTTCACTTTCGCTGCTATCAAATCCAATTTCCCCACCCATTTTTTCAGCTAAATGTTTTGAAATTACCAAACCTAATCCGGTACCGCTATGATTTTTTAAATGATCAGAATTAGCCTGGAAGAAAGCTTTGAACAACTTTTTTTGTTCACTTTTATTCAGTCCTTTGCCGTTGTCACTGACACTAAAACGAATAATGGCTGAATAGTCATCATTTGATTCAAGTATGGTCCTAATAACAATAGTGCCTTCATCAGAAAATTTAATGGCATTGCTGATAAGATTTGTCAGGACTTGCTTGATTCTTTGAGCGTCTCCGATTAGATAATTAGGTACATCAGAGTAAAAAAATATTACTTGTTCAAGGTTTTTTTCATCGGCTGAAGGGGAAAGAAGTTCAGTAACATCATCAATAGTATTTCGCAAATTAAAAGGCGATTGATCGAGAACAAGTTTGCCAGCTTCGATTTTCGAAAAATCCAGAACCTCATTTATAATAAAAAGCAAACCATTGGATGATTTTCGTATGGTTTCCAAATGGTCTTGTTGACGTGACGTCAACGGTGATTTTAATAGCAACTTTGTAAAACCGATTATGCTGTTTAAAGGGGTTCTGATTTCATGGCTCATATTAGCCAGGAATTCGGATTTTATCCTGCTAGCTTCTAAGGCTTCTTTCCTGGCAATGTCCAGTTCAATATTCTGAATTTCAATAGTTTCCAGTGTTTCTTTAACATCGTCAGTGGCGTGCTCAAGGATTTCCTGTAATTCATTTCTGGATTTGTTCAAGCGGCTTGTCATAATGTTGAAAGCTTCCTGAATAGCTCTGAATGGGCCAAATTTAATCAGATTGAGTTGAACTTCCATTTCACCCTCACTGACTTTAACAATAGCGTCATTCAGCTCTTTAAGTGCCTGATCAGTTTTATTGCTAAAAGAATAAGCTGTGAAAATTTGTAAAAACCAGACTAAAAATAAAACAGCCGTTACGACTCCAACTGCCTGATACTTTTTTAAAGTGTTATTCAAGGTGCTGATTTCAATTTCAATATAACCAATTTTAACCAGCTGTTGATTATTGGACTGATAACGTCCGTAATAAACAGGTGACTTCATTCTTAAGCTTTGGTTGGTGGTGATTATGTCTTCGTTGGAAAGTAAAGGTGATTTTAATAAATACAGTGAATCTGCTGGCATCATATCCGGGCCGACATGACTAATTAAAGTCGACTCGGCATCAAAAACAGCTATGGCTCTGACATCTGGCTTGTTGAGTTGTATTTTGGAAATATCATCGATTTCTATTATCATATCATTAGCCAATAAGTGATTTACTTCCTGGCTGATTTCAAGGGACAGATCTTTGCTTTGTACAATGATCTGGTGTTCCAGGGTATTAAAATAAGCTTGTAAAAATAACCATGCCACCAAAAGAGTCAGAACGACAAAAGGAAGAGATGTCAGTAAAATAAAGTTTTTTTTCAGGCTGTCTTGTTTCATCTTGAAGTAAGTTCTTAAGCAATATGCCAATTTAAAAATTCAGATCCAGGCTAAACCTTGATGTATCCAGGAGCGCGGCTCTTTCATCGACCGGGCTAAACGCTTTCTCAATAGTCTACAGGAACATTTTATAAATAATACTTATACTGTAGCAACGAAGAAAGGCTCTAATTCTTAGTTTAAACTTAAAAACCAGTGAGTCGCTGAAATAGACAGGTACCAGCAATACCCACATTAATATTATGACAAAAAGTATAAATTGACTAAAGAATGGTTTGAGGTGGCTGATTTCGTTACAATAGACACATGCAATTTCCCACGATAGAGGATTACATTGGCAATACCCCGCTGGTGCGTTTACAACGTTTGCCTGGTGAAACTAGCAATCATGTGCTGGTTAAACTGGAGGGCAATAACCCTGCTGGCTCGGTAAAAGACCGACCTGCGCTTAGCATGATTAATCACGCAGAATCCCGGGGTGAAATACAGACCGGGGACGTCTTAATTGAAGCAACCAGTGGTAATACAGGTATTGCTTTGGCCATGGCAGCCGCCATAAAAGGCTACAAAATGATCCTGATTATGCCGGATCACATGAGTGAAGAAAGAAGAGTAGCGATGTCAGCTTATGGGGCGGAACTGGTTCTTGTAAGCAAAGAGGATGGTATGGAAGGTGCGAGGGATTTGGCAGATAAAATGCAGAGCGAAGGTAAAGGTAAAGTGCTGGATCAGTTTGGCAATCCTGATAACCCTATTGCTCATTACGAAGGAACCGGCCCCGAAATATGGACACAAACCCAAGGTTCTGTTACTCATTTTGTTAGTTCAATGGGCACTACGGGCACGATAATGGGTGTATCACAATATCTCAAAGGAAAAAACCCGGACATTCAAATAATCGGCTTGCAGCCAACAGATGGATCGTCAATTCCGGGTATTCGGCGTTGGCCAGAAGCGTACTTGCCGCGAATTTTTGACCGTAAGAGAGTAGATCAGGTATGGGATATAGACCAAAGTGAAGCCGAAAGAACCATGCGCTTATTGGCTGAAAAAGAGGGTATATTCTGCGGGGTTTCATCAGGCGGAGCCGTCGCTGCTGCATTAACATTATCAAAGCAGGTAGAAAATGCGGTAATTGTCGCTATCATCTGTGATCGAGGTGATCGATACCTGTCTACGGGTGTATTCAATCATTAGTTTCCCTAACAGCTTGCTTTCCTGAGCAAAATTTCAAAATAGAGCCCTATTTCCTGAAATAATATTCACCTGTGATTTCCTCTGTCGGAATTATGGTTAACTATCATTAACGAGCATAAAATCCATATGGCTAGAAGACGTCGAAAAAAAATCCCTCAGGAGCCCTTTACAGTACAGATTGAAGGTCAGAGTCACGATGGTCGAGGTATTGCCCGGCAAGATGGCAAAACAATATTTGTGGACGCTGCTCTGCCTGGTGAAACGGTTATTTGTCAATATACCGCCAGAAACCGAAATTTTGATGAGGCCAAAACTCTGGAAGTAATCAAGGCATCAGATCTAAGAGTTGAGGCTAAATGTACTTATTTTGGTCTGTGTGGAGGATGTAGTTTGCAGCACATGAGTTCTGGTGCTCAAATGGAATTGAAGCAAAGCACCTTGTTAGAGCAATTAGCTCATTTTGGTGGCATAGATAATGCTGAGGTAGTAAGACCTTTGTTAGCTGAGCAGTGGCACTATCGCCGTAAAGCACGGCTGGCAGTACGTTTTGTGCCCAAAAAAGGCAAGGTATTAGTTGGGTTCAGAGAAAAAAGAAATCATTTTGTTGCTAACATTGATTATTGCGACATACTGGATGTCAAAGTTGCAAGCTTGATAGAGCCTTTGAGTGAATTGATAGGCCAATGTAATGCAAAAGACCAAATACCTCAAATAGAGGTGGCTGTAGGGGACGAGGCTGTCGCTTTAGTGTTTAGACATCTTGTATCTCTTTGCGATGAAGATATGCAAAAGTTATTAAGGTTTTGTGAAGAAAAACAGGCGCATTTTTATTTGCAGTCCGGTGGCCCGGATACTGTAATCAAAGTATGGCCTGAGGATTCAGATCAGCGTTTGTATTATCATTTAACAGAGCAGCAATTACGATTTGGCTTTCATCCTATGGATTTCACCCAGGTCAATGCTGGAATAAATGTAAGTATGATACAAAGAGCGTTGGATTGGCTGGATCTAAAGTCCAGCGATCGGGTACTGGACCTGTTTTGCGGCATTGGTAATTTTACCTTGCCAATTGCGCGCCACTGTAAACAAGTCGTTGGCGTTGAAGCCAGTGATACCATGGTGGCAAGAGCTCAGGAAAATACTAATTTAAATGGCCTGAAAAATGTGGAGTTTTACGCAGTTGATTTATATCAGGACTTTGACGCTTTGGATAAACTCCAGGAAGTAACAGACTTGGCTTTCGATAAAATCCTGCTCGACCCACCCAGGTCAGGTGCACTGGAGGTGGTTGAAAAAATTGCAAAATTTGCTGCCAAACGGCTGGTGTATGTTTCCTGTAATCCGGCCACTTTGGCGCGCGATGCAGGAATCCTGAAACAACAGGGGTATGCCTTGATTAAAACCGGGGTAATGGACATGTTCCCACATACCACCCATGTGGAGTCAATTGCTTTATTTGAACGAAAGGATTGAGGTTTACTCCAAGAAAGAGAAAGGCAAATTTACTCTGGCAATACAATAAACCTGGATTAGATGCTAACAAATGTATGGTTAAAATCAGAGAAGATCAGAATTTTAAAATTGAAGAAACGGGGGGCGTCCTGGATCTTAACCAATGGTTAAATCACGTTAAGAAAAAATCAGTTGCTTTGTCCAATGAAGATGATTTTTCATTATTGCGCCAGGCTGCCGAACTAAGCCAGAGTGTGGAATCAAAAGCGATAAAAGAAGGAAACGCTTCCAAGCAGGGCTTTAGTAGTTTTCTGGTTGGCTTGCAAATGGTCGATATCATGCTTGATTTAAACATGGATGCAGATGCCCTTATTGCAGCACTATTATATCGTAGTGTCCGTGAGGACAAGCTATCACTGAAGAAAGTAGAAGACCAATTAGGTAATATCCCGGCCAAATTAATTCGTGGCGTTCTGGATATGGCCGCTATCAGTGCTTATGTGAATGCTGATAGAGAACCTTTTGTTGGCGAACAACAGCATCATCTCGACAATGTACGAAAAATGCTTATTGCCATGGTTGATGATGTGAGAGTGGCCATCATCAAATTAGCAGAACGCACCTGTGCAATTCGTTCAGTTAACCTGGCACCAAAAGAAAAACGTCGAAAAGTCGCCAGAGAAATATTTGATATATATGCACCCCTGGCTCACCGACTGGGTATAGGGCATATCAAATGGGAGCTGGAAGATTTATCATTCCGATATTTAAAGCCTGATGATTATAAAAAAATATCCAATTTATTAGCCGAGAGGCGTTTGAACAGAGAGCAATACATAGAGCAGGTGGTAGAAACTCTAGACGACTCTTTACGGGAAGTAGACGTTAAGGCTGATCTTGCGGGCAGGGTAAAGCATATCTATAGCATCTGGCGTAAAATGCAAAGAAAGAATATCGACTTCCATCAGGTATATGATATTCGAGCTATTAGAATATTGGTTCCTACTATTGCAGATTGTTATGCAGCCCTTGGAATAGTTCATTCATTATGGACCCATATTCCCAAGGAGTTCGATGATTATATAACTTCGCCAAAAGAAAATGGTTATCGGTCACTGCACACCGCTGTAATTGGCCCTAAGGGAAAAGTACTTGAGATCCAGATTCGCACTTATGAAATGCACGATGAGGCAGAATTGGGTGTGTGCGCACATTGGAAATACAAGGAAGGTGAACAAAGTAAAACAGAAAAAAGTTATGAAAGTAAAATAAGCTGGTTACGACAGGTTCTCGAATGGCAGGAAGAACTTGAAGGCAATGTACCTGAACAGATTTCTGCGGCTTTAAAAAATAATATTGTCGATGAACGGGTATACGTTTTTACGCCTAAAGGCGATGTGCTGGATTTACCTTTGGGAGGAACCCCTGTCGATTTTGCCTACCGGGTACATACCGAGGTAGGCCACCATTGCCGAGGGGCTCAGGTTGATGGTCGTATAGTACCGTTGAATCACAAATTAAAAACCGGTGACCGAGTTGAGATCATTACAGCTAATTCGGGTGGGCCTAGTAAAGATTGGTTAAATCCGGGTTCGGGCTATCTTGTAGCGCCTCGCTCACGTTCAAAAGTACAGCATTGGTTTAAAGAGCAGGATAGAGATCAAAATATCGTAGATGGAAAATCGATATTGAATTCAGAATTACAAAGATTGGCTATCAGAACCAATCTAGATGTCGTTGCCCAGAAACTTAACCTGAAAAAAGAAGAGGATCTGTTTGCAGCAGTTGGCGCAGGAGATATCAAACTGGGACAAGTGCTATCAAAAATAAATACGTCTTTGCAGCCTGAAAAAGCTTTTAAATTTCAACCATCGCAAAGCAAAGTATCATTAAATAAATCAGATGATGGCATTTATATTCATGGTGTGGGCAACTTGCTCACGACCATTGCTGGTTGCTGTAAACCTGTTCCTGGTGAAAATGTAATTGGTTACGTTACCGTAGGGCGAGGGGTCACTGTCCACCGTCAGGACTGCAAACACTTGTTATCTTTGGTTGAAAAAGATCCTGATCGGATTGTAGATGTATCCTGGGGTGAAACCAGGGATAAAATATATCCGGTTGATATTATGATCCATGCTTATGATAGAGAAGGGCTGTTGAAAGATATAATAAATATTTTAAGTAATGAGAATATTAATGTCACTTCAATGAATACCCATTCGACTATAAAAAGGAATACCGCTGATATGAAGGTTACACTGGAAGTGGCCAGCATTGTTGAACTTGGGGGAGTACTTTCGAAAATTAATCAATTACAAAATGTAATTAAAACCAGGCGCGTTAGCCAGACGTGAAATGCCTTGAATACGAAAATAACTGAAAGACACTATGTCTTAGCTGATTTGTTATATTTGATGGATAGGTTGCGGCATCCTGTTACTGGATGCCCCTGGGATTTACAGCAAACTTTTCAAACCATAGTGCCTCATACCCTTGAAGAAGCTTATGAAGTGGCTGACGCCATAGATAAGCAGGAATATGATCCTCTTAAAGAGGAGTTGGGCGATTTATTATTTCAGGTGGTGTTTTATTCTCGACTGGCAAAGGAAAAAAACTTTTATGATTTTGATGAAGTTATTGATGAGCTGGTAAAAAAATTAATCAGACGCCA
>Ga0209345_10001277_pt1 | contig 30447 bp, 21 predicted proteins | sample Cruoilmetagenom7_FD_187294 | JGI IMG/M metagenome (GOLD analysis project Ga0209345, IMG submission 187294) | Oil polluted marine microbial communities from Coal Oil Point, Santa Barbara, California, USA - Sample 7 (SPAdes) (version 2) | ecosystem: Environmental > Aquatic > Marine > Oil seeps ...
GGGGGGAGCCGATATGCCGTCGGGGGAAGCCGCGCAATATTGCGCAGAATGCGGTGAAGAAATTCCCGAAGCCCGCCGCCGCGCTTTGCCGGGTATCCGCACCTGTGTGCTATGCCAGTCGGCTCGCGATGCGGACCGGGCCAACGTCGGGATTAACCGGCGGGGAAGCAAAGACAGCCAGCTCCGCTAAGGGCGGTTACGAGCGGTAATCTTGGCATGCCAGAGACGAGCTCGCACACGGGATTTATCCGGAAACCACCCGGTGGATGGTTTCTTTTATGGAAAAATGGTAGACGCTGAGGGGGTCGAACCCACGACCCGCTGATTAAGAGTCAATGAGCTGCCGCTTTCACGAGATTTCAGGGCGTTTCAAATCATCGTGTCCTCTCCAAATATCGTTCAATATCCTTGCTTGTAGGTCGAAATGGAATATCATTGCGTTTCATAGGGCAACAGTGGAGCTTGACAACGCGGTTGCCCATATGTTGCCCCAGAACGACCGGAGGATGTTTTGCCGACACCAAGAGAGGAATTGACATCTAAGAGATTAGAAAACCTAATTCCAGCAGAGCCGGGTCAGCGGTATGAAATCGCCGATACGCACGTCAAAGGACTGCGTGTTCGAGTCGGAGACTCTGTCGTGGAGTCTGGTGACCGCCGCAGGAAGGGAAAGGCCGCTCAGATTAGTCTCGTATTGCTCGCGCGCTTCAGGCCTAACGCAAACCCTACGACGCGAACTCTCGGCTCATTTCCAGAAATCTCATTAGCAGACGCCCGTCAAAAGGCAGTAAATTGGAAATCTCTTATCCGAAGAGGAATCGATCCGGCCGAGGAGACCAAACGGATCCGTGATGAAGCAGAGCATCAGCGAAATAGCAGACGCTTCCTGACCGAAGTTATTGACCAATATGAAACGGACAGGCTGATAAACTTGCGTCGAGGCAAGGCAACGCGGAGAGCTCTCGACGGCAGTTGCGGCCTGCTTCTCGAATTTCAAGACCGTGAGAAAACTTCCATCACAAGAGCTGATATCCGGTCTGTATTGCGCAAGCGCGTTCAGACTGCGCCGATCTCTGCAAACCGCCAGTTAGCTTACGCCAATGCGTTTTTTAATTGGTGTGTCACCGAAGAAATTATCGCTCAAAACCCCGCATATTCTATATCAAAACCCGCTAGCGAAACCACGCGGGATCGACACCATTCTGCAGATGAGTTGGCAGAAATCTGGACGGCAGCAGAAAAGTTAGGGTATCCATTTGGCCCACTAGTGCGCCTCCTTATCGCCTTACCTATGCGACGGGAAGAATTAGCGGCAATGCCCATTGGCGAACTGGAACTCGGTGCGGAGAAAGCGAGTGAAGGGATTTGGACACTACCTGCGGAGCGGACCAAGCGAGCAAACGCCCTCCGAGTGCCAGTTTCGCCTTTAGCCAGCTTGATCATCAAGAATGCTATTGCTGACAAGGGGCGACCCAAAGATAGCCCGTTTGCTTTCAGCACAACCGGAAAAACGTCAGTCTCCGGTTTCGGAAGGGCTAAACAACGTCTCGATCGTTTAATTGCCGACAATAGAAAAAAGGTAGCACTGGAGGCTGGTTCACCACCACTACAAATGCCGCATTGGACATTACATGATCTTCGAACAACGTTCACCACGCTTGCGTGCGAGGAGCTTAATGTGGAAGCGGCTGTGGCTGACCGGATTTTAAACCACGTCGCGAGCGCGACCACCTCAAAGATCATGCGGGTCTACAATAAATCTGAACTATTCGAACCGCGTCGGAAAGCGCTGTGCGCTTGGCAAGATTTTCTTCGATCCGAAGTTATCGGAGAAAAAATCAATCGCATTGTTCCTATCCGGAGCTTGAGTTCGTGAGTAAAGATCCCGTCGTTAGATTGGCAGCGTTACATAGTTCCAGCTTTATTGACGCTTTAGAGCTTCTTATGCCGAACGAAACTCCTGCCTCTAAAGAAGTAGCTGATTCGATAGATGACGCAATTTTGTCTTTCACCGAAACTATTGACGATGCGATTTGCCGCGGGGTGGACGAACTGCAACTAGATTTACAAACCGCCGAATTACTAGCTCTCGAGTTGAAACGGCGCAAACGAAGGAGAGGGCGACCAAAACAAACCGAACGTGAAAGCACTCTTCGAGCTGCCACCTAGATTTTTGCGCAGAAAAAAGTTCGGATGTTTCGTGAAGAAGGACGTCGGGCAGGCGAAGCCCTCTCAATGGCAGCGGAAGAAGCCTCTAACCGTGCGATGCAGGCTGGGGATTATATTTCCTCATCGACGATCGAACGGCTGTTGAAAGAAGCCACTGCTGAAAAAAGGAGAAAAGATTAAATAGGCTATTTAAAATACCAGACTCGGTCAGGGAGGATGGCTCATAGAATTCAAATCAATTTTATGAGGCTTCATATGACCAAAGAAATAGATCCATTTGTCGACCGCTCTTCGATCCGTGAAATTACAACGCTATCGTATCCGACGATCAACCGCTTGCAGCATTCGGGACGATTCCCAAAATTTGAACAGATAAGCCCTGGTCGCGTTGGCCTGCGAAAATCCGTTCTAGTTGAGTTCCTAGAAGGTCGTCGCGATTGGGCGGTCAACCAGACGGTTTAAGATACAAACTTTGGCCCGTCTTCGTCTTCCTTGGTATAAGCGCCATCATCGGGAAATGCTCGCGATGTATCGGAATTTGGGTCCCGAATTAGGGGGCGCGATGAGCGCCTTTATTGACCTGTGCTGCCTGGAAGGTGGAATGATAGAGGATCACGACCGATATATTTCAGGACAGTTTGGCATAGATATCAGAAAATGGAAGCGGTTCAAAGTGGGGCTGATCCGGAGCGGCGATATATACGAATGTTACGATACGGAAACTGGTAAGGTTGCGCTTTCCTCTGGGGTAGCCGATGAGATAATTCGTGACGGGAAAAAAATAGTTGCCAACAACTCGCGAGCTGGCAAGATTAGTGCAGCGGGCAAAAAAGAGAAGAGAGTTGAAATGAAGAAGGTGTCCGCCCGAACTAAGGACGATACCAACTATAGTTCCGCACAGAAGCTGCATATTAAATCTAATACAATCAAAGAGATGCATGTAGCGCCTGTTGAACATTCGTCGAACCATAAAGAAGAAGAATCAAGAAAAGAAACTAAGAGGCTTTTCAATGCAAAATCTATTGGAGAGATAATTCTCGATATCGATGAGCCTATCATTAATGCAGCTTCACGCGATCAGGTACGTCAAAAGAAGGTATAATTGAGGACCAGAGACCTAGCGCTTTTATCACCATGAAATACAATCACGCGCGCGCGAGGGGAATCTGTTCGTAAACTCATAGGATCCACGAGAATATTATTCTGGCAGCCGGTCAAAAGGGGCCAGTCCGATATCGCCCCGGTGCCAGTCTTTCCCAACAGCAAGTCCGTTTTCCGAAAGCCTCCATTTGAGCAGGCAAAATTTTAAAGCAGGAATTGGGCCGGCTGCGAGATGTCCGCATTTCATCTGCAATACCGACAAAGCAGACGTTGTAGCTCGCGTTTCAGGAACTTCTGCTTCAGCCCCGATTGCGGACGATCCAAGACCAAATTTGATCACCGCAGAACAGTCAATAACAGAACGGCGCTCGGGTCGGTGTTGGCCGTGGATATGAGAAGCTCACGTCTCTTGCTGTTCGCCGTTGCCTTACGGCTTCGCCGATCAGCATCAGGGCGGGACCTGCTCCCAAGGCAGATTTCGCTGAAAGTGCCAACAGATCAAGGCGTGTGCTGAATTTACGCTCTTCGGGCAGGCTGGCATTTTCGATCAGAAGCACGGGGGTGTCTGCGGGCAAGCCGGCGTCGATAAGTTGGCGCGAAATGGTGGCTGCGGCCGCTTTGCCCATATAGATTGCGAGTGTTGCCTTGGGATCCGCCAGCGCCTGCCAATCGAGATCAAGCTCTTCGCCCGCTTTTGCGTGGGCCGTCACAAATATCAGCTTGCGGGCAAGGCCGCGCAAGGTCAGCGATATTCCGGCGCTTGCAGCGGCGGCTGATGCGGCAGTTATGCCGGGGCAGATGTGGCAGGCAATGCCATGTTTGGCCAGGGCATCCATTTCCTCTGCCGCACGACCAAAAATCGCTACATCGCCGCCTTTCAGGCGAACCACTCGTTCTCCCGCAAATGCGGCGTCAACCAGCATGTCGTTGATGCTGCGCTGGTCTTTGGAATGGCGGCCGGATCGCTTGCCGACAGGAACAAGCCGCGCGGATTGCGGCGCAAGCTCAAGCACGCCCTTGCCGACAAGCGCATCGTAGAAAATGACGCTGGCAGCGCGGATCAGTCTCTCGGCCTTGCGGGTCAACAGGTCCGGATCGCCGGGGCCAGCGCCGACTAGCCATATAGTTCCGGGCGGGATGACAGTATCGCTCATTCGGCGGCCTCCAATTTCGGTTCCAGTGTTTCCGCCAGCAATTTGGCGAGTGCGGGGCGGCAACTTCCGCAATTTGTCCCTGCGTTTAGTGCGCGGCCAACATCTTCCAGACTGGTGAGCGATTGGTCGCCAATCGCGCCGACAATCTGTTTAACGCCGACGTTGAAACAGACGCACAGGATTGCGCCCTTGTCCGGTCCGGCGACTTTCGGGCGTGCTGCGAGCAATGACGGCGCATCCGCCTGTTCGTCGCTGACCAATTGTGCCGCAATCCATTCCCGTGATGGAAGTCGACCGTTGCGCGTCAGGAAAAGTGCGGCCGCCAGCCTTCGTTCGCTGTCGCGCACGGCAATCCGTCGCATCCCGCGCTTCATGTCGATGGCCTCGAGACGGTCGCCAACGGGTAGCAGTCCATCCACGTCGATATTGCCCGCGCCCGCCATTTCGGTAAGCCATCCGCCCGCTATCCTTGCACTCGTCCAATACAGCAGGGCTGGCAATGCCGGTCGCTTGCTGCTGACCAGAAAGGCTCGCCATTCCGCTCCGACCGCCTCGATATTGCACGGACTATTTTTATACGCGGGTTGGCCCGATACTGGGTCGACCGTTTGATCGGGCAACCGGTTGGCACGGCCACCGCCGCTCATCTGATCGGTCCAGTGTATCGGGACGAACATCTCGCCTTTGCGTTGTGCGTCGGTAATCTGCACGCGAAAGATGCTATTGCCCTGCGGCGTCATGATCTGCGCCAGGGTGCCATCGTCAATAGCGCGCTCCCTCGCATCATGCGGGTGAATTTCGACCAGCGCTTCGCGGCGATGCTGTGACAGCCGCGGACTGAGACCCGTTCGGGTCATTGTGTGCCATTGATCCCGATAGCGGCCTGTATTGAGACGGAGCGGAAATGCACGATCAACCGGCGCCGGAGCAGAAGGAGCAACAGCAACCAGCCTTGCCTTGCCATCGGCAGAGGTGAATTTCCCCTCCGCGAAAGGTGATGCACCACCCCAGGCTTTCGGCACCCAGTCGTCATATTCGCTATCGCTGGTGCCAGCCCATTCGGATATGTCCAGCTTGCGCTGGCCGTCGTTGCGAAATCCCGTTTGCTCGGCATGTTCACGGAAGACAGCAGCCGGGCCGTTGAAGGAAAATGCGTCGCCAAATCCCATGCGGCGAGCGACCTCCTGCACTATCCACCAATCGGCTTTCGCCTTTCCCGGCGGCGCAAATAGAGGACGCTGACGACTGATGACCCGCTCGCTGTTGGTAACGGTGCCGTCTTTCTCGCCCCACGCAAGCGCTGGCAGTTTCACATCTGCAAAAGCAGTCGTGTCGGTTTCGGCGATGACATCCGAAACCACGACAAAATCGCAGCGGTTTAATGCCTCGCGGACATAATCCGCATCCGGCATCGAGACAGCCGGATTGGTCGCCATAACCCAGATCGTCTTGATTTTTCCATCATGCACATCGCGGAACATGTCGACCGCTTTGCGCCCTGGTTTGCGGGCAATGGTGGGGCTTTTCCAGAAGGACTGCGCGGCGTCGCATTCTGGATCCGAAAAGCCCATATGTGCGGCGAGCATCGATGCCAGTCCTCCGACCTCGCGTCCGCCCATCGCATTGGGCTGGCCGGTGATCGAAAATGGACCCATGCCGGGCTTGCCAATCCTGCCAGTCGCAAGGTGCAGGTTGATGATCGCATTGCCCTTGTCGGTGCCGCCCGCCGACTGGTTCGCGCCCTGGCTGAACAGGGTGACCATTTTTGGATGGGCGGCGACTAGATCGGCAAGCTGATCGAATGATTCGGGATCGATACCCACTGCTGCCGGATCACCGTTCAACCCGTTCCAGAATCCGGCCGGCGCAGCCACATGATCACGCAAATATTCTTCGTCCAGCAATCCCCTTGTCATCATCTCGGCGAGCAAGGCGTTGAACAATGCGACGTCCCCGTCGAGCGCGATGGGCAAATGGAGATCGGCACATTCGGCTGTTTCGGTGCAGCGTGGATCAATCACCACCAGTTTCGTTCCGCGTTCGCTGCGGGCCTTTTCGATCCTTTGCCAGATCACCGGATGGCACCAGGCGGTGTTCGACCCGACCAGCAGGATGAGATCGGCTGCTTCCAGATCATCATAGCTGCAGGGCACCACATCTTCGCCAAAGGCCCGCACATGGGCGGCAACCGCACTGGCCATGCACAGGCGGCTGTTGGTGTCGATATTGGCGCTGCCGATAAAGCCTTTCATCAGCTTGTTGGCGACATAATAATCTTCGGTCAGCAATTGGCCGGAGACATAGAATGCGACGCTGTCCGGGCCATGTTCGCGGACGGTATCGGCAAAGCGCTTTGCCACCAGATCGAGCGCATTGGCCCATTCTACTCGCTCACCGCCAATTTCCGGATAAAGCAGGCGCCCTTCCAGGCTCACTGTTTCCGCCAAGTGCGTGCCCTTGGAACATAGCCGTCCGAAATTTGCCGGATGCTCCTCGTCACCCTTGATAATGACCTCACGGTCTCCGGTGATTTCGGCTTTTATACCGCAACCGACGCCACAATAGGGGCAAGCGGTGCAAATTTTTGTCACGCGACCCCGGCCAAAGCGGCAACGCGTTCGATATAGATCCGGCCTGCATCGATCTTTACCGGAATGACCGGGACGCAGCCTTTATCTTCGCCCAATGCTTCGCCTGTCAGCAAGGAAATGCGCCAGTTGTGCAGCGGACAGGTAACGCTGGTATCGTGCACCATGCCCTGGCTCAGCGGTCCGTCTTTGTGCGGACATTTGTTTGCCAAAGCATGTATGCTGCCGGTGGCGGTGCGGAATATCGCTATTTCTTGGCCACCTTGCACCGGCAGGGTCCGTGCTCCCAGCGCAGGCAGCTGCTCTACGGGTCCGATATCAATCCATTTTGCTTCAACCATCATGCAGGCTCCAGAATTGCAAAGGGCCGGATCTCGGCGATATGCTTGTGCAAGTGGCTTTCCGCACCGGCGACGCGCTCGGCCCAAGGATCTTTCTGATGCACCGACTGGGCAAACAGAAAACGTTCCTGCAGCGCCTTGCGTCCAGGCTCATCTTCAACAATACGGCCCTTGATATAATCCATACCGACCCGTTCGACCCATGGCGCCGTACGATCCAGATAGCGGGCTTCCTCGCGATACAGCTGGACGAAAGCAGCAATATATTCGAGCGCAGCCTCTTCGGTTTCGACCTTGCACAGAAAATCGGTCCCACGCAGATGAATGCCGCCATTGCCGCCAACGCTCAACTCATAACCGCTGTCGACACAGATGATCCCGAGATCCTTGATCGATGCCTCTGCACAATTGCGCGGACAGCCAGACACGGCGATCTTGAATTTATGGGGCATCCAGCTGCCCCAGGTCATCTGTTCGGCCTTGATCCCAAGACCGGTCGAGTCCTGCGTACCAAAGCGGCACCATTCGCTACCGACGCAGGTTTTTACGGTGCGCAGCGCCTTGCCATAAGCATGGCCGGAAACCATGCCGGCGGCGTTCAGGTCGGCCCAGATCGAGGGCAAATCCTCTTTCTTGATACCGAATATATCAAGCCGCTGACCGCCGGTGACCTTGACCAGCCGCGCTTCATATTTGTCAGCAGCATCGGCAATTGCCCGAAGTTCATCGGACGTAGTAATCCCGCCCCACATTCTGGGAATCACCGAGTAGGTGCCGTCTTTCTGAATGTTGGCATGCATCCGTTCGTTAACGAACCGGCTTTGCGGATCTTCCTCATGCTCCGTGGGCCAGGCACATAGCAGATAATAGTTGAGCGCCGGACGACAGGAAGCGCAGCCATCTGGCGTGGTCCAGTGGAGTTCCTGCATCACCTGCGGAATGGATTTAAGCTCTTTTTCGAGGATATTGCGCCGTACATCCTCGTGGGTGAAACTGGTGCACTGACACATTGGTGTGACCGTCCGTGCGCCGCCATAATCTTCGCCGAGCGAGATGCTCAGCAAGCTTTCCACCAGGCCGGTACAGGAACCGCAACTGGCGGAGGCCTTGCAACCGGACCGAACGCTATCGAGGTCATTGGCTCCGCCATCGATGCACGCGACCACCTGTCCCTTGGTTACGCCGTTGCAGCCGCAGATTTCTGCGTCAAGGGACAATGCTGCAACGGCGCTGTCAGGGTCCAGCGTGGCCCCACCCGAAGCAAAAGCCTGACCGAAAATAAGCGCTTCGCGGATATCGGATATGTCTTCCTGGCGTTTCAGAAGATCGAAATACCAGTTGCCGTCCACCGTGTCTCCGTACAGCACGGCTCCGATCAACCGGTCTCCCTTCACCACCACCCGTTTGTAAACCCCACGGGACGCGTCGCGCATGACAATGTCTTCGGTGTCGTCGCCGCCAGAGAAATCGCCGGCAGAGAACAGGTTGATCCCGGACACTTTCAGCTTGGTCGCGGTGACAGAACCGACATATCCGGATGGAGCGCTGGTCATGAAATCCGCGAGAGCCCGGCACATTTCCCACAGAGGTGCGACCAGCCCGTAGCAGGCGCCGCGATGCTGCACGCATTCTCCGACTGCCAATATCGCCGGATCGCTGGTTACCATATCGTCATCGACCACTATGCCGCGCTCGACTTCCAGTTCCGCCAGTTTGGCGAGATTGATTGATGGCTTGATCCCGACGGCCATGACGACAAGGTCCGCGTCGATTTCGGTTCCGTCCTTGAGCTTTACGCCGGTGACATGGCTATCACCCATTATTTCGGCGGTATCGGCCTGAGTAATGATCGTTTGCCCGCGTCGTTCGAGTTCGCTTCGCAACAGGAAACCTGCCGCTTCATCCAGCTGTCGCTCCATCAGGGTCGGCATCAAATGCAAGACGGTGACCTTCATCCCGCGCAGGGAGAGACCGTGCGCCGCTTCCAACCCCAGAAGACCGCCGCCGATCACGACGGCATTGCCGCCGGTCTCTGCCGCTGTCAGCATCTTGTCGACATCATCGAGGTCGCGAAAGGTGATAACGCCCGGCAGCTTGTGTCCCGGCACCGGAATGATGAACGGATCAGAACCCGTTGCGATCAACAGCCGGTCATAAGGAGTGACCCGGCCCGAGGCACTGACCACTTCTTTGGCGTCGCGCTTGATCGCGATAATCGCGTCGCCGCTGACCAATTCGATCTCATTGTCATCATACCAGCTTTGATCATTGATGATGATTTCTTCGAAGCTCTTGTCGCCGGCCAGAACCGGAGACAACATGATCCGGTCGTAATTAACACGGGGTTCGGCGCCGAAGATGGTGATGGCGTATCGGTCAGCGTCGCGAGCGAGGATCTCCTCCACGGCACGACAGCCGGCCATACCATTGCCAATGACAACAAGCCGCTCACGGCCATGCCGGGAATCTTTTTCCTGCTCAACGTCTGTTAAAACCGGTGCATTCATTTACAAATTCCAGTTGTTAAAAACTATATCCCAGCCGCAGCCAGAATTTCTCGGTATCGACGGCATAACTGTCGGCTTTGTAGTTGGCGTATTTGAGACCGACGCTGAAGATGCTCACCTTGAAATTGAGCGCCGCATCAATTTCCGTGCCGTATTTCATGCTGCCGGCATCACTGCGAAAATCATGATAGGCTGCGCTCGCGGTGACGCCGCCGAGCAGATTGACCTTCTTGCTGATGCTGACATATTTGTCTTCCAGCCCTGCGGGTGGCGTGCTGAGAAACACATCGGCCCAGCCGTTGAACTTGTGCAATGTAGCAAGCGGGGTCTGGAACCGATTTCCTGCGTCATCGGCACCCAGGCTCTCGTAACCCAGCGTCAGACCAAAGCCGGAAAAGGACGTACCAACCGAACCGGCGATATAGTCGACCGAATAATTGCCGGGGTTGTCCTTATAATCTTTTTGCACCGCATAGCTGCCCGCGAGATTTAGCGTGAAACCTGCGGAGACCGGAAGTTTGGCGGTAGCGCGGAGGCCATAGGTTGCGGAGGAACTCAGCGAAACCGGTTGGCCTGTGTCAAAATCGAGCAGATAGCCAAATCCCTTCAGATTTACCGGCCCGGCTTTTACCCCGGCGCCCAGAAATATCAGGTCTCCGTCAAAATCTTCGCGCGTTCCGGCGTCCGCGCCAAATATCGTGCGCTGGGAAATGGCATAAGTGGCTTCCAGAGTCAGCGGTTTCAGCGCCGTGACCGATGCACTAACGGCATCGAAAGTCTGTTCATTCTGGCGCCAGCCTACGCTGCCCACGAAACGCTGATCATCAATGTTGATCCTCTGGCGTCCGGCGGTAAGGCTGCCCTTGTCCTTCTTGGCGAACTTCAGCTGAATGCGGTTCAGTTCGATATTTTCCGGGTCGGCGACGACGGAAAATGGTTCGACGCCATTGCCTGCATTTGTGTCATTATAGTCATTTATTATGCCCAGCGTCGCTTCACTCTCGACGAGAAATGAAAGCCCGATATCACTGGCCAGTTCCAGACCAGCGCGTGTCCGCAATGTTAAAGAGTCCGCGCTGGTTACCGGCTGGTCGACATGCTCGTAAGCAAGCCGGGCATCGAAGATCGGGTCCAGAGTCAAACCTTCGGCAACCACCACCGGATCGCCGGTCATGGCCAGGGCAAAGGAAGGTGTCGCCAGCGCGGCTCCTGACAATAATGCAATCGAAATTATATTTCTTTTTTCCATTTTCTTCCCCGTTAAAGATCTTCTCTCTTGCCGGGCATCCTCTCGGTTCAGGCCGCTTCTTGCTGCGTGCTCTTGTTTGGATTTCCATGTTCATATTCGGCCAGAAACTGCAGGACTTCCTGTCGATAAGCGTAAAATTTCGGATGTTCGAGCAGCGCCTTGCGGTCACGCGGCCGCGGCAGATCGACGTCGAGTATCTTGCCGATGGTGGCCTGTGGCCCATTGGTCATCATCACCACGCGGTCGGCGAGCAATATGGCCTCGTCCACGTCATGGGTGACCATAATGGCCGTCACTTTCGTGCGGTTCCAAACCTCGATCAAGACATCCTGGAGATCCCAGCGGGTCAGACTGTCGAGCATCCCGAATGGCTCGTCGAGCAACAGCAATTTGGGCGACAAGGCAAAGGCGCGGGCAATGCCAACCCGCTGGCGCATGCCGTTCGACATGTCGGCGGCCATTTTGTCCATCGCATCACCAAGACCAACGCGGTCCAGATAATATTCAATGATGTCCTTGCGTTCCGAACGGGCGGTGTGTGGATAAACCCGTTCCACGCCAAGAGCGACATTCTGCCGGGCGGTCAGCCACGGCATCAATGAGGGAGCCTGGAAAACGACCGCCTTGTCGGGGCCGGCGACGTCAATTTCTCGCCCGTCCAGAACAATGCCGCCGTCGCTAATCTCGTTCAATCCGGCGGCCATTGTGAGCACGGTGGATTTGCCGCAACCAGAATGGCCGATCAGCGAAATAAATTCGCCCTTGTCCATCAGGATATTTACGTCCTCGACCACCGTCAGCGGGCCTTTGGGCGTTGGGTAGATTTTCTGGAGTTTGAAAAACTCGAGATAACGCGTTGTGATCGGGCTTTCTGCTGCATCAAGATAGGCCTGCGGCAAGTTAGTCTGCTCGCCTTCTTGCGCGCCTGAAAGGTCCAGGGGCGTGATATCCGGCAGATCCGCGGATTCTGACGCAACCGCTTTTTGATCGCTGCTCAATATATCAAGATAGCCAACGATCGTATTGCGCAGGGTTTTATAGGCCGCATCTTCATTCATCGCTTCGCGCTGCCGGGGACGCTCGATATTGACATCGAATATCTTGCCGATGGTTGCCGAAGGGGCCGGAGTCAGGATGGCGACGCGGTCGGCGAGTAGCAGCGCTTCATCGACATCATTGGTGACCAGAACAATCGTGCGCTTTTCGTGCTTGCGGATGCGTTCGATCTCGTCCTGCAATTTTGCCCGGGTCAAGGCATCGAGCGCTGACAAAGGCTCGTCCATCAGCAGGATTTCTGGCTCCATCGCAAGGGCACGCGCAACCGCGACGCGCTGCCGCATGCCTCCCGACAGCTGAGCTGGCTTGCGGTCCATTGCGTGATCCAGACCGACCAGTTCGATCTTCTGACGCACCAGCGCCGCGCGCTCCTCCCTGGACTTGTTCTGATGCACCGCATCCACCGCCAGTGCGACATTGGCTTCAACGCTCAGCCAGGGGAAAAGTGAATAGCTCTGGAAGACGAGGCCGCGGTCCTTGCCCGGGCCTTTGCATAGCTCGCCCTTGACCAACACTGCGCCACTATCGGCATCGGTCAGACCGGCGATGCAATTTATCAATGTGGTTTTGCCGGCACCGGAAAAACCGAGAATGGCGATAAATTCTCCCTCGGCGACATCAAGTTGGATATTGTCGAGCACATCGGTCCGGATTCCTGACCCGTCGACAAAGGACTTGCTGACGTTGTTCAGGGACAGGATGGGAAGGCTATTGGTCATAATATCCTCCTCAAACCGTGCGATTGCGGCTAGCGAAATTTTGCAGCAGCATCATGATCCGGTCGAGCAGGAAGCCGATCAGGCCGATCACGATGACAGCGAACATGATGCGGGCGAGTGACTGGCTCGATCCATTCTGGAATTCGTCCCAGACAAATTTGCCAAGTCCGGGGTTTTGCGCGAGCATTTCCGCCGCGATCAGAACCATCCAGCCCACGCCCAGGGACAGGCGCATACCGGTAAAAATATATGGGAGGGCAGATGGCAGGACGAGGCGGGTCAGCTTGGCGAACCAGCCGAGACGCAGGACTTTGCCGACGTTGAGCAAATCCTTGTCGATCGAGGCGGCGCCGATTGCAGTATTTATAAGCGTCGACCACAGCGAGCAGAGCATCACGACGATCGCGGAAATAACGAAACTTTTCGGCAGGGTCGGATCGGGATCCGTCATGGTCGCCGAAATCACCATGGTGACGATAGGAAGCCACGCTAGGGGGCTGACCGGTTTCATGATCTGCACGATCGGATTGATCGCGGCATTGAATGTTTTAGAAAGACCGCAGATCAGACCAAGTGGCACGGCGAATATTGTGGCCAGGAAAAACCCCAAGGCAACCGTCGTCAACGAGGTCCATATCTGGTCCAGGAATGTCGGTGGCCCGCTATATTCAAAATTCCGTGTTTCGCCGCCATTGGCAAGTGCCGCTGCGTTGCTGGCGTCCTGGGCAGCATAAAATTCTGCTTTCTGCTCCTGAACAGCAGCCCATTCATCAAAAAGCGCCACGCCCTGAGCAGATACTTTTACCGGTCCCGGCAGGCTGCCGAGCGAGGTATCGACCTGCGGTGCGAGAACCGCCCACAAAGCCAGAAAAGCCAGAATGCCAATGATCGGCGCGGCGAGGTTTTTCAGCCAGGCGACCAGAAGTTTTGGGTTGACCAGACTTCGGTTCGACACGCCGGCGCTCGCGGCAACCGGCGCAGCGGGTTCCGCCCGGGCAGCATCATTGAGCGGCCTTGGTTTCACCATATCTTCAACAGCAGTATCGCTTTCTGTTGGGTTCGCAGCAACGGTTGCCATGTCTTTGGTTCCTTTGTTCATCAGAGTCTTAGTTGACGCCGGAATTGGTCACTTTCTGACCAGCTTTCAGACCGATGGGGAATTTCGCGAGATAGGCATTGGGAGCCCTGCCATCATAGATGATGCCATCAATGAAACCCGATTGTTCACCCTTGAAACCGTCGGATTCCGGAATGCTGTCGGCGGGTATGATCCCTTCGTCTTCCAGCTTTTTCGCAGCGGTTAGATAAAGGTCGGGCCGATAGACCGCCTTCGCGGTGTCGAGATACCATTGATCCGTCTGGTCTTCGGCAATCTGTCCCCAGCGCCGCATCTGGGTAAGATACCAGATTGCATCGGAATAAAAGGGGTAGCCGGCATAATCGTTGAAGAAGATGTTGAAGTCTGGCGCCGGCCGTGTGTCGCCCGCTTGAAACGTGAACTCGCCGGTCATCGAGGCTCCGATCACAGCCTCGTCCGCCCCTACATAATTGGGGCGCGCCAGAATTTTCACCGCTTCCACACGATTCTTGCCACCATCGACGTCCAACCATTGCTGTGCCTTGATGATCGCGCGCAGTATAGCGGCGGTTGTTGCAGGATATTTCTCGGCAAAATCCTTGCGCAGGCCGAGGACCTTCTCCGGGTTCTTCTTCCAGATTTCGTCATCGGTAATGACCGGCACGCCGATTTTCTTTTGCACGGCGGCCTGGTTCCAGGGTTCGCCCACACAATAGCCGTCGATCGTGCCAGCCTCCATCGTGGCGGGCATCTGCGGCGGAGGCGTAACGGACAAGGCTGCCTGTGCGCCAACGGTACCGCCAACATCGCCGGGCGTATAATAGCCGGGTTCGATACCGCCCGCTGCTAGCCAGTAGCGCAGTTCATAATTATGCGTGGAAACCGGAAAAACCATACCCATCTTGAATTGCTTGCCCTGCGATTTGTAACTCGCAATGACGGGTTTCAGCACCGATGCGCTGATCGGATGGACGGGCTTCCCGTCTGCACCTTTCTCGAGATCCGGTTCGATCTGGGCCCAGACCTTGTTCGACAGGGTGATCGCATTGCCGTTGAGGTCGAGTGAAAGCGGAGCAATGAGCTCTGCCTTGGTGCCATAGCCGATCGTCGCGGCGAGCGGTTGCCCGGCGAGCATATGCGCGCCATCGAGCTGGCCACCGATGACGCCGTCTAGCAATACCTTCCAGTTTGCCTGCGGTTCGAGGATGACGTTCAGACCTTCTTTGGCGAAGAACCCCTTTTCCTTGGCAATGGCAAGCGGCGCCATATCGGTGAGCTTGATGAACCCGAGTTTCAAAACCGGCTTTTCAATCGCGCCATCCACGGTGGCTGGCTTCACTGTCTCGCTGCTGTTGGAAGAACTGTCGCCTCCGCTTCCACAAGCGGACAAAGACACTGCACATACAGCGAGGAGAAGAAAATTGCGGCGGTTCGATTTCATTGCTCAATCCCTTTTTCATTGCCGGGCAACGTCAGGGCAGAACGAAAAAACACACAAAAAAACCGCCTCAAGCGACAGTCCTTCAGACTGGCTTGGGCGGCGACATTGCCTATTCGATTGTAGATCGTTCTACCATGCGTTTGCCCGTCATTGGACAAACCGGTAAATATGCTGCCGAGGATTTTCCCGACCCGAATCAAATAACATCAGCAGATCTAAAAAGGCAAGTCAAAATATTGCGTTGCAGCAAAATCTAGAGTTTTGGCAATGAATCCAGGTAGTTTGCGACTTCCATCGGATCAAAAACACGACCGTCAAAAAACGGATTGGCACCCAATGTCAACCGCCCCTGAGTCGAACCGACCGGCAAGCTACCGGTTACGCTGCCTTCCAGTTTGGCATTGGCACCAGGTATCGGGGTGTCCAGTCCCTTCAACGCCGTACGATAGACATTGGGCCGAAAAACCTCCTCGGCGCGCAACTGATCCTCCGCATTATAGGCTAGATGATCCCAGCGCAGCATTTGCGAATAGAGCCATGCAGCCTGGCTTTTCCAGGGGAAATTCGCAGCCTCCCGGTACTGGAACATGAAATCGGGCACATCAAGTGGCTGCGCGCCCGCGGTCAGCATGATCCGGTCCGATATCGCCCGGTTTATCAGCTTCGCCGAGCCATCAAGATAATTCTTGCGGGCAAGTATCTCGGCATTGGTATCCCAATTTGCCGGATCGACAAAATGCCTGGCGGCAAAATGCAGCGCCCGAACCAGACGTTCAATCTTGTCCCGATCATCATCAAGCTTTTCGGCGGGCATGGCCAGCACCTTTTCGACGCCACGCCTCCAAATTTGCGCCGTGACCAGAACGATACGACCTACGCCGCGCTCCACAGCAACGCTATTCCATGGCTCGCCGACACATATTCCGTCTACCTCGTCATTGGCCAGAGCATCGGCCGCGAACGGTGGCGCGATGGTCACGATATCAACATCGGTGTCCGGCGCGATACCGCATTGTGCCAGCCAATAGCGCAGCTTGTAATTGTGACCTGAATAGCGGTGAACAACACCAAATCGTATGCGACATCCTGCCGCCGCACGTTTCACAACTTCGCTCTTCAGCTTTTCACCGACGGAGACCGGGTCACCCAGCATGCCGGCTGGCGCTACCTTGTCGGCCAGCGCGTGGGACATTGTAATCGCATTACCGTTCAGGCTCAGGACGAACGGAACCGCCAGCGCCTTGGCCGGTCGCCCCCGGCCGAGCGTCGTGGCAATCGCAAGCGGTGCGAGCAAATGCGCGGCGTCGGTATGGCCGTAGAGAAGCCTGTCCAGTACCGATGCCCAGCTGACGTCCCGAATGAAGTTTAAATGCAGTCCCTGTTCTTCGGCAAAGCCGTGCTCCTCGGCCAGAATCGGCAAAGCCGCATCGACCAGCGGCAGAAACCCGATATTCATTTGAACGATGCTCACAGCCCGCCTCCCAATAGTTTCTCGGCCGTGACGATGGCCTCTGCGATCTCCGCCATGCGTTTGTTGCTGTTCATGGCATGATCGCGCAGCAGCTTGTGGGCTTCCGGTTCGCTGATGTTCCGTTTCCCAATCAGTATTTTCTTGGCACTGTCAATTATCGTGCGATCAGACAGCGCATCGCGCGCTTCTTTCAGCTCTGCTTGCAAGCGGGAAAAGGCCTGAAACCGTCTTACAGCCAAATCGAGTATGGGCTTCATCCGACGCTGTGAAAGCCCATCGACAATATAGGCAGAAACCCCAGCATCAATGGCTGCGGCAATCGTATCTTCATCGGATTGCTCGACAAACATGGCAATCGGGCGGGAAACCGCACGACTAACGGCGAAATATTCTTCGAGCATATCGCGGGAAGGATTGCCGAGGTCGATCAGGATGACATCCGGGTCTATCGTTTCAATCGCGCGCGCCATCCCTGAGCGCTCGGAAATCACAAAAACATCGCGCTCACCCACTTCGGCAAGCCCGTCTTCAATTATGGCCGCGCGAACGGGGTTTTCATCGATAACAGCGATACGCAATTGCGACTCCGATTGCGGAAGTGACTTTAGGCAGTCTAACGCCTTTTTGTTCGCAGGTGCAACATGAAGGATCAATCTATCATTAAGATACCAATCGAAGCGACCGCTTTTCCTCTTTGCTGCGAAAAACCGGACAGACCGCCTCTCACCCAGTTGTTGCCATTTAAGTGCCAGCAAATTCTGCGCCCTAAAGGGCGGCTTCCAAAATCTATCATTGACCGTGGCAATGACGGCAATTGGGGGCTTTGTCGCCGTCAAGATTGTTAGTCCGAATGTCCGATTTGCCGAGTTTCTTAGTCGAAAGTGAACGGGCGGCAATAGGTAACAATCAAATTCCTGATCGCGTATTAGTACACACCAGAATGAGCAAATACTTCACCATGAAGAACAGTCACGCGCGCGCGCGCGAGGGAACGCTGATCGTTGATCAGATGGTTTGAGTAAATAAGGTATTGATATTTAATACGTTATTCTCTGAATATCGATATTTAGGATATTTGTGGCAACTTAAGGGCAACTCGCTGACAAATTAGCGTGAACTCACTACCGTTTGCATCTGCGCACCTCGTGTCGAGCGGCCAGATTGCTTAAATCCTGTTTAATGCGATCGCTAATCGTCCGCCGGATAATTGACGTCTGCCTTAAGGAATGTGACGGTCGGCGCGGCCGCCGATCAAATAGATGTCGCTCTGGCGTAAGAGTGCTTCTACATCTGGATCGTGCTGGAGCCAGACAGTTTCTTGGTTGGAAATGGGAGGGTAGGCCATCTCGATCACAGTCAGTTTCGAAGTTATGCGGGTCGGTGTCGTCGACACAGCTCAGCGACCGTAGCTAAGGCGACGGAGGGGTCACCGGCACGATGTGGGGGCGGAAGGTGCAATGAGCCTCATCCGATATGTTATTTGATTAGTCAAAGCTCGATTGATTCGGCGTCCTTTCCGCGTCGTTTTGGTGCCCTAGTTCTCACGACATGGGCTATAGTGCTAAGGAAGGTGGCTAAATTCCCAATTTCTGGCTGCATCTGATAAAGCGGACAACCAGCGTCGTCGGCGAGTTCGAATCCAACCCGACAGGGTTTTCTGGTGTTCTCAAGTCGATGATAGCTACCATCATCTGTTTTCGGCGGGACGCCGCGTGTCCCAAACCTCGACCAGTAGCTCTCGAGGGGATCACGATCCTCCCAATGTTTAAAACTATCGTCCCTCGAGAAGCGGCCGCAGTCACTGCTGCAGACGAGCTGTAAATCTGCCTGTAAGCTGCTGAGGATCGGCATGACAAAGTATTCGACGCCTTTGTCCGGCATGGGCTCGTCAGCGTCTGTCCTCAGCGTAATTTTTAATAATTCCAGTATCATGTCCGGGTGAAAGTCACGCAAGGTTGAGAGCAGCAGATAAGATAGCGTCTTAACGATCGAACTCTGATCGACTCCGGTTTTGATGATCCGTGCATAGAGATAGACGAGGTTGAACATACCATACTGGAAGGTCTCCAGCATCTCTTCAGGCTTACAGTCGCCTCCCCACGGGCGCTCATCGATGTTCCCGTGCGCAAATTCATTGGCGATCAGCGCGAACCACTCCATAACACCAATTTCTAAATCTTTGCGCTCAGTCCAGATGCGCTTTATGCGTTCGATCGAACTAAACTCAAGCAAGTTCCAAAAGCGGTCGCGGATGGCGCGTATATGACCTGACGAGCTTAGCCCGCCTTCGAATAAGCGAAGCACAGTGGCGGGCTGTTGGGCCAGCAAACGTTCGAGGGAGGCGCGGTCCCATAAAAATATCTGTGGTCTCGAAAATTTTTCCTGCCACTTTTGAACCCAGTCGCGTGTTGGGTTCGTGAAAGTTGTATTGGTGGCTATAACGAGACAATCAACATTGCGATCGCCGACCACATTATTGCATGCGACCTTTACTGCTTCAGATTCAAGTGTGGTTGTCCGTCCCTTGCACTCAACCCACCATTGACGCGCAACGATCTGGCCATCGGAGGTAGGAGCATAGAATTGGGCCTCAAGATCACGTCCACCATCCGCTGCGCCGGCACCCGTACCTCCTACGCGCCATGCGACATGCTTTGCGCCCATCCCATCCAGAAGCCAAAATAGACATTCCTCGAGTGCATATCCCTTCAATTCATCAAAAGGAATTTCGCTTGGTAGGAGCCAGCCCTCTTCGCATTCATCCTGCACCAAGCCCAATCCTTCGCTCAAGCGACCGCCTGGACAAGCCCGGCGTCCCCTCTTGGCATCAGCTCGTGCACCTTAAAGGGAATCCCCGCACTGCGGCTTACGAGCCAGAAATTCGGCTTCCGAGCTATCATGCGTCGAGAGTATAACTTGATAGCCTAGCTCTCGAACCATTTGCCGTAACAAGTCCATGAAAGCACTAGCATGAATTATATCATTATGCTGAAGGGGGTCATCGAGTAGCAAGCCGCGCCAGCGTGACCATGAAAACGTCGTGCTTGCTGCCAACAGCGCGCTAACGCTTAAAGCAGAAAGCTGGCCTTCGCTGAAAAAGTAATTAGGATTAATATTTAGCGGGCTGATAGCACCATCGACGTCGGTGTAAATGGTAGCGGGGCGCAGTTCCGAACGCGTTGCGTGATGCTCGGCCTGATAGATGATGGACGCGTCTGACCATGTCATCAGTGTCCGAGAGAATCTCTGAATTGTATTATTGAGCGGCTTGAGGACATCGTCAGCAAATTTCTCAGCACGGGCCTTCATATTTTTGCCGACGTCTTCCATTCGGTCGCGTGCCCGTTGGGCTAGATCTAATTGCGCCTTCGCCGTTGCAACATCAGCTTCAAGTCGCTCGATAGCTTCTACTTCTGTCATCAACTGTTTCTCTAGGATTATGGTTGCGATAGCGCGTTCGCGTTCCTGCAACTGTTGATCCTTCTGCCAGATGCGAAGGCCATCAATGAGATCGGTGTGCGCGGCCGCAATTGGTTTCGCTCGCGCTTGGCGCTCCTTAATCTGAGTTCTTAGCTGCGAAACGCGGCCACTGTCGGGATCGCCTGTCTGGCCAAGGTCTATCCAGCGGCGGACTATGTTACTCCTTGCTTCAGCTAGGTTGTCCAGTTCGACATTGACGGTCGTTAGATTCGCGACTTCCCTATCGATACTTGCTGCAACACCGTCGCGCGCAATGCGGGTGTCATCCAGTTGCTTCTGATCGGCCTTAAGTCGCTCACCCGCCGCAATGGCTTCGGTCTGCACTTTCGTCTCCTCTTCTTCGAGAGAAACGAGTAGGCCGCTTTCAACCGACCAGAATTCCGGATGCTGGGTGAGTAAAGAGCGGGCAGTTTCAAGATCCGACGAGGCATGTATAAGCGTTCGCTCTAGATTGATCCGCTTAATCCGTTCGACCTCGATGGCGGCCTCAGCATCGCTGAGCGCGGTAGCGAGCGTATCTTGGGATGGCCCCTCCAATATCTCACGATCGACCGAAGCGAGCTTAGTCCGAAGCTCAAGCACGGCGCTGTCGCCATAATGCTCGTCGGCCATTCCTCCCGCTTCTATGAGCTTTTGCACCAAACTTGTTTCGCGGCTTTGCTCCTCAGCGAGGGCAGTGACGAGTTGGGTATATTCACTTATTCCGCGGTCAATCTCCGCGATATTTCGATTGACCTCTACTTGACGCAGTTTTGCTGCAGCCAATGTCTGGCCAAGTTCGGCGGCAGGAGCTGCATCTGGCGACGCATTTTCAAGCGCGAGTAACTTCAGCTTGCCGACCTCAAAGGAAGTCGCACAGGCTGGGCAGTTGGTATCGTCATGCGCCAATTGGTGGGCGATACGCGAAACCGCCTCTGCAAGCGTCCGAGCACGTTCGTCATGACTGCTTAGATCCAAGGTCAGGCGAGTGATTTCGTCGTAGATGCTCTCAGCTGCTACAGATAATTCTGTCCGCCGTTCGCGTAATTCCGATCGGTTCATCTGGTCGATCAATTGTTCCGGACGTTTAACTTCCGCGCGAGTTATCTGCAGTGATGCGGTGAACTGTGCGCGCAGTTTGGCGGCGTCAATCTGGCCGGCAATCTTGTTTCTTTCTACGCGGAGCTTGGCTGCGGCATCTAGATTGGATCGGCAGGTTACCCGTTGTATTTCTGCACGATCTGACTCGGACTTGGACGCCTGCAATTGGCGCTCGATCTCGGCAATATCTGCCTTACTTCGATCCAATTGACCTTTTGCTTGAGACACGCGCGCAAGCGAGGCGGCGCGTGTTCGTATCTGCGCCGCGAGCTGTTTCGCTGCGTTTAACCTCGCTAACGGCGGCTGAGAGATTCGTCTCCGAACTAGTGAGCGCTTCGATGAAGCTAGAGCGTCTATCTGTGATCTCCTTTGCCAATCTCGATTTTTGCGCAGTCTGGTTGCCCGCACTTACGTAGTCGATGTTTACATTGTTATGATATGGTATATCATATAAATTCTCAAGGTCGGTTTGGACAAAAGTCAGGTTTATTTCATGAAAAATGCAAAATTGATTCCTCTCAGTCTCCTCATCGCCACATCCTTGGCCGCTCCCGTTTCTGCGAAAGAGGGAATGTACACGCCGGACCAGCTTCAGGACATCAAGAAAGAGCTGGAGCAGACCGGGCTTGAGATCGCACCCGAAAGGTTCGCGGACCTGACGGGTTTCCCCATGGGAGCGATTGTCTCATTGGGCAATTGTTCCGCCAGCTTTGTCTCGCCGGAAGGTCTGACTGTCACCAATCATCACTGCGCGCGCGGATCGGTACAATATAATTCCACGGCCGAGAAGAATTACCTGAAAGATGGCTTTCTCGCGAGTATCAAGGGTGAGGAATTGCCCGCTGCACCCGGCTCACGCATCTATGTGACCACAGAGGTGACCGATGTTACCGCGCGGATGCGCGAAGGCACGGCTGATCTGGCACCGCTGGATCGCTATGCTGCGATCGAACAACGCAGCAAGGATATTGTCGCTGAATGTGAAACAGATGCGGGCCATCGGTGCAAAGTAGCCAGCTTCTATGGGGGCGCTCAATATAAGCTGGTCAAGCGCCTGGAAGTCCGTGACGTGCGGCTGGTCTATGCGCCCGCCGATGCCATTGGCAAATATGGCGGTGATATCGATAACTGGCAATGGCCGCGCCATACCGGCGACTTTGCCTTTTACCGGGCCTATGTGGCGCCCGATGGATCGGCCGCAGACTTTGATGAAGCCAATGTTCCCTATCGCCCGGAACATCATCTGAAGGTCAGTGCGTCCGGCCTTGATGATGGTGATTTTGTGATGGCCGCAGGCTATCCGGGTTCGACCAGCCGTTACACATTGCTGGCCGAAGTCGAGAATACGTTCAACTGGACCTATCCAACGTTCGAACTGCTGCTGAAGGATTGGATTGGCACGATTGAGCAAGCCGCACCGGAAGGTTCGGATGCCCGGGTGAAATATGAATCGCGCATGGCCGGGTTGAACAATTTCGAGAAGAATTTGCGCGGACAGATTGAAGGCGCAAGACGGGTGGGGCTGGTGGAACGCCGCCGGGCGAGAGAGGCTGATCTGGCCCAATGGATCGGCGCCGATAGCGCCCGGGCTGGCTATGGCGACGCGATCGAAAGGCTCGCCGCCTTGTCGGAGGAATCAGCAAAAGCCGCTCGCACCAATTTCTGGTATCGCAACATTTCCCGGCCACAATTATTTTCCGCCGCGAGACGGATCTATCGATTGATAAAAGAACGCCAGAAACCTGATGCAAAGCGGGAACCCGGCTATCAGGATCGCGACATGACCTTCTTCCGCGAAGGCCTTCAGGCGCTGGACCGGCGCTATGATCCAGCAGTGGACAAGGCCGAATGGACATTGTTCCTCAGCGGTTATCTCAAACAGCCGATGGAAGAACGCGTCGCGGCGTTTGATCAAGCCTTGAAGCTTGATGCTAATGTGACTGAAACGGACATTCCCGCCATATTGGATCGCTTCTATGCAGAGACAAAACTGGCTGACGGCGATATGCGCCTGGCCCTGATGGATGCCACCACAGCCGAACTGGAAGCGAACAGCGATCCGTTCATGCAATTGGCGGTGGCGACATATGAACATGACCGCACATTGGAACAGCAGATCGAAGAGCGCGGCGGTCGCGCATTGGCGCTGCGCCCTGCCTATATGGAGGCGATTACCGGGTGGCAACGTGAGAACGGGCAGCTCACCTATCCCGATGCCAACAGCACCCTGCGGGTGACATATGGCTCGGTGCTTGGCGGCAGTCCGCGTGATGGCATGGTCTATCTGCCCTTCACGACATTGGAAGGGATCACAGATAAGGATAACGGTGAAGATCCATTCAATGCGCCCGCCAAGATGCTGAAGCGGATTGAGGCCAAGGATTATGGTCCCTATGCATTGGATAGTCTGGGCTCGGTGCCGGTGAATTTCCTCTCCGATCTCGATTCAACCGGCGGCAATAGCGGATCGGCAACGCTCAACGCACGGGCGGAACTGGTCGGCCTGTTGTTCGATGGCACGTTTGAAAGCGTCAATTCGGACTGGGATTTTGATCCTCGCACCACCCGCACCATTCATGTCGACAGCCGCTATATGCTGTGGGTTATGGACAAGGTTGATGGCGCGCAGGCGTTAATCGCAGAAATGGATATTGTCGAATAACGGGCGCGACCTGCCACTCTCTTTAGCTTGAAGGAATATACATTGAGAATTCTGGTCTTTATCGCAACTTTTCTCCTTGCTTTGCCCGCTTCGGCGCAAGGCATAGAGCAAACCAAAGGCAATTTTCAGGACAAGTTCCGTCAACTCGACGAAGTCCTTCCTAGTCCAAATGTCTACCGCAATGCCTCTGGCGCGCCGGGTCATCAATATTGGCAGCAGCAGGCGGATTATCGGATTACGGCCAGGCTCGACGAAAAAAAGCGTCGGCTGACCGCAGAGGCCACCATAAGCTACACCAATAATTCACCAGATGCGTTGCCCTGGCTCTGGATGCAGCTTGACCAGAATATCTTCCGCAAGGACTCGATTGCTGAATTGACTACAACCTTCGGCGGGCCCGGTCGTCGCGGCCCGGTTGTAAAGGCAGCCGATGGTGACGAACCAGCCAAGCTTCCACTCGATGAACTGCGTCGTCAGCAAGCGATGGCCGACAATGATTATGGCTATGACATTGGCAGCATAACTTTACAGGATGGAACCAAACTGTCGCATACGATCGTCGGCACTATGATGCGTATCGACCTACCGATGCCATTAAAGCCGAGCGAGAGCGTGGAGTTCCAGATTGATTGGGCGTTCAACATAGTGGAGGAGAATGCGGTTGGCGGGCGTTCGGGATATGAGCATTTTCCCAACGACCCGCGTCCGGGTGGAAATGACATTTTCCTTTTTGCCCAATGGTTTCCGCGCCTGGTCGCCTATTCGGACTATGAAGGCTGGCATAATAAGGAGTTTCTGGGGCGCGGCGAATATACACTGGAATTCGGTGATTATGATGTCACCGTGGCAGTGCCAAACGATCATATCGTGTCCGCGACCGGCATTTTGTCGAACCCGAACGAGGTCTTGACGGCAGCCCAGCGGCAACGCCTCGAGGCTGCCAAGACCGCAGACAAACCGATGTTCATCGTGACGCCTAAAGAAGCAGCGGCCAATGAACGGAGCGGACCCAGCGGCACCAAGATTTGGCGCTACACGGCGAAAAATGTCCGCGACTTTGCCTGGGCGAGCAGTCGCAAGTTCATGTGGGATGCGCAGGGGCACCAACAGCCAGGTGCCGAGCATGAGACCGTGATGGCAATGTCCTTCTGGCCCAAAGAAGGCGGTGAATTGTGGCGCAAATATTCCACCGCCGCTGTCATTCACACGATGAAGGTCTATTCCCGCTTCAGCTTTGATTATCCTTATCCAACCGCGCAATCGGTCAACGGGCCGGTCGGCGGCATGGAATATCCGATGATCACCTTCAACGGGCCGCGGACCACGCTCAACAAAGATGGCAGCCGTACCTATTCGCTGTCAGAGAAAGTCTTTCTGGTCGGCGTGATCATTCATGAAATCGGCCATATCTATTTCCCCATGGTGGTCAATAGCGATGAGCGGCAATGGACCTGGATGGACGAAGGGATCAACTCCTTCCTCGACAGTGTCGCGGGCTATGAATGGGATCCGGACATGCCCTGGACGCGCAGCCTTCCGCGCGATCTGATCTCCTATTGACCTCTTCCCAGCAGGTTCCGATCATGACCCATTCGGACAGCGTGCTGAACCTGGGCCCCAATGCCTATGGCAAGCCATCGGCCGCCTTCCATATCCTGCGCGACACGATTATCGGGCGCGAACGGTTTGATTTCGCCCTGCGGGAATATGCGCGGCGCTGGAAACACAAGCGGCCTACACCGGCGGATTTCTTCCGCACGATGGAAGAAGCTTCGGGCACGGATCTGGACTGGTTCTGGCGCGGCTGGTTCTACACCACCGACCATGTCGATATCTCTCTGGATTCGATCTACAAATTGCGGATTGATACAGAAGACCCCGCCATTGATTTGCCCCGGCGGCGCAAAGAGCTTGCCGATGATCCCGAGAAAGTCGGCGTGGGGCTGAACCGCGAAGCGCGCGTGCCGATCTGGGTATTGGAAAATCCCGGCATTACCGATTTTTATGACGATAATGATCGCTTCACCATCACGCCAAAGGATCGTAAATCCTATAAGGAGTTTCTGGAATCTTTGGACGAGCCTTGGATGCGCCCTGCCTTTGACCGGGCCATAAAAGAAGATGCCAACTATTATGTGCTCAGCTTTTCCAACAAGGGCGGACTGGTGATGCCGATCATCCTCGACCTGACCTTTGCCAATGGCAAGACCGAGAGGATGATGATCCCGGCCGAGATCTGGCGGCGCAATGCCAAAAGGGTCAGCAAACTGCTGGTGTTTCCAAAAGGCAAAACACTGGCCAAAGTAGTGGTCGATCCTGATTGGGAGACGGCAGACGCCGATATCGACAACAATCACTATCCCCGCAAGATCATCGAGAGCCGGATCGAAGCCTATAAGGCACCGGACAGCAAAGCGCGGGTCAACCGTGATCTGATGGGTGAAGTGCGCGGGACGGAGAAGAACGAGGCGGGACGGAAATGAGGTTCCTAACCCTTCTGATGGCGCTGTTGCTGGCTGTTCCAGCAGCGGCGCACCAGCAAAAGATCACAATCTCTACGGTTACCCATAATCCCCGCACCGAGATGCTGGAAATCGTCCATCGCATCACACTGCATGACGCGGAACATGCCCTGAAGGACCTCGGTGTCACAGCGCCCGATATTGTCGATGATGCGGGAAGCCAGCGTGCGTTCGCCACCTATATCACCAAGCGCTTCTCGATTATGCGCGAGGGCCGGCCGGTTGATCTTCTGCTGCTCGGCAGCGAGATCGAATCGGGCAGCCTGTTCATTTATCAAGAGGCTCCCTCTCCGGGGCGTGGCAGCGAATTACGAATATCCTCGCAAATTTTAACCGACATTTCCTCTCGTCAGGAGAACCGCGTCAATCTTGGTGCCGGGACCAAGGTCGAAACGCTGATTTTTCACGCAGGTGATGATTTCCAGTCTGCTATATTGCCATAGGTTCAAGCCGGACCCAGGGAACCGGGGGCGCCGTGCTCCACCGTCATGCGTTTTCTGGTCTGTAGCTTGCCAGCCCGCTCGCTAACCCGGTCAACCGTCTTGAACTCGGTCTGCCAGCGCTTTGAATCCACGTCGCAGATGATATATCCGCGTCTGGAATTATGCCATTTGAGGCATGGATTTTCTTGCTGGATCGCCTTGGTGCTTTCGCGCTGATCTTCGCCATCGCCGCCCGAGGAAATGGATGTGGCGACAAATTCCGTGGCAATGGGGCGGTCGCCCGGACGCTTGCCGTCGAGATGCAGTTCACCGGCATAATTTTGATGCTCGTCGCCGGTGAGTACGACGACACTGTCCAGATTCAGACTGCTGATCTGTTCCAAAACCCTGTTGCGCGGCACCCGATATCCCGCCCAGCTATCCAGATTTTCTGTCTGCTCCGGACCCGGCATCCGATCCAAGTCCATCATCATTACCTGCTGTGCCAGGGCCTGCCAGCGCGATCGGGACGTGCCGAGCTTGTCGAAAAGCCAGCTTTCCTGACGCCGGCCCAGCATTTCGGCATTGTCTCTCCCGATCTCTAAGCAAGGAGCACCCCATTTGTCATCGCAGGGCTGATCGGTGCGATATTGTCTGGTGTCGAGCAGATTGAAATCCAGCAGATCGCCAAATTGCGCCTGACGATATAGTTGCATTGCAGGGCCTACGGGCAGGGCAGAGGCGCGGAACGGCATATGCTCGTAATAAGCCTGGGCCGCCATCTGGCGACGCAGATTGAAAACCGGTGGCGGGGTTCCGTCCTGATCGACGCTACCGACCCAATTATTGTCTATTTCATGATCGTCCCAGCTCATCAACCAGGGCGCAGCAGCATGGGCGGCCTGCAAATCTACATCCATCTTGCACTGGGCATAGCGGCGTCGGTAATCGTCGATGGTATAGATTTCCTGCCCGACATGCGGCCGGACTACCTCGACAGGGCCCTCTGACCAGTTGCGAAAGCGGTTGCCGCGATATTCGTAGATATAGTCACCATAGCAATATACGAAATCGGCTTCCTCTCCGGCGAGGAAGCGGTGCGCGGTATAATAGCCCTCTTCATAATTCTGGCATCCGGCGACTGCAAAGCGGAGCTTGTCCAGAGGCTGTCCGATCGCGGGTGTGGTCCGGCTGCGGCCGATGGCGCTTCTTTCCCGGCCGACAATGAACCGGTACCAATAGGGCCGATTTGGTTGGAGCGCGCCGATTTCCACATGCACGGCGTGCCCCAGTTCGGGGCGTGCAAAAGCGGTTCCCCGCGCCACAATATCACGCATATATTCATCGCTTGCCACCTGCCATTCGACTCCAACGGCAGCGGTCGGCATGCCATATCCGGGGGATAGCGGGTCGGGCGCCAGTCGCGTCCAGATCACAAATCCGTCGGGCGCGGGTTCGCCTGACGCGACGCCGAGCTGGAAGGGATAGCCCTGAAACGCCGGCACTGCGAGCAGCGGCGCGCCGATCGTCAAACCGAGGGCGGCTACCGCACCGCCGCCGAATGTCTTCAATGCGAAGCGCCGGCTCATATCAAGCCTGCGGGCGTGCAGATCAGTCATAAACATATTTCCTCTTGTCTCTTGGCGTTTAGATGCCGGTCCCTGGTGTCAAATTTGTGGCATTTGATATGTTTTGCTGCCGATGGTCCTGTCTAGTCGAGCGAAATCGTCCGAATCTGAAACTTGTGGTTGAAATTCATTCGCAATTGCGACTATCAGAGATGATATAACATATCATATTTGGAGTTTAACGTGAAAAAGACGGTATTCGTTGCCCTTGGATTATTGGCGTCCCCGGCTCTGGCTGAAAATGCAGCCAGCGCAGATGGCGTCATGGAACACCCGGTTGAAGATGACGAAACCATCATTGTCACGGCAGACTATGTCGACGAATTTGATATTCTGGCAGGCACATCGGTAATTGCCCGGGACAATATTCTGAAAGCGATGCAGCCGCAGCTTGGCGACGTTCTGACCAAGCTACCCGGCGTTTCGGCGACCTCTTTCGGACCTGGCGCTTCGCGACCAGTGCTTCGTGGCCTGCAGGGTGAGAGAGTCCGGGTCTTGACCGACGGCATCGGCACGCTTGATGTATCCAACACCTCGGCTGACCATGCGGTGACCATCGACCCCCTGACAACCGATCGAATCGAGATCTTCCGGGGACCGGCGGCCTTGCTGTTCGGTAGCCAGGCAATTGGCGGCGCGGTTAACGCGATCGACAGGCGTATCCCGCGGGCTGTCCCGGAAAATGGCTTCCACTTCGATTTGCTCGGCAATTATGGCAGTGCCTTTGACGAGGCCAGCTTTGGCGGCGCGGCGGAAGTTGCGCTGAGCGATCAGTTCGTCATCCATGTCGACGGAAGTTATCGCGACACCGGCGACGTGAAAGTTGGCGATTTTGTTCTGACGCCCGCCCTGCGCGCCGAACAACTGGAAATCGCTGCCGAGGAACAGGAAGAAGGCCACCTCGATGAAGCGGCAGAAGCGCTGGAACTGGCCGGATTGCGTGATCAACTACCCAATAGCGTTACCGAAACCTACACTTTTGGTGCCGGCTTTGCAGTGGTCAACGACCGCGGCAGCTTGGGCGCGTCTATCGGCCTTTATGACAGCCGCTATGGCATTCCGGCACGCCCGGGAGCGGAACATCATCATGGTGACGAAGGCGAAGAAGGGCATGAAGAAGCGGATCACGACGAAGAAGGACATGAAGAAGAAGCCCCCGTTTCCATTGATCTGCGGCAATGGCGTGCCGACCTGCGCGGCGAAATCATCACGGGTGGCGGTTTTCTTGAATCGATCCGTTTCCGCGCCGGCTATTCCAACTATGAACATATCGAATTTGAAGGAGACGAGGTCGGCACCGTCTTTGACAGCGAAGGCTTTGAAGCGCGTCTGGAATTTGTTCAGGCAGAGCGCGATGGCTGGCGAGGTGTCACGGGTCTGCAAGGCCTGACGCGCGATTTCGTTGCCACCGGATTCGAGGCTTTTGTGCCGCCCAATGTCACCGATCAATATGGTCTGTTCACGTTGCAGGAGTTTGAATGGGACAAGATCGGACTGGAACTGTCAGCCCGTTTTGAACGGACCGATGTCAGATCTGACAGCGTTGCCATCGGTCTCGAAGAGGCGGCCGTCATTGTTCCGATTGATCGCAATTTCAATGCGTTCTCCGTCGCTGCCGGGGCAAGCTACCGCGTCGCTCCGGATATCCGGTTCGGGATAAATGCCAGCCGGGTCGAGCGCGCGCCGTCTGCCGAGGAACTATTCTCCAACGGACCGCATGTGGCAACCCAGGCCTTTGAAATTGGAAATCCGTTCTTCAGCAAGGAAAGCTCGCTGGGA
>Ga0209345_10001278_pt1 | contig 30415 bp, 32 predicted proteins | sample Cruoilmetagenom7_FD_187294 | JGI IMG/M metagenome (GOLD analysis project Ga0209345, IMG submission 187294) | Oil polluted marine microbial communities from Coal Oil Point, Santa Barbara, California, USA - Sample 7 (SPAdes) (version 2) | ecosystem: Environmental > Aquatic > Marine > Oil seeps ...
GTAGCTTCGCGACGTACAAAAGTAAGGTAGGTAACCAATCCACGCATATCAGCACGAGCAACTGTCGTTTTACTGGTTCCGTGTTCACATTCAATTATATAAAAAGAAATTAATCAAAATATATTTTAGTTTAGCAGGCTATTGTCTGTTGACAGGGGGAATCATATCAACGCCTAGTTAAACGGCGAGCCGCTTTTTGCTCGTCCGAGCTGTGCGTTTTTTTGCACAGCGATTTCAACGCTTTGTTAGGCATGTTTGTATTATTCATTAGAAATTTCTACAAGATCATATAACTTACCGTCTATTTGTTGCTTGTAATCTCCTTGGTTAATTAGCATTTTCGTGGCTCGACTAACCTTTGATGGAGAGCAGCCAATTTTTTCTGCTACGTCTTTGTGCGTATCTTTTGGCCAAGGTTGTTTAGGCAATAACAACTTAACTTGATCTATAAATTCTTGTTCAATTTTATTATTAGGTTTCGTTTTTGAAGTTATTTTTGGGCTACCATTTAGAAGCCTGACAACTCTAAACTGTGATGAGCAGTTTTCACAAGTAGCTTGTTTGCTACCGCTAGGGAAATTATCTAAAGTAAACGATACTGTTTCTTGGCAGCTAGGACACTCACAAACTTCATTTATCTCCTCTCTAGGTTCCAGAATAAATTCGTCATCTGATTTTGAATACTTGGAAATATACGAGGAATCACAAGATGAGCATGAAACGAGTTTATTGCTATTTGTCCTTGCTTTTTGTGTATATGTCATGCTGTTATGACAGTTTGGGCACTCGCAGTTTATTTCACGGCGAGACTTTCTTGGTGGCCTCTTAATGGATAACGAGGAGCCTGCGATTTCTGCCATTAAATGATTTACGTCCCCTTTTATATTATTTAATTGTTGTGCAAGATTGTTGTCGTGTACCGCATTAAGATTTCTTGTGTGCCATAAATTCTCTAGTCTATCTGCAATTTCTTTGAGTTCTACTTCTCTTTCCTGTCTTTCTTCTCTCTGCTCTTCAAGCTGCTCACCTATAACTCCTTGCCAGTCGCTTAGAGCAGTATCATTAATTGATTTTAACATTGCAATCATATGTATCGTACTCTGCAAACGTTCCTCTCTTGCTCTTAGAGTTTCTTCAACGGTATCATATTCTGAACTTTCAATTTCTTCTTTCAAATATATAGCTAATTTATTTAGCTGATCAGATAAATTATTAACTTTTTCTGCGGCTTTTAAAGCGTAAGTCTGTAGGTTTTCTTGATGAGCATTTTTTACTTCTTCAATTGCTTGATCATGGCTTGAGGCAGCATAGAGATGAGATACAACCCATGCTGCGATAACAGACAATATTGTTAATATAGTACTTAATAATCCAGTTTCTGTGGTAGACAACTCACCTATGGAAAGATAAATTAATATTGCTATTATTCCAAATACAAAAAGACTTATAAATATGTTGAGGAATTTATGTGATGGTACCCATTTCATATTGTTATTTCCTTTTTACTATGAGTTTTTGCCTAACGGTTGAGCTAAGGGGCGCGACGCTTTTTCGCGTCCCTGCTTGAGCGCATTGTTATGCTTTATAGCCATTTGTACATAACCAATGCGTCAACATAGCCTTTTGCTGGATGATTAAAAGCTTTTGGTAGTTTTCCAACCGTTTCAAAGTCTAGTTTTTCCCATAACCGTATTGCTCCCTCATTAGTTGATGCTACAAAGTTAAACTGCATGGCTTTATAGCCTAGCTCTTTAGCGACTTGCTGTGAGTGCTCGCACATGGCTGTGGCCAGTCCTTTGCCTCTGGCTTTAGAAGAGACCATGTAACCACAATTACATACATGACTTCCAGGTCCCGATTGATTTGTTTTTATATAATACGTACCAAGAATATTGCCGTTCTCTGTAGCAACAAAAGTTATTCTGGGTGTATTAACCCAAATTTTTAATGCTTGATCTTTAGTTGTGTCCCGATGATAAGCATATGTTTCCCCAGCTGACACCACTTCATGAAAGATTGGCCATATTTCATCAAAGTCTTCTTCTGAGGCTTCTCTAATGTTCATGGTTTTTATTATTTTGAAACATAACGAACAGGGTAAGTGGCGCGCGCTGTTTGAGCGTCCAAGCGAAGCGAACTTGACCCGCTTGTTATGTGTGTTTTTACTCAAAGTTTTCTAATTCCTCTATTTTCATAAACACTTCGCTCAACATGCTCATAAATGCCCCACATATCTTCCTTTTCTCCTGTGCTTAGAAAGATACGTTTATCAATGCTGCATATATGTCTTACACGATCTTGTGTGACATTATTCCAACTGGCTATTGCGCGACTAGACCTAAATTGCTCACCAGGTTCGTTTTTGGTGTTATCTTTTAGCCACTTGTAAATGCGATTGCCATCTAGTTTTTCAGATGATTTGTCATGAATATATTGAACAAGCCATACAGTAAGACCAGCAATCGCCCCGCCTGCACCACCTATGATTATTCCATCAACAACTGTAGTCACTTGCTCTACTCCATTAATACACATAACGACCTAATAAGTGGCCGGCCGTTTTTTGGCCGGTACAAGTGTGCGTGTTTTTCGCACACGAACTTAATTTACTTGTTAGGGGGGAGGTCAGCACTTAGATAGCCACTCTGATGTTCCAGGAAACTGAAATTGTTCATGATTTTTATGGCCCACGTTGTTTCCCTCAGCTGTTTTATATTCTATTTCTTTTACAACCCAATTATCTTTTCCTCCAGCGACACTCAGCATAAATGTTGTAAATTCAACTACTTCATATGAATTACCTGAAGAGTCGCAAACGTTGAAGGTTCTAGTGTGTTCTTTTTTTGTTTTCATTTTACTGACCATCACTTTGATATAGTTGATAAGTTAACTTCAGATAATTTCATGCTTATTTGATAATTTTTAGGCATTACTTAAACCCATAACGCCCTAATAACTGGACTAAAACCCAATAGGCTAGTTGCTTGTAATATTGATTAGTAGTGTACGTTAAAAGAACCATAGAAGTTAAGGGTTTTTGGTCCACGTTAATTTACTTGTTAAGTGTTGCATTTAATTAAAAAATAAATCAAGAATTATGCTTTTTCGAGTATTTCCAAAAAGCAATTTTTCCATTTTCTAGCTCTTTGCTATTTTCGAACTCTATCTTAAAGCTTTGGTCTTCAGGTGAAAGCATATAATGCGCAACATTCCATGAGCTATTTGGCACTTCTTGATAAATGCCCCATAATTCATTCGTTAGTTTCACTATTTCTTGGTTACCTTCTTGTGATAATGAAAAGCCCGTTTCTTTACTTTTTATTTTACCGACCCATAAAGTCATATCAGTAACATTTTTGTTTATGTGAACTAATAAATTTGTGAGTTTATCAGGATCGGGGGTTTCGTTATAAAGAAGTTGGCCTATTTTTTCTGAAATTTTTTTATCATTCATATTTTATCTTTTCATTATTACACTTAACAGTTAAATAGACAGAATGTGGAATATTGAATATATGACATTCTGCCTATTCCTTTTGTATTTTGTCTGTAAGTTACGCATTATTTTATTAAATATCAACTTTAGTTATATAAGGACGTACTTATGTATGATATGGATATTGATGTCAAAATTTCTCGTTTCTGGGGAAAATATGTCACTAAATCAAAGAGCTACAATATACCGGCTAATTCTGTTCGTTGGTATGTTCGTCATGCTGAGATGGTTATTAAATCTCATTCTACGCGTTTGTCTGAGCATTCTGCTGAAACTGTGGATGAATATTTTCAGGCGAAAGGCAGAAACATTATTTAATAAATTATTTATATGTTTTATTCTTGAACCTTGAAACTGCATCGTCTTAATTAACAATCCTCTCCGTTTACAACATAAGTAAACTCTTAATGACTGCTATGTGATGAATGTAGTCTTTAAATAAAATACATACTCAGTGCAGGTATATAGGTAATCAGCAATAGAACAATTAGTAAAACAAGCATAAATGGCAGGCTTGCTCTATATACATCAGCAATAGGTTTCTTAAAGCGATAACTAGAAATAAATAAATTAATACCGACTGGAGGCGTTAAATAACCTATCTGCATATTTGCCAAAAATATAATACCCAAATGTACCGGGTGAATACCAAAACTAATTGCTACAGGTAATATTAACGGCACAATTATTACTAGTGCAGAAAATATATCCAGGATTGCGCCAACAAATAATAAAAACAGATTTAGTATTATTAAAAAGCTAATTTTACTATCTATATTTTCCTTAATGATTTCAAATATTTGAGCAGGTACTTCTGCATCTATAAAAACATTGGTCAATGCAAGAGATACAGCAAGAATCAAAAGTATACTTCCCACCATTGACATTGATTCTTTCGTTATCTCTATTACTTTCGAAAATGAAACTTCTTTATAAATATATGTTTCTATAAATAATATGTATATTGCCACTACAGCTGCGGCTTCAGATATTGCAAAATAACCCGTATAAATTCCTATAATAAGCAGTATAGGCATAGGTAATTCCCAACGCATTGCCCATACAGCTTTTAATAGTTTATCTTTTTCGAAACTGGTAGTTTGTATTTCAAACTCTCTATTTTTAACCACTGCATATAATGAAAGTGCGATAATCATTAATGCAGCAGGCATTAATCCTGCAATAAACAAATCATTAATTGTGAAATGCACATCTAAATCCATCTGTTGTGCAATGATGCCATAGAGTATTAATGGTAAAGATGGGGCAATCAATAGACCTAAACTTCCTGAAGAAGTCACCATGCCTAAGCTAAACTTTTCTGTATATCCGGCTTTTATAAACGTTGGATAGAAAAGGGCACCTAAGGCTACAATCGTAACGCCTGATGCACCTGTAAAGGCTGTAAAAATTGCACTAAATATAAATGCAAATATAACCAAACCACCTGGTAACCAACCGACCATTGCCTGTATAAGATTAAGCATTCGTTGTGATGTATTACTTTCACTTAGAATGTAGCCTGTAAAAGTAAATAAGGGTAGGGCCATTAATAATGGTGTTTCGGCTATGCGATATATTTCAATACCGATAACCATTAAATCTATATCCGCAATATAAAAACCATACAAAGCGCCAGCCGCTATTATTGAGAATAAAGGAGCACCTAATAAAGCTAGTGCTATTAAAACTACTACAACAATAGTCGTTATCATGATTTACTATTCTGCAATAATTTAGCTAAATATTTCAGGCCCATTACTGCAAACCCAAATGGAATAATGGATTCTGTTATCCAGGCTGGTACCTGTTCAAAGGCTTTTATTGAATCTTCATACTCTAGAATGACAAACATTAAACTGTAATAACTGATAATAAAACAGATGCCTGCTGCAAAAATTGCGTTTACTTTATCAATATACACTCTATATTTTTTTGCTATAAATTGAGTGAGTACATCAATAGATATTTGCTTATCTTTTCTACTTGCTAAAATTGCTCCAGCAAGGCCTAACCAAAGTACCAATATTCGAAGTAAACTATCACCCCATATAAAGCCACTTTCAAATATATTTCTAAATATAATCTGTACTACTGCAAAAAGCATAATACCTAATAGTAATATGCTAACAACTATATCTTCTATTTTGTTTAAATAGACAATATACTTATTATCTTTTTTATTATCTTGCCGCACCTAATGTCTCTTTTGTTTTTCTAAAATCACTTAGTAATTCAGAAATTTCCTGATAAATTTCTTTAGATAGCGTTCCATTCGACCTTATTGATTCTCTTGAAACACCACCTCTTCTATACCATTCATTTAAAGCTTTATCATCTGGTGTTATCACTTTAATACCCTGTTGAGATAAGGCATTAAATGCAGAAACATTATCTTTTCTATTTTGTACGTCAATTTTTTTGAAAACTTTATTCATTATTCCTCTTACAACAATCTGGTCATCCATACTAATCTTATTAAATTCTTTTTTATCAATTAGTAGTGTTGCATATATATAGGTTAAGGGAATATCTGTAATATATTTTATTTTCGTATGCCATTGAAGTGCGATTGCTACGATAGGTGAGACAGCAACGGTATCTATTAAATTAGTTTGTAAACCTGCTAATACATCACCAATATTTAAAGGTATCGGGGTTATATCAAAAGATCTTAAAGTTAATTCAGCTTGTTTGTTATTGGTAGGTGTCCATACTTTATGATTATTTAAATCAGTCGTTTCTCTAATTGGAGTCATAGACATTGCATAAGCAAATCCTCCTTCAGATATGCCGAAACTTATCATGCCATTTGATTCAAGGCCGTCTATTATTTTCTTATCAATTACCTTTCGAACATAATCAACTTCTTCAAAAGTGTTAAATAGCATAGGTAATGTGTATACCTGACTATCTGCATAAAAACTTGCTAAAATTCCATTTGAAACAGCTGCACCCTGCAATTGTCTTATACGAATTTTTTTCAGAGCAACATCCTGAGATCCCATCACTCCGCCAGGATAATACTTAAACTTCACACGCCCATCAGTCTTTTTCTTTATTTCTTTAGCCGCTGTCCGTAACTGCTTCATCAGGTAAGTACCGTCAGGAGCTGAGGTAGCAATTTTAAATGTTTTTGCCTGTAATGATGTAACTAAGAAAAGGCTCAATACTGCTACTATTACATTTTTAATATTCATTTTTCTAAAATCCGGTTTAAAAATAATCTTCAGCACTAGCCTGTAATGCCTTAGCCTTCTGAATTGCAATTGTATTCATCAATATAAATTCATGTGGCGATTCTTTAAAGCTTAATACATCAGTTATGAGTTGTTGATGTAGTAATTCATTAAACGTTAATCGTGCATAATATTCTGCATATAAAACTTTCGCCATGAGATTTTTCCCCTGCGTGATACTAATAGCAGCTTCAAAACTCTGTTTACCTAATTCGGGTTTACCACCAAATGAAACAGGCAATAAACTATTTAAAACACCAAGATAAATATGGGCACCTGCATGGTCCCATTTTTCATCAATACCAATTACTGTTTTCATAATTAGCTTTACCTGCGGCAGTTGTGCCATGGCATTCCAATCGTCTGTATTCGTTTGTAACCATGTTGCCCACGCCGTACCCAGACCATATAAAATTGATATATCATCTTCATCAATCTTCTTTATTCGCTTAACAAATTCATCGTATTTTAATGTTGTTAAGTCGCATAGATAATCTTCATATATACAACTTGCATCTGAGGCACGCTTTAATGCTTTAATTGCTAATTTTTTCTGTTGCTCTTTAATACCCTGTTTCTGATATGTGAACTGATCATCTTCAGTGTTAGAGGATATCATTTCAAGTTCAGCACCTAAAAGAGCTGAATATGCATTGATCAGCTTAGATGATGACATTAAAATATCTTCATCTTCAGGGTCACTCTCTATTAATCCATCCAGGAAAATCAAATACGCAGGTAATCCCTGCATTATTGTTTTAGGATCGTTATTCGCTTTAACCGCTTTATTTAAATTATTCGAAAAATTACTAATCGCAAATGAGCAACCATTTAAGGTTAGAATAGTCGTCAGTATCGCTATTGTTTTTGTAAGTCTTTGTTTCATATAGGTTTATTGTATTTAAAGCTAGTTATTCGTCATATATTAAAATTATAACGTTATTTGTTTAAATTTTTACTAATCAACATCAATTGTAACTATTATTTTATACTTTTGACATATCCATTAAATTTGCTATATCAGATGGGGAAACATACGCCAATCTATATCGCTTATTGAAGGTTTGACACATATTAGCCACTAACTCACTATTTTAATGAAAATTATTAGTGCTGAGAAGTTGCTACTCTAAGTAGTATTTATCTCTTAAAATTACAAAATTCATTAACTATTCTTCATTGGATTAGCCTTTGTATATTTAATTTATGTAATTTTCTTTATCGGATTAATATTAAACAGAGTCTAATATTTTTATTAATTACATTAGACCGCTATGTTTTAATAGAGCATCAATTTTAGGTTCTCTGCCTCTGAATCGAGTAAACAGATCCATGGCTTTTTCAGAACCTCCTTTCTCTAGAATACATTTGAGAAATTTCTCTCCTGTTTCTTTATTAAAAATGCCTTCTTCCTCAAATATCGAAAATGCATCAGCCGATAATACCTCTGCCCATTTATAACTGTAATAGCCTGCAGCATAACCTCCTGCAAATATATGTGAAAAACCATGTTGAAACTGATTAATTTCTGGAGGAGTAATTACTGCTACCTGTTCTCTAACATCATCAAGCAAACTTTGTATTGATGTAAACTTTTCAGTGCCATATTCCATGTGTAATCTAAAATCAAATATTGAAAACTCTAACTGTCTTACCATCATCATTGCAGACTGAAAATTCTTTGCCTTAATTAATTTCTCATATAAGTTTTCTGGTAATACTTCACCTGTTTCTACATGTCCTGATATTAATTCAAGGCCTTCTTTTTGCCAGCACCAGTTTTCCATAAACTGACTGGGTAACTCAACTGCATCCCATTCAACTCCACTTATACCCGAAACAAATAGTGGATCAACTGTTGTCAGCATATGCTGAAGTCCGTGACCAAATTCATGAAATAATGTAGTTACTTCATCATGGGTTAGTAATGCGGGTTTATTACCTACAGGTGCTGTCAGGTTACAGGTTAAATAAGCAACAGGTGTTTGTACATTTTCACTGCATACCATTCTGCCTACGCATTCATCCATCCATGCTCCACCACGTTTATTATTTCTAGCATATAAATCTAAATAAAATTGACCTCTTAAATTACCTTTCTCATCTTCAATTTCATAAAATTGCACATCTTTATGCCATTTACTTACTTTTTTATTTTCTCTAATTTTTATACCGTAAAGTCTATTTACTATATCAAATAATCCTTTAATTACTTTAGGTGCTGGAAAATAAGGTTTTAACTCTTCCTGGCTTATTCCATATTCCTTTTGTTTAAGCTTTTCTGATATATACATTACATCCCATGCTTGAAAATCTTCAATATCACATTCTTCCCTGGCAAAGCTTTTTAAGGTGTCTATCTCTACTGTCGCTTGCGATTTTGATTTTTCTACCAGATTATTTAAAAACTCTAATACATCTTTTGTATCCTCAGCCATTTTGTCGGCAATGGAGACTTCTGCATAATTATTAAAATCAAGAATACTTGCTAATTCTTTCCTCGCACTCAGTATCTCTTCCATAACCTTAGAATTATCAAACTCTCCAGCATTAGGTCCTTTATTTGATGCTCTAGTCGTAAATGCAATATACATTTCTTCACGAAATTCTCTAATATCAGAATAGGTCATTACTGAAATATAGGAAGGTGCATCCAGCGTAAACATCCAGCCTTTTAGATTTTCTTCTTTTGCTGCCTGCTTTGCCATCTCTTTAACAAAGTCGGGTAGGCCAATAAGTTGTGTCTTATCATCAATATGAATCTGAAAGCTTCGTGTAGCATCCATTACATTTTGTTCATACTTTGACTTTAAACTTGATAATTGTGTTTTTAATTCTTTAAATTTGATCTTTTTTTCATCTGTAAGTGCTACTCCATTCAATTTAAATCTTAATAATGCATTTTCTATTACTTTTTTATTTGCATTATCTAATTCAATATATGACTCACTGTCTCTAATACTCTTATACACATTAAATAAATCAATATTTTGAGACTGTTCTGTTGAGTATGCACTTAATTTTGGTAAGCAATTATCATGTGCTTCACGTAACTCTTCGCTATTCATTACTGAGTTTAAATGGCTCACTGGAGACCAGGCTCTAGATAAGAAATTATCCATTTCTTCAAGTTCGGTTATCAAACTATCCCACGCAGGATATTTTTCTTTTTCTAAATACGTTGATAACCTTTTAATATTTTTATCAATAATTTTGCTTATTGATGGTTCTATCTCATTGGTCTTTATGTCTAAAAATTTGGGTAAAGTACTGATATCTTCTATTGAATTCTTCATATGTTTCTATATCTATCTAAATTTCGTAAATTATTAATACTTATATGATGATTTGATTGAATATTTAAAGCCTCTTATAGAGGCTTATTTCAAACAAATCCTGGGGGGTACTCTCAGACTAGCTTACTTTTAAATACCTATTTTTCTAAATTTGCTAATAAATTGTTCACAATTTGCGCCAGGGCATCCTGATCTGGGTTCATCCTGTTATATACCTGTAAACCAAATATACCGCTCATTAGCATTTTGGCAATTGACTCTGGACGCCCACCCGTTATCAGGCAGCCTTCCTGTTGTGCCTGTTTTAATACATTTGTAAATTGCTCTTCTATTTTACTAAACATAGTACTAACCCGCTGGTTTATCTCACGATCATCCGGGGGTATTTCCAACAGGGTATTAACCAATAAACAGCTTTTAAGCTCTTTATCATCATTTTTTTGACTTAATAAATAATCAAAAAACAGGCGTATTCGTTTTAAAGGTGCTTCCTCAGATTGAAGAATACAGCTCACTGACGAATATAAACTCTCAAAATAATAATCTAGTGACAGTAAAAACAGGTTTCTCTTATTTTTAAATGCACCATATATGCTTCCTGGTTGCAATTTTGTTGCACCTGTAAGGTCTTTAACAGAGGTATTTGCATAGCCTTGCTTCCAGAATAACTGCATTGCATTATCTAGTACTATATTTTCATCAAATGATTGTGGCCTCGCCATATCAAACCCTCTTTATATATGTATCTGTATTCTCATAATACTTGAATACTCACTCAATAACTATTATCATTATTGAACACTCATTCAATAATGGATATTTATATGACTAATTTCCCTGTTTTAAACCTTGATAGCGCGCCTTCTAAAGCTAAACCACTGCTTCAACAAACTCAAGAGAACTTTGGTTTTGTACCTAATTTAATTGGTGTTATGGCGACTTCTCCAGCTCTAACTGAATCTTATCTATCAGTTGCAGGTAATTTTGCTAAATCTAATCTTTCACCTACTGAGCAACAAATTGTTTTACTCACGGTTAGTCATTATCATGAATGTTGCTATTGTATGGCTGCACACACAGCCATTGCTGGCATGCAAAATGTTGATTCAGACATTGTACAAGCTATTCGCGATAACCAGCCTATTACTAATGCCAGGCTTGAAACACTTCGGCATTTTACCAATCAGTTAATTGAAAATAGAGGTTGGGTTAACGAAACTGAAGTACAGGTGTTTTTAGATGCAGGTTATGAGACAGTTCATGTGCTTGATATTTTAGTAGGAATTGCACAAAAGACGTTAAGTAATTATACAAATCATATTGCTAAAACACCTCTGGATGAACAATTTGCAGAAGTTTCCTGGCAGCCTACGAAATAGGTTTTATCTTTATTGTATTAAATTATTTAAGTATCAAGAGATACATGAACTAACAAAAAATAGTTTATTCGCAAATGAACACCAAAAATACAATTTTCCAGGTTTATGCGCTTACGGCGCCAACCCATTTAAATACTTTTGATTTTATTTGAATTCATTTGCGGACAAACTACTTTTGCCCATAATCACATTACTATGTATCAATATTCATTGCCGAAAGAGCATTTGCTTCAATAAATTCACGTCGAGGTTCTACATGATCTCCCATCAAAGTTGTAAATACTTCATCAGCTGATATAGCATCTTCTATACGTACCTGTAACATTCTACGTGTTTCAGGGTTCATTGTAGTTTCCCACAACTGTTCTGGATTCATCTCACCCAAACCTTTATAACGCTGAATATTTAAACCTTTACGAGCTTCATCAAACAACCAGTTATGTACATCAGTTATATCATTCACAAGATGGGTTTTTTCACCTCTTTTTATAAATGAGCCTTCTGTAAACAGACCTTCTAGTTTCTGATATAACTCTGTCATAAGCTGGTATTCAGGGCTATCGAAGAAATCGGCTGTAAAGACTGTTACATGATCTAAACCATGAACAACTTTAGTTAATTCTAACTGCGTATAATCCGCATCTTCCAGGCGATTTGTTGTCGCACTATACTCAACCCCAGAAGGCTTTGATTTATTCAATAAAATCAATAGGTTATCTAAAAACTCTTTTGTTTTGGCCGAGTCATTTAAATCTTCTTTGCGTAAAGCTGGCAAATGAGGAATTTCATTAAGCATGCTCACTTCATAACGTCGAGATAATCGAGTGATAACACTTTGTACCGAATTATATGATTTAATTAATTCTTCCAGGGCAGACTCTGAAATTGGGGGTGCATCTTTTTGAACATGCAAATGCGCATTTGCAAGCGCCAGGGTTAACAAATAACTATTTAGCTCCTGGTCATCTTTAACATAGCGTTCCTGTTTGCCTTTTTTAACTTTATACAGAGGAGGTTGGGCTATATAAATATATCCGCGTTCAATTAACTCAGGTACCTGTCGATAAAAAAACGTTAGCAATAAAGTTCTGATATGAGATCCATCGACGTCCGCATCGGTCATGATAATAACGCGGTGATATCGCATTTTATCTGGATTGTATTCATCCTTACCTATACCGCAACCTAGAGCTGTAATTAATGTACCTACTTCTGCCGATTGTAGCATTTTATCAAATCGTGCTTTTTCTACATTCAGGATTTTACCTTTCAGAGGAAGTATAGCCTGTGTTTTACGATCACGACCTTGCTTTGCGGAACCACCCGCAGAGTCCCCTTCCACCAGGTATAATTCAGAAAGGGCAGGATCTTTTTCCTGACAATCCGCTAACTTACCAGGTAAACCAGCAATATCTAGCGCACCTTTTCGACGAGTCATTTCCCGTGCTTTACGGGCAGCTTCACGCGCTCGGGCAGCTTCTACAATTTTTTGTGTGATTGCACGTGCATCTCCAGGTCTTTCAATTAGAAATTCCTGAAACTTTTCATTCATTGCAGCTTCAACCGCTGTTTTAACTTCGGATGAAACTAATTTATCTTTGGTTTGTGACGAAAACTTAGGATCTGGTACTTTTACTGAAAGTACAGCAGTTAGCCCTTCGCGAGCATCATCACCGGTAGTATTTACCTTATTCTTTTTCGCAACTCCCTCTTTTTCCATATACTGATTCAGGCTACGAGTAAGGGATGCCCTAAAACCAGCCATATGCGTACCACCATCCCTTTGAGGAATATTATTGGTAAAGCAAAATATATTTTCCTGGTATGAATCATTCCATTGCATAGCCACTTCAACACCCAGGCCTTCGTCATTTTGCCAGTCAAAATGTAAAACTTGTTCATGAAGTGGTGTTTTATTTTTATTCAGATGCTCTACAAATGAGCTAATACCACCTTCGTATTCAAAAACATCCTGTTTATCTTCAACTCTCTTATCTGTAAGTACAATCCGCACACCAGAATTAAGAAAAGACAACTCACGTAAACGCTTCGCCAGGATATCGTAATGATATTCAATATTGGTAAATGTTTTATCTGAAGCCCAAAACCGTAATTCTGTACCTGTGTTTTTTGTCTCACCAATTACTTTAATAGGACTTACAGGTTCACCTAAACAATACTCTTGCTGATGAATTTCACCATTACGATGTATTGTTAGTAAGAGTTTTTCAGACAGGGCATTTACAACCGAAACCCCTACACCGTGCAAACCACCAGAAACTTTATATGAATTATCATCGAATTTACCACCTGCATGTAAAACAGTCATGATAACTTCGGCAGCTGAAACACCTTCTTCATGAATATCAACGGGAATACCACGACCATTATCACTAACAGAAACGGAACCATCAGAGTGTATTTGAACATTAATTTCAGAGCAGTGTCCTGCCAGGGCTTCATCGATTGAGTTATCTACAACCTCAAACACCATATGGTGTAACCCGGTGCCATCATCAGTATCACCAATATACATACCAGGACGCTTTCTAACAGCTTCCAGGCCTTTTAAAACCGTAATACTTGATGAATCGTAAGCAGCAGCTTCTGTCATATAAAATCCCCTAAAAATCGTCGAAATATTATAACTGAAATCAGTAATTTAATGGGGATTTATAGTCATTTATTTTAACTAAGTTTAATATCCATTACGCAGCTTAAAAAAGCTCTACAAGCATCATTTAAGGGCTAGCTTTTCAAATCATCAGATTCATTAATACAACCATGTTCCACGTGGAACACTTTGTAAGTTTCCCAGTTTTTACAGTTAATCTGATCAACCTGAATGGCCGTAATAAATAGCTGTATATTTAAGCGAGAGAGGATTGTCATGATTCTATTTTGGTTATCATCATCAAGCTCAGCTGGAAGATCATCAAACAATAAAATACAACGTCGATTTGATAATTGTGAGAACAAACTTAACTGAGCAATTTTAAGTAAACAAACGAGTTTCTTTTGTTGACCACGAGATATTGAAGATTGTGCAGACATTCCATCTACGGTGATTTTTATATCTGCACGATGAGGGCCTGATTGCGTATAACCTTTTTCACGGTCTTTTGATAAGTGATCTTTCAGATAACTCATATAATCCACATCATCAGGCCATCCACGCCTATAGGAAAGATTAATCTCGTGGTCTGGGAATAACTCCTTAGAAAGATCATTCACAATTTGCGTAATTTGCTCAAGGTAATTAAGACGGCATTTTTCAATTATTAGAGCATGTTCAACTAACTCTATATCCCAGAGGCTACATAACTTGTCAGATTGATTAAGTCGTAAAGAGGCATTCCGTTGACTAAGTGCTTTTTTATAGCTTTTCCATGATGATATAAAACGATGTTCCACGTGGAACACACCCCAATCCATAAATTGCCTTCTGTTTTCAGGACCTGCAGATATTAATTGATGGCTATCTGGATGTAAAACAAGAACAGGAAGTAGGGTAGAGAGTTCGGAAATACGAGAAACTGGTTTACGATTAATACGAATGGTTTGATCTTTTAAGTGACGCTCTAAACCTATTCGCGTCATATTGTCATCTAAATTGCAGATTAATCGAAAAAAATCCTGTTCATATGAAATTAGATGTTTAGCTAGAGAGCTTCTAAACGATCTTCCGTAACTGAGGTAGAAAATACATTCAAGCAAACTAGTCTTGCCCGCTGCATTTTCTCCAACGATTAGGTTTAAACCTGGATTTGGATTTAATGTAACCGCATGCAGGTTTCTAAATTGTGAGACTTCGAGGCTAACTAAGCCCATCAGAGCGATCTATATACCGATTTAAAGACGCATAGGCATGATTACGTATTTTGCTTCACCTTCATCTGGGAACATAAGTAAACAACTACTATTAGCATCCTTGATAAAACCTTGAACAGTATCCTGGCTGGAAGTATTTAAAACGTCGATCATGTAATTAACATTGATACCCATTTCAATAGGGCTACCTTCATAATTAATTTCAAGTTCAACATCTGCTTCTTCCTGGTCAGGATTTTGAGCTTGTAGTTTTAATAAGTTCGTTTCAAGAATCATTCTAATACCACGATATTTTTCATTCGAGAGAATAGAAGCTCTTACCAATGCTTGTTTAAGTGCATCACGGTCTAGAACCATGTTATTACCAGAAGCATCTGGCATAACACGTTTATAGTCTGGAAAACGACCATCTATTAATTTAGAAGTAAATCTTTGTGACGATAAAATGCACTGAATATGATTATTGCCTAAAATTACTTTAACGAGATCATCAGAATCGGTAAGTAGACGTTGTAATTCACTAACGCCTTTCCTGGGAATAATAACTTGTTTATTATCAGCTAAATCAGCTTCTAATGCTTTTTCGCAGAAAGATAATCTATGCCCATCTGTAGCGACAGTGCGTATTACACCTGATGCGACTTCTAACATTAAACCGTTTAAGTAATAGCGAACGTCTTGTTGAGCCATGGCAAAAGAAGTTTTATCTATTAGAGTTTTTAGTATGCTCTGTGGAATGCTAAATTCATAAACACTACTAATATCTTCTAGTGCTGGAAAATCACTAGCGGGTAAAGTAGTTAAACTAAAACGACTTCTACCTGATTTAATTAAAGCTTTGTCACCATTAACTTCAATACTTAATTCAGCATCGTTAGGTAATGCTTTACAAATATCTAATAATTTTTTAGCTGGTAAAGTAATTTCACCCGCTTCATCCATTAACTGATCTACTTTTGATACTAGCTCAATCTCTAAATCAGTTGTGGTTAAAGTAAAATGATCACTATTTGATTTAATTAACACATTCGAGAGAGCAGGTAATGTCTGCCTTTTTTCGACGGCCCCTATGACTTGTTGAAGGGGCGATAATAAATCATCTCGTAAGATTTTAATCTTCATGGGTGTTCCTAATTATTATATATATATATATATTTAGTTATTATAGTTAAGCCCACTGTTTTCAGTGGATAAGTCAAAAATTGTTAATACAATCAATAACATAAGAGCTATTTTATAGCTTGGTAACACTTGGGTATATACCCTATAAGCTGTAGACAGATTGTGGATAACTTGATCCGTAAGTTTTATCCACACAAGGATACAATACTTATCCACAGGTTATACTAACAGCAAATAAGTAAATTTAATTACTTAAAATACGTAATAAATTAGTGTAATCCTCATCAATTTTACTATCAGAATCTCTTAATTCTGCAATTTTTCTACAACCATGCAATATTGTCGTATGGTCTCTTCCGCCGAAAGCATTACCAATTTCAGGCAAACTATGATTTGTTAATTCTTTTGATAAAGCCATTGCAACCTGACGTGGGCGTGTAATTGAGCGGCTTCGACTATTAGAATGTAAATCTGATATCCTGATTTTATAATATTCTGCAACAGTTTTTTGAATGTTTTCTATAGTGATTAATCGATCGTGTAGTGCGATTAGGTCACGAAGTGTATCTTTTGCAAATTCTAGAGTTATTGGCTTGCCTGTGAAGTTAGCCGTAGCCATAACTCGACGCAAAGAACCTTCAAGCTCTCGAATGTTGGAGCGAATACGTTTAGCAATAAAGAAAGCAACTTCGCTTGGCAGGTTAATACCAAATTCCTCGGCTTTCTTTTGTAAGATAGCTACACGTGTTTCAAGCTCAGGTGGTTCAATGCAAACGGGTAAGCCCCATCCAAAACGTGACTTTAAACGTTCTTCCAGGCCATCAATTTCTTTCGGATAACGATCACAGGTAAGTATTATTTGTCTTCCACCTTCAAGTAAGGCATTGAAAGTATGAAAGAATTCTTCCTGAGAGCGTTCTTTGCCCGCGAAAAATTGAATATCATCTATCAGTAATACATCCAATGAGCGATAAAAGTTCTTAAAGTCGTCCATTGTATTATGTTGCAATGCCTTGATCATATGGGTAACAAAGCGTTCAGAGTGAAGATAAACAATTCTAGCTTGTGGATTGTTATGTAGTATTTTATTTCCTACGGCATGCATTAGGTGAGTTTTACCTAGCCCTACACCGCCATAGAGAAATAGTGGGTTATAAGAACCCGCAGGATTTTCGACGACTTGTAAAGAAGCTGCTTTAGCTAACTGATTGCTTTTACCCTCAACAAAGTTATCAAATGTGAAGCCAATATTCAGATGATTCTCTAGCTTTTCATTTGAAGGCTTATTTATTGATGAAGGTTGCATTGGTGGGGTCGGAGGAGCCTGCTGTGCAGCATTAATAGGCGATTTAAATTTAGGCTTTAAATTTTTACTGCCTATATCAATTGAAACTGAAATGTCGCGATTTGTGTCTATTTGCTTACAAATAGTAGTTATTTGTTGTAAAAAGTGCTGTTTAACCCAATCCATAACGAAACTATTAGGGGCGAACAATGACAACTGATCATTCGATTCCTCTATTTGCAAAGGTCGAATCCAGGTATTTAGTTGCTGGTCGGATAATTCTTCCTCTAGTCGTTGTAGACACTGATCCCACAAAGCGCTCGACACTAAATATAATCCCCAAGAGAGTTAAATAAATACTCATGCAATATAGCAATGAATAGAAATTGAAAAGGTGAACAGCGCATATTAACCTGCAAACCTGAATCGTGAAACACCTAATTTAGACCGGTGTAACAAGATATTTTGAGAAAGCAGAGAGAAAAAATTAAAGCCAATTCTATATAAGGTATATATTAAATTTTTAAATATCAGAAACAACATGAAATTGTTGTTTAAAAGCACATAAATAGCTTTTTAAATAATTCTAATATTACTTTGACTACGAACCCGTCTGCGCTTAGAATAGGCGCCCGAATTTTTTAAGATTAATATTAGGTCTAGACCAATGAAAAGAACTTTTCAACCAAGTCGCATTAAGCGCGCACGTACACATGGTTTTCGCGCAAGAAGCCGCACTGTTGGTGGCCGCAAGGTATTGAAAGCGCGTCGTGCAAAAGGTAGAGCTCGTCTGTCTGCATAAGTTTTGTATAGTCTGATTCGAAACGTCCTTGTAGAAGTATCAGAGTAATGACAGATAAAGCGGCATACTTTAACAGGCATGTCCGATTGCTAAAACCTGATGAATATAGTCGGGTTTTTAAAAAGCCGATTCGATCTAGCGATCGTTATTTAACGATACTTGCCATTGCCAGGGTAGAAACAGGTGCAGAAAAAGTAAGCCCAGAACTGATGGGCTTGCAACAAAGCGCAAGATTAGGTTTGGCAATATCAAAGAAAAATGCCAAAAGGGCTGTAGATCGTAATCGTATAAAACGGTTAATACGTGAAAGCTTCAGACAAAATAGAGAAAAGCTGCCAGGAATTGATCTAGTGGTAATGGCGAAACCAGTTACAAAAAGCGCAGAAAACCAGCAAATTTTCCAATCCCTAGAACAACACTGGAAAAGACTAATCAAAGATTTTGAAAGCCAGAATATTCAAAAATAGCGATGCGTAGAATATTCATCGGACTCATCCGCTTTTACCAATACGCAATAAGTCCGTATATACCACCTCATTGTAGATACACACCCACTTGTTCGTCATATGCAGTTGAAGCAATTGGTCGATTTGGTATATTGCGTGGTGGCTGGATGGCATTACGTAGAATTGGTCGTTGTCATCCTTGGAAAGAAGGTGGATACGACCCAGTTCCAGAAGATCTACAAAAAACTAGATGTAACCACAAACACTAAACGAATATTAAAAAGTAATCAGGATATCAATGGAAAATCAACGCACGATTTTATACCTCGCCTTCTTTTTTACCCTGTTTTTACTTTATCAGGAGTGGCAAAAAACCTATGCTCCTCAGCCTGTTGTAAGTGAAATGGAACAGGTATCGAATACTGCTGCAATGTCTGATGCCGAACTATCATCACTTCCAGCCGCGGGTATTCCGGCAAATACCCCATCAATGTCTGCATTACCTTTTGCATCTGAAGAAAATGCTTCACGTCAATCTGTACATGTCGTTACAGATGTACTGGATTTAATGATTGATACTCAGGGCGGAACGATCTATCAACTAGATTTGCATGATTATGAGCTAAGCGCAGAAGAAATGGATAAACCTTTCCGTTTATTCTCAGGTAAAGAAAGCCTTTACCATACAGCACAATCTGGTTTGGTCTCTGCAGCTCATGCGGCACCTAATCATAAAGATATTTACCAGGCAGAAAAATCTGAATATCGTCTGCAAGAAGGCTCTGATGAACTAAAAGTCGTATTGCACTGGCAAAAAGAAGGTGTAAGTGTAAATAAAGTATTTACCTTCAAGCGCGATAATTATGCAATTGATATTGAGCATATTGTATCGGCAAATAACTGGAGTGGTTCTGAATATCGTCAATTAGCACGTTCATTACAAGAGCGTGAATCAACAATGATTCCAACTTATGTAGGTGGTGTTGTATTTAATGATGAAATTAAATATGAAAAAGTTGATTTTGATGATATTGAAAATCAAAGTTTTAAAACGGATATGAAGGGTGGCTGGATCGCGATGATTCAGCACTATTTCCTGGCCGCATGGGTACCTGATCAAAAACAGGACAATTTCACTTATACATCTCACCCAACAAGTAATCGCTATATATTAGGTATGCGCTCACCAGCGGTTACCGCTAGTGCAGAAACTCCCGCACAATTTAAAAGCCAGCTGGTGGTAGGACCTAAATTACAGGGCAGGCTTGAAACCATAGCTCCCGGTTTAGAATTAACGGTTGATTACGGTATTCTAACAATACTGGCAAAACCGTTATTCTGGTTATTGAAGTTTTATCATTCGTTATCTGATAACTGGGGCTGGTCGATTATCTTTTTGACCATTACTGTAAAAATCGCTTTTTACTGGTTATCAGCAAAAGGTTATCGCTCAATGGCTCGCATGCGTAAAATTGGTCCTCGCATGCAAACACTGAAAGAGCGTTATGGTGATGATCGTCAGCGTATGTCAGCTGAAATGATGAAAATGTACAAAGAAGAGAAAATTAACCCATTAGGTGGTTGTTTCCCCATTTTGATACAGATTCCCGTATTTATTGCGCTTTACTGGGTACTATTAGAATCGGTAGAAATGCGAAATGCACCTTTTGCATTATGGATTCAGAATTTGTCTGAGCAAGATCCATACTTTATCCTGCCAATATTAATGGGCGCCACTATGTATATTCAGCAAAAGCTGAATCCAGCGCCTGTTGACCCAGTGCAGCAAAAAGTATTTCAGTTTATGCCAATTGTATTTACAGTTTTCTTCCTGTTCTTCCCAGCAGGCTTAGTACTTTACTGGGTTGTGAATAATACACTTTCAATAATTCAGCAGTGGATTATTACTAGGCGTATAGAAGCAGAAAAATAAAACATAACAGCTAATCGCTGCAGTACCTCACCCTCGGGGTCGGGGAAAGGTCTCGTTTTTGAGCCCTGTCCCCTGTTTTGATGCCATCAAGAGTTTTACGGAGTCGACTCGCTACTCTGTCAGCTCTTGGTGGTATGGGTTAAGGGGACAGGGCGCCAAAAGCTGCGACCTTTCCCCGAGTGATAAGTGTTGTAATAGCGTACTAAAATCTACAGCAATCTTTATTTCAATCTTGCACTGCACAACGTAAACTTCCGTCATGACTATTTCAAAAACCGATACAATTGCAGCAATCGCTACAGCTCCAGGTAGAGGAGGCGTTGGCATCGTGAGGGTATCAGGGCCTAAAAGTGCCGATATTGCAGATAAAATACTCGGAAAATCACCAAAAGTTCGTAAAGCAGAATATTTACCGTTTACCGACGAAAATAATGAGGTAATAGATACAGGTATCGCACTGTATTTTCAGGGCCCCTATTCATTTACTGGCGAAGACATACTAGAGCTACAAGCCCATGGAGGTCCCGTCGTATTGGATATGATTCTTAAACGGGTACTTGGCTTGGGCGCCCGCCCGGCGCGTGCGGGTGAATTTACTGAGCAGGCTTTCTTGAATGACAAAATGGATTTGGCGCAGGCCGAAGCTGTTGCCGACTTGATAGAAGCGGAATCTGCCGAAGCAGCTAAAGCGGCGGTAAGGTCATTACAGGGTGAATTTTCACAAAATATAAATGAGCTTGTTGAGAGTTTAATAACACTTAGATTATATGTTGAAGCCTCTCTGGATTTTCCCGAAGAAGAAATCGACTTTTTAAGTGATGGAAAAGTAGAAGCAAAACTAACAGCAATTGAAACGGCACTATCACAGGTATTTAAATCTGCCAGGCAAGGTTGTTTATTACGAGAGGGTATGACCCTGGTAATCGCCGGGCGGCCAAATGCAGGCAAATCGAGCTTATTAAATCAGTTAGCAGGCAGAGAATCTGCCATTGTGACTGATATTCCAGGAACAACCCGAGATGTATTACGAGAACATATTCAAATAGATGGTTTACCACTGCATGTTATTGATACCGCAGGCTTAAGAGAAAGTGAAGACCCTGTAGAACAAGAAGGCATACGCAGAGCCTGGAATGAAATTGAACAGGCAGACCGTATATTATTATTGGTCGATGACAACCATCGAGATGAAGATCATCTAGCCATAGAAGACCGGTTACCAAAACATATAGGCGTGACCCGAATCTTTAACAAGATAGATAACTCGGGTAGAAAAGCGCAATTAATAGAAACTGATTCAGAAACCGATATAGCGCTTAGTGCAAAAACCGGAGAGGGTCTTGATATTTTAAAAGGCCATTTAAAGCAATGTATGGGTTATGAACAAAGTAATGAAGGTCGATTTATGGCGAGAAGACGTCATATTGATGCATTAGAAAATGCAGATCAACATTTACAAACAGCGCGTTATAACCTATTAGAACTAAAGGCCGGTGAATTATTGGCTGAAGAATTACGTTCTGCTCAAGAGCAGTTAAATGAAATAACGGGTGAATTCACATCTGATGACTTATTAGGAAAGATTTTCTCCAGTTTTTGTATTGGTAAATAATAATGAAAAAAATTGTTAAATATTTTTTACTTGTTCTCCTGGTAAGTATGCAAGCAATAGCCGCTGATGTTTATCAACCGAACAGTGGCGATAATGAACTAGATGAACAACTCCAGTTAATAGATAAAAAAATCAATAGAAGAACAAGATTAAAATTAAGTAATTTTGTGGATAAAGTGGCACAGGAATTTCAGGTACCCGTAAGTAAAGTTGAAGCATTATTTAATCATTACGAGTTTAAAGCACCAGATGTATTGATGAGTGTTTCTATTGCTGATGTTAGTGGAGAACCATTGAATAATGTTTCCTCTGTCTATTTCAAAAATAAAGATAAGGGATGGAAATACACATTAATGCAGATGAATATAGTCAAAGGTAGCAAAACATATAAACAAATAAAAAAAGATATGATGGTTGAATATTAGTTTTATTAAATAAGATTAAAAGCATTAGTCATAGAGACACGGAGTTCACAAAGAAAAGAAAATCCGGTAGGGTGGATCATGCGAAGCGGAACCACCAGGTGACAAAAGTTAAGATTTTAAATATTTTTCTGTGCCCCTTGCGTGGCAAAATAAGCTGTTAAGAAAGCTGATATTTCTCCAGTAAAAAATTCAGTACTTCATCTTGTGTACCCTTAAAAATAACACGCTCCTGTTTTTTGCTAAACTGGTAGTCATACATTGGATCATAGTAATCCACTAATAAGCTGCGTATCCAGTCTCTATGCAGTTCCGTTGAACCGTTGCTTTGGTGGATATTAATGGCCTCATTTAATATAGATTTAAGCTGTTGATAACGAACACCACCTAAACGACGTTGAATTTTATCTATAGCTTCATTAAGTTGCTCAGACCATTTAGTGAAACCAATTTCGTTGCCATAAAACTGTTGGTGTTCATCTAGCGCTTCAATAATATATTCCTGAAATGTAATATCAATGCGTTCGTCTACACTTGCTTCAAGTTGAATAAGTGGTGAACTTTTCATTTTATTAAATAATACTTCTGGAATTCGCCTTGAACCAATATTGGGTGCCTCATCTTCAAAAACAATTTTCGTAATATTTTTGTTTCTTTGTTTAAGCAAAGCAATAGATAAATTATTTTCAATATCTATCTGCGAGGGTTGGGGTGTAACATGTTTACCAAAAACAGAACCACGATGATGAAACAGACCTTCTAAATCTATTTGTTGATTAAGTTTAGCGAGTAAAATAGTTTTACCAATACCGGTACGGCCACCTAAAACGATGGGCTGAATATGCTTAACTGAATTTTCTAATTCATCGATAAGGAAACGGCGCATGGCTTTATAGCCACCTTTAACTCTGGGGAATATAAGGCCGGTATTTTCATAAATCCACTGCTGAGAAATTTTTGAACGCATGCCTCCGCGAAAACAATAGAGAACGCCTTCAGGGTGCTTTTCAAAAAATGTCTTCCAGTGATTAACACGAATATTTTTAACTTCATCCTTTACAAGTTGATGCCCCAGTTTAATGGCTTCATCCTGGCCCATATTCTTATATTCTTTACCTATGGCATCTCGCTCTTCATCATTTATAAGAGGAAAATTTTCGGCAGTCGGAAAAGCGCCCTGTAAATATTCAACGGGTGCACGAACATCTAATAAGGGTGTCTGATTTAAAAATAATGAACGATAGTCATCGATTTGTGGAAGATCCATATGAACTACTTGTGATGAAAAATTAATGTCTATTATACGCTTTGTTGTATATAGCTGCCTATAGTTGTAAAAAATAGCAGCAGATCATAATGATAAAGGGGTTTGAGTGATATAAGTTATTTAGTGAGCCGTTTAAGAAAAACCTTCATTTCTTTAACGGCCTGAATATCACCATTATGCTCGGCAATTTTAATGCCCTTTTCATAGGTGTCTATAGCCAGCTGGTTCTTATCAGACTGTATATAAGCTTTACCCAGTAGCTTATAAGCAGCAGAGAAATTGCTGTCAAAATCCAGCGCCTTTTGTAAGTGTTCAATAGCAGCAGGAAAATCCCCCTTTTTAAGCAGGGCCTGAGCGAGGCCAAATCGCAGTATAAGGCTATCCTGGCCATTTTCTAACATCGCTTTGAGTGAGTCTATATCCATAGCTACTATTATAGTAGATATGAGTAGTACAATATCTACTAATAGAAATTGTTTAGTCGACGGATAGTTTTAATAGATTTAGGGTCTGAAATAGATGCGCAGCATAATATGGTAATAAAATCGGTATATTTTGTATTAGGTTGGATATTTTTTGCACTAGGAGTAATAGGTATTTTTTTGCCTGTGGTGCCGACAACACCTTTTATGATACTGGCCCTGTGGGGTTTTTCACGTAGTTCTGATCGATTTCACAACTGGTTATATAATCACAGACTTTTTGGGCCTCCATTACAAATGTGGAATAAACATCGAGTAATACCCAAAATAGCTAAAATTATGTCACTAAGTTTTATGGCTATTAGTTTTATATATATGGTGTTTTTTGTACCACTTACTATTGCTGTACAAGTATTGATAGCGGTAATAATGTTGTATGGAGCCTGGTTTATTTTGAGCAAACCATCGACTCCGCCTAAGAGCGAGAGTATTACAGAAACTTGAGAAAGTTAAACTATGTCTACTATTTTAAAAAAAATCCTCCAGGCAGATGTATTTAAACAGGAGCATGCCTGCGAATTAATTAACTTTAAAAACGCTGATCGTATAATGATGGAGGGCGAAGAAAGCCTGGATGTATTTTATATTGAAAGTGGTCATGTACGCATTAATAAACGAGTTGTGCTACATGATGGCAGGCAAATTCAGTCTGGGTTTTGTGACCTGGGCCCGGGCGATACATTTGGAGAGTTGAATTTATTCGATGGCTCACCCAGGAGTGCATCGGTAATTGCCTGCGATGATGTAGAACTTACCAGAATCAATAGAAAAGTATTGCTAAATTATCTGGATAGCCATCCTGAAGAAGCATATCATTTGTTTAAGCATTGGTTACAAACGCTGGCCAGCAATATACGCCAATCAAATGATAGAAGTAGTCACCTGTTTGCCTGGGGCTTAAATCAATATGGCATCGATGATAATTTATGAGAATCAATAAGATATGAAATTACCATTAGCAGAAGATAAAAAACTTGAAGTGATTTTTAGAGTAGAGCCTGGGTGCCTTGGCCCTAAGGGTGAAGAGTATGTAGCCGATTTTTGTATATCTGCTAAAAAAGAGTTAGCCGTAATTGATGCTGATTTTGTTCGCTGGAATATTTTACCGAGACTTGATAAATCACTAGCAGAAATGGAGTACAAGATAAATAATAAAAAATTGACTCATGATAAAGCTGAAAAGTATCTTCAAATTTTTAATAAAAACCTGGATGAGTTTGAAGGCCACTTACAAGATAAACTAGCAGAGCATATAGATGAATTTTTAGGTCATTAAGCGATATTAATTCATAATTAATGCTTAATAAATAAAACAGTTTATATGGACATTCTTTTAAATTTTTCTAGCACAGAACTCATCTTTGTTTTACTGGTGTTTATCTGGACAGGCTTTGTGCGCAGTGGCCTGGGCTTTGGTGGCGGCGCACTAGGCCTGCCGCTAATGTTATTTATTTATGATCAGCCCTTATTCTGGCTGCCGATTATCGGATGCCATCTTTTATTTTTCTCAAGCCTTACCCTGCGATCTCGTATAGGCAAAATCGACTGGCAATATTTAAAAAAAGCGATGATGCTTATCATCCCATTTGTACTAATAGGCGTGATTGGTTTAATAAAACTCCCCACCCAATGGCTGCTGATTTTTATTTATAGCATAACCCTGATATATGCAATTTTATGGGTATTAGGCACCCATATTCATAGTAGTAATATCTGGTTTGATCGGTTTCTATTATGCGTAGGGGGTTATGTAGCGGGCACATCATTAACCGGTGCACCCTTAATAGTTGCGGTGTTCATGCGCAATGTCACAAGTAATTTATTAAGAAACACACTCTTTGTACTGTGGTTTTTTATTGTCGTTATTAAGATGAGTGCATTTGTAGTGGTGGGCATAGAGTTAAATATTATGGTTGCCCTGGCATTAATACCCGTGGCTACAATTGGGCATATAGCAGGTTTAAAAGCCCATGACATTATATTGAAAAATGATGAAGTGTTTAAGCGGGTAACGGGTGGAGTGTTGGTTATTATAAGTAGTATTGGCTTATATAGTATTTAGCAGAATTTTAAAAAGAATAATACGAGATGCCTATATGTGGCAATATATATCCATATATGGCATCTTATTCCTAATGATCGACATTATTCCTGGTATTAGGAATAATGTTTAATTAACTGTTAAGCCACTAAAAAACATAAAGGAATACAAACATGGCAGCAAAAAAAAGAGTTTTCATAAGTTTCGATATTGACCATGATGAAGGAACAAAGACAATGCTTGCCGGTCAAGCTGACTTAGAAGATAGCCCATTCGACTTTAAAGACGCATCAGTAAAAAGCCACCTTACAGGTGACTGGAAAGAAAAAGTTCGTCGCCGCATGGACAACATAGATGTTGTAATTATACTCTGCGGCACGAATACACACACAGCATCAGGCGTAGCTGCTGAATTAGCTATTGCCAAAGAAAAAAATAAACAATACTTTTTACTGGCGGCATATAAAGATAAAAATTGTACAAAGCCTACTGGCGGCTCTGGAGATACAGTTTACAAATGGACATGGCCTAACTTAAAAAACCTAATTAACGGAAACCGTTAATATAATATGAAGTTATTTATCATCCATAGGTTCACTGACAATCACTTTGCTAGAAGCACATTAAAGAAAATAGAAAAAGACACATCTATAAGTATTAAATGTACTTTCCTAAATAGCTCAGGTAATGAGTCATGGAAAAAACGAGCAGAAAAATCTATAAAAGATGCAGAAGCAGTTATTGTTTATAACCCGGCTTATTGCTCAGAGTCAGTAAATGCTAAGTGGGAAATTGACAAGGCAAATGACATTGGAAAGGAAGTAATTGAAGTTTTTCATAACAATGAAAACACGGAAGCAAAACAACGCTTAAAGTCTCTTTACAACCTAGACAATGAATTCAATGAATGCTTCAAGAAAGATGACCCCGATATCATTGAATTATATAAGCTAATGTTAGAAACGTCTGAGCAATTAATACAAAGAAGACAGAAAACAAATGCGTTTTTTATTACAGCAATAGGTACCATTCTTGCTATCGCTGGTTTATTAATTAAAACAAACACAATAAATACCGGCTCAATCGGCATACTGTATGCATTTTCAATTATTGGCCTACTTCTATGTAATTCATGGAGTAATTTAATTGATAATTATGGAAAACTAAATACGGCAAAATATAAAGTTATCCTAGAGCTAGAAAAGAAACTTGATGCACAAATATTTTCTGCTGAATGGGTTGCTCTTGGTAAAGGATTGCGTCCTAAGAAATATCGTTCTTTTACATCCACTGAACAGAACGTACCATTGTTTTTTGCTGTTTTAATTACAGCACTTACATTAATTGCTGTCGTGTGGAAAATATGGGGCTAACAAGTAAATCAACATTGACAACTTTTAGCTACGGCCTAAAAAGCAGGCCGCACCTAAAAGTTGCAAGTTATTAAGGCGTTATGTGTAAATATCAATCTCGTATGGAAAGCTTGCAATGAAAAAGTTCTTTATTACTGTACTAGGTATTACATTCGGATCAGTTTTAGCATTAGCCATTATCGGTACTGGTGTCTATTGGTGGTTTGAAGTGCGTACACCTGCACCTCCTGAAATAACCGTGGAACTAGATGGGTTTCCTGATACCAGAAAGCAAAAGAACGGTAAGGAAAATGCGCTTGTACGAATTGTGGTTACTAACAATGAAGACAATAAAATATCTATTAACGACGCATATCTGTACTTAACTCGAGTTTCTGATGGCGCAAGAACAAATCTTAGATTTGATGTAGGTGATATGGCGATCTATCCGAAGGAAAAATACGTGGATATTGTCGAAACTATGTCTGTCAATAAAGAATGGATTAACTATAAAGATTCTGATGAATTTGATTCAAAAGATGGTTACCTGGCACATAAAGGAAAATGGATAGCACAGATAAAAGAAACCTTTGGATTCAACTTTTCTTTTGTATCTGATAATCACAACATTAGAATCTTGCTTGACACGCAAGAAAAAATCGCAGAGATTGAGAACAAAGATGAGTTCGAAAAAACAAGAAATGAATAAACATAACAAATTGTTCAAGCCGTGTGTGCAAAAAGCTTGCACACACTCGGACCAAACAAACAGCGCGCTTGGCCGCTTAACTCAGCGTTAAGACTGTAGAAAAACCTCCAAGTTAATTTTTCTATTAAAATACAAGCAACTCACAGTTGCATAGAATAATATTAGCAGTATAAAGTAGACCCAGAATTTAAAAAACAAGGAAAATTACCCATGCAACTCAAATCACTTTCACTAATCTTGATATTTCTGGGGACACTAAACCTTTACGGCTGTGCGCAACCTAAAATTGTAGTTAAAGACGATATTTCAATCGGCAGCATAGGAAACTACGCTACTATTATTATCGAAGATTATCGACCACAAACAGATAAAGAATTTACCATAGGTTCAATTATGGTTTTTAACGATGACTATGGAATCTGGACATTAGGTGATGAAATGTTTGTACCTACAACACTGGAGCTTCTAAAGAAACACATAAATCACACAACATCTCAATGGAAAAATCAGCCCAGTGAAATTAAATTAAAACTGAAAAGGTTAAAATTTGAATCTAATCATCAGGCACAACTACTAAAGGAAGGTAGCTCTCAACTTGGCCCATTAGGCGTTGTTATCGCTGAATCAATGCATGGCAAAAAGTTTGAAATGCAATATGACAAAACCAAGCCCTTTGTTCTAGGTTTTATTGACGCAGAAGTAATTATAACTTTAAAAAATGGCACAATAAGAAAAAGATCATTATCGGCTTATAAAGCGGTGAACTTTTCAAGCCATATGGATAAAGATGCTAGAAATAGCGCTGCCACGAAAACCATCAAGGCATTGTATAGCTCTTTCACAAAATCATTATAAATATATAGCCAACAAAACGTTCGAGTGGGTTAGGCGTGACAATCCGCCTGGCCCTCAACTCTAACGTTAGAAACTAAAGTGAAATAAACAATAATAGAAAACCGAAGCACATTAATATTATTGCGCCTACTAGCTTTGGCTACATTTGTTGGCAGTCAATATATGAAGCTCACAATCAATCATTATCAAAGATGTAAGTTAAGAGCCTGCGTCAGGCATTTGAGCATTTCTCAGCGTTTAAATTAGACAGGTGTCTCAGCGTTTTATTTGCTAAAATTGATGGATTATTAAGCAATGAATACCAGATCCATGTTCTATAACGAAACCTATGATGTAATTGTAATTGGTGGTGGCCACGCGGGCACAGAGGCTGCGCTTGCCGCTGCGCGTATGGGTTCGAAAACTTTATTGCTTACGCATAATATCGAAACATTAGGCATGATGAGCTGTAACCCGGCTATCGGGGGTATTGGAAAAGGCCACCTGGTTAAAGAAATAGATGCTATGGGTGGCGTAATGGCGAAGGCTGCTGATAAAGGTGGCATACAATTTCGTACCCTGAATAGTAGTAAAGGCCCGGCGGTTCGTGCAACCCGTGCTCAGGCTGACCGTCAGCTTTATCGTCAGGCGGTTCGTATCGCCCTGGAAAACCAGCCAAATCTATCTATATTTCAACAGGCTGTAGAAGACCTAATAATTGAAAATGACCAGGTGGTGGGCGCCGTTACCCAGATGGGTCTGAAATTTAAGTGTAAAACGGTCATATTAACAGTGGGTACATTTCTTGACGGTTTGATTCATATTGGTGAAAGTAATCATTCTGGTGGTCGCGCGGGCGACCCCCCA
>Ga0209345_10001279_pt1 | contig 30385 bp, 32 predicted proteins | sample Cruoilmetagenom7_FD_187294 | JGI IMG/M metagenome (GOLD analysis project Ga0209345, IMG submission 187294) | Oil polluted marine microbial communities from Coal Oil Point, Santa Barbara, California, USA - Sample 7 (SPAdes) (version 2) | ecosystem: Environmental > Aquatic > Marine > Oil seeps ...
TTCGCCCACATGCCATTCGACAAGTTTCTTCAGCGTTTCAATATCCAGCTCGCCGTTGCGAAACGGCGTGACGAGGGCAGGCATAGAACCTGAAAACATGTGCACGCTCCTTTATGTGCTGGAGACCGAAAGGCCACCTGAGATGAAGGCCCTCCACGAACGGGAGTGACCGGAGAAAGACCGCCTGCACGCGGACACGTGAATTGAACCCGCGCACATATAGTCTATGTTGCAAGGCTGTACTGTGAGCGAGGTAGGAAATGCAAGCCATGAGACACTATCTGACCGGCCTGTTGCTCGTCTGTGCCATTGCTTCCACTGCCGCCGCCGAACAACGGCCACGCCCGTTAGGCTGGGCAATGGATGCCCTCCGGGGCGGCGATATTGCTGCGGCAGAGCGGATTGCCGAACGCGACGGCCCTGTCGCACGCGATGTGATTGTCTGGCATCGCCTGCGTGCTGGCGAAGGTAGCTTTGCCGAGCTTACCAGTTTCCTCGGCCGCCGCGCCGATTGGCCAGGCATGGATTATCTTCTGCGCCAGTCGGAACCAGAAGTGATCAAGCAAAGCGAAGAGGAAATCATCGCCTTTTTCGATCAATACCCCGCGCAAACGCCGATGGGCGTTTTGGCCCATGCCCGCGCACTGTCCGCGAAAGGGCTGACCGGTCCGGCACAAGCCAACGTCGTGCTTGCATGGCGCACGATGAGAATGAACGCCAATTCACAGGCCGCCTTTCTGGAAGAGTATGCAGAGCTTCTAAAACCGCATCATGACGCCCGTCTGGACGCGATGGTTTGGGAACGCGAATATGACGAAGCGCGCCAGATGTATGGCGTTGCCAGCAAAGAAGCAGAGCAAGCCGCCGAATCGCGGATCGCTTTCTATCGCCGCTTGGACAGTGCTGTTGATACCTACGAAAGCCTGCCAGTTGCACTTAAGATCACTGGGGGCGTGAACCACGCGCGATTTGAATGGCGTATCCGCAAAGGACGCGAAACAGACGCCAAGGATTTGATGCTTGAGGCTTCGCGCAGTGTTGAAGGGCTAGGCAATCCGGCCGCATGGGGCAACCGCCGCCGTGCGCTAGCCCGCGACGAGATGCGTTCAGGCGATCCGAAACGCGCGTATGCGATGGCCTCACAACACTGGTTGACCGAAGGGTCCGACTTCGCGGATCTGGAATGGTTGTCGGGCTATATCGCACTGCGTTTCCTCAAAGACCCAACGCTCGCGCTGAAACACTTTAAGGCGCATGATAGCGCGGTAGAATCGCCGATCAGCCAAGGCCGCGCAGGATACTGGCAGGGTCGCGCACTGGAAGAAGCAGGCGATAATGAAAACGCCACTGCCGCCTACGCTATGGGAGCCAAGTTCCAGACCTCATTCTATGGCATTCTGGCCGCTGAGCGTGCGCGCATCCCCTTTCCGGAAAAGCTGCGGGGTGAGCCACCTGCACAGGACTGGCGCACCAGTCCGCTTGCAAAGGCACCGTTGTTTGAAGCCGGATTGCTGTTGCAGGCCTCTGGCGAAATGGACCTTGCCGAACGTTTCTGGACCCATCTGGCAGACCAGCTCCTTGAGCCGGATCTGGAACTGTTGGGGCAAGCAGCCATTGATGTTGAGCAGCCCCATATTGCGGTGATGATCGGCAAACGTGCAGCGCGTCGCGGGCTCGAAATCGCCTCGGCCTATTATGCGCTTCATCCTGCCGGAGAAGCGGACCTGCCGATGGCCCCTGAAATGACTTTGGCCATTGCGCGGCGGGAAAGCGAATTTGACCCCGTGGTTCAATCCTCTGTGGGCGCGCGCGGGTTGATGCAATTGATGCCCGCCACAGCAAAGGAAGTGGCGCAGGGCCTTGGCATTCTGCCGCAGCACACCACTGACAGGCTCACGACCGATCCCGTCTATAACGCGCGCCTTGGCTCACAATATCTGTCCGAACTTGCCGGGCGCTTTGATGGCAACGTCGTGATGATGTCAGCAGGCTATAACGCAGGACCAAGCCGACCGATCCGCTGGATGGAGCAATTCGGCGATCCGCGTGATGGCGACATTTACGTCGTTGACTGGATCGAAATGGTCCCCTTCCGCGAGACGCAGAACTACATCATGCGGGTGACCGAAAGCTTGCCTGTTTACCGCGCGCGGCTCGGGCTCGATCCCCTGCCGATCCCCTTCTACGAAGAGCTGACAGGCTCAACGTTGAAGGCGTTCGCGCCAAAAGGTGAATAGGCCCGCCGCCACGATGATTGCGCAGCCGATGGCGACATTGGTACTGACTGTTTCACCAAACAGCGTAACACCGATGGTGGCGGCAAACACCAGTTGGAGATAGGCGAAAGGCTGCACCGCACTTGCCTCTGCCACCTCATAGCAGCGGATCAGCAACCAGTGTCCGGTCACACCAGTAAAGCACAGACAGATCATCCAGACCCAGTCACGACCGCTCATCGGCTCCCAGAACCACAGGCCTAGCGCCGTCATCGCAACAGCCCCCACAGTTCCGGTCCAGAAAAAGCTGGTGGCAGTGCTGTCGCACCGCCCCGCATAGCGGGTCAGCAGACCATAAACTGCAAACATCGCCGCCGCCAGCAGCGGGATTAGCGCGCGTACATCAAACACTTCCCGACCGGGTTGAAGGATAATCATCACTCCGATGAATCCCACACCAATCGCAGCCCAACGCCGCCAACCGACACGTTCACCCAACACAGGACCGGACAGGGCCGCGACCAACAGCGGATAGCAGGTGAACACGGCATGGCTTTCTACCAGACCCAGAACCGTGAAAGCGACAACCATCACACAGATCTCTAGCGACAGCAGCAACCCACGCGTGATCTGGATCAACGGTTGTGTCGTGCGCGCCGCAACCAATATGCCGCCTGCGCGCCGTTTAGCGATCGCGATCACGAAAGCCGCAAAGAACCAATAGCGGATCATCACGATCATGAGCACATTGTATTCGCCCGCCAAATGCCTTGAAAGGCCGTCCTGCACCGCAAAGACAAGCGTTGTGGCGATCATCAACATGATACCCAGCGGGATGTTGTTGCCTTGGCTCATTTCAAGACAGCCTGTGTCATGTGTCGTTTGCGGCCATAGCCCTGAACGCGGCGCACTTCAAACCCAGCTTCCTGCAAGCCGCGCCGGACAAACCCCGCAGCAGTGTATGTGGCCGCCGTACCGCCCGCGGCTGTGTGACCCGCCACCTGTGCCATCAGCTCAGGTGACCAAAGTTCAGGGTTCTTAGCGGGTGAAAACCCGTCAAGAAACCAAGCATCCGCGCGACCATCCCAATCGGGGAGCGTCTTGCGTGCATCGCCCAAGATCACACGCAGCTCAAAATCAGGACCATCCAGTTTCGCGGGAAACATATCCACCTCCATCAGATCACTTGGCAGACCTTCAAATGCGCCCAAGGCCGCGTGCAGATCGGCCACAGCCATCGGGTAGGCTTCGAAACTGGTAAACCGTAATTTGCCACCGCAACCGCAGGCACGGAAGGCTTGCAAAGCCACGAGAAAGTTCAATCCTGTGCCGAACCCCAACTCGGCCACATGAAAGCCGTCTGCAAACCGTTCAGGCAGGTCATTTCCGGCCAGGAAAACATGGCGGGTTTCATCCATGCCATTTTCAATGCTGAAATAAGGGTCGTCAAAACGCGTTGAAACAGGCACCCGCCCGTCACGCCATTCTATCTGTGCCGTCTGGTCCTGCACGTGTATGCCCTGTACCTGTATGTTCAGCGCAATCTGCGCCATCAAGGAGGCAGGAGCAATGACAGATATCACCATTCGCGGCGCGGGTATCTTTGGCCTTTCGGTAGCTTGGGTCTGCTGCCAGCGTGGTGCGCGTGTGCAGATCGTTGATCCGCACGGGGCTGCAGCAGGCAGCAGCGGCGGTATCGTCGGTGCATTGGCCCCTCATGTTCCTGAAAACTGGAATCCGAAAAAGGCTTTCCAGCTAGAAAGCCTGTTGATGGCAGAGAGCTTCTGGGCCGAAATCGCCAATGCAGGCGGCAAGAATCCCCGATACGCAAGGACTGGCAGGCTCCAACCCATTGCCGATCTAGCTGCCCACGTCTTGGCCCAGCGCCGCGCGGAGACAGCGCGTGAGCTGTGGCGCGACCACGCAACGTGGGAGGTTGTCACCGCCCAGCATGGCGACTGGCAGCCAAACAGTCCTGATGGCCACCTTATCCGCGACAGCCTCAGTGCGCATTTGCACCCTCGTCAGGCCTGCGAAGCAATTGTCGCTGCATTGCGTGGCTTTGGGGTTGAGGTGATGCCGGAGAGCACAGACAAAGGTGCCGTCCTCTGGGCGACGGGCGTGGCGGGCCTTGAGGCATTGAATCGTGATCACACACGCAGTGTTGGCAACGGCGTAAAAGGCCAAGCCGCCCTGCTCCGCTATGATGCAGCAGGCGCGCCGCAGCTTTTTGCAGGTGGCGTGCACGTCATTCCGCATCTGGATGGCACAGTCGCGATCGGCTCCACGTCCGAGCGCGACTATGACGATCCCAAAAGCACCGATACGAAGCTTGATGACGTGATTGCAGCAGCTTGCGCAGCGGTGCCTGCCCTTGAAGGCGCGCCAGTCATCGCCCGCTGGGCCGGTGTGCGTCCGCGCGCCCGCTCTCGGGCACCTATGCTTGGCGCATGGCCCGACCGTCAGGGGCACTTCATCGCAAACGGCGGTTTTAAAATCGGATTTGGCATGGCCCCCAAAGTCGCCCATGTTATGGCCGATCTGCTGTTGGACGGTTCAGACACCATTCCCGAAGGTTTTCGGGTGGAGGACAACCTATGAGCCCCCGTTTAAATAGCCTTGATCATTTGGTGCTGACGGTGGCCGATATTCCCGCCACGCTTGCATTCTATTCCCATGTTCTTGGCATGACGCATACCGGTTTTACCGCCGCAGACGGCAGCGCGCGCCATGCGCTGTTCTTTGGCGATATGAAGATCAACCTGCATCAGCAGGGAGCGGAATTTGAACCGAAGGCGCGAAACGTCCAAACCGGTTCTGCCGATCTGTGTTTTCTAAGCGATACGTCACTGGATGAATGGAAAACGCACCTGACGGATCAGGCGATCCAGATCGAAACAGGCCCGGTGCGCCGTACAGGTGCAACCGGGCCTATCAACTCGCTTTATGTTCGCGATCCCGATGGTAATCTTATCGAAATCAGCGTGCTTGCTTAGCGTGCAATCTCTGCGCGCAGCCCTTCCATCAGCTCTGTCAGTTCCTTGATGTAAATCTCACCGGTAAGATGGCCGTTGGCATCGAATTGTTCATAACTGGCTGCAACATGGATCTCTGGCCCTTGCAGAATACGTGTCCGGAACGGCACCATAAAGCTGCGAAGCATCCGCTGCGACCGCTCACCGCCAGACCGACCCGCAGCCGCTGACATAATCGCCACTGGCTTACCGCCCCACGGCTTCACCTGAGACCGGCTGATCCAATCAAGCGCGTTTTTTAAAACGCCAGACGGACCACTGTTATATTCAGGTGTGGAAATGATAACCGCATCTGCATCCGCAATCTGCCGGGCAAGCGCATCCACCGCCGCAGGCACGCCGTGTGCTTCTTCGTCATCTCCATTGTAAAGTGGCAGGTTCACGTCTGCCTCAGTGTATTCAGCTTCGCCAAACAGACGTGCTGCCTCAGCCAAAAGCAGAGAATTATGGCTGCCTTTGCGCAGGGAGCCGGAGATGCCGAATAGTTTTATAGGTGCCATCGAATTGATCCTCGTTCGATTAATTTCTTACACTGCAAATTGTGGCTAGCGCCGTCATGCTCAAGGGGGGCTTGCGCGCAGCCACTGTGCGAGCATGCAGAGAAGGCGCAAAATAAAAGCCCCGGCACCCTGCGGTACCGGAGCTTTCCATGTCTTGTGTTGCCGAATTAGCTTGCGTTCGGCAGGATCACGATTTCAACGCGACGGTTTTGCGACTTACCCTGGGGGTTCAGGTTGCTCGCAATCGGCTGGCTTTCGCCGCGACCAAACGCCTGAATACGTGCTGGTGACACGCCATTGCTAATCAGCACAGATGAAACCGCATTGGCGCGGCTTTCTGACAGCTGCTGGTTGAACGCGGCTTCGCCATCGCTGTCTGTGTGACCAATGATCTGGATGGTCGAGTTCGGGTAAGCTTGAAGGTTGCCCGCAACCGCGCCCAGATCGCGCTGCAAATCAGGGCGTACGTTGCTTGAGCCTGTCGCGAACAGAATGTCCTGCGGCAGGGTAACAATCAGACGGTCGCCTGTGTTGTTGATTGTCACGTTGTCGTTGCCAAGGCTGGCACGCAGGTCGCGTTCTTGCTTGTCTAGGATCGCACCGGCGCCAGCACCAAGAGCGCCACCGATAAGGGCGCCTTTCAGCGCGCCATTGTCACGGTTGCCGTCACCCTTGGACAGGGCACCGATAACGGCACCTGCACCGGCACCAATCAGTGCGCCATTTTTCAGACGCTGGTTCGGATCGCTTTCTGGCGCCAGAATTGAACCGTTAGGGGTGGTGCAAGCGCCCAAAGCAACAACTGTCGCCATGGCGGCCAAAGCTGGGAATTTCAAAATAGTCATAGTTTACTGCCTTACTGTTTCGGCTCCGTTCGGGCGAAGCATCTTGTCGATAAACGCAATATAAAACGTAAAGGTTCCCAACAACACGTCACTTTGCGGAGAGTAAGCGACAACCCGCGCACCCAAAGCTGTGTCAGCGGCACTCTGTGCGCGCCGCCTCATACCCCAACATCGCGCGTTTGATAGGTAGCCCCCAATGATAGCCGCCCAGCTCACCCGATTTGCGCAATACCCGGTGACAGGGAATAAGATACCCAATCGGGTTCCGCCCGACAGCCGTACCAACCGCGCGCACGGCCTTGGGTGTGCCAATGGCCTTGGCTATTTCACCGTAAGTTGTGACTTGCCCCTCCGGCAGCTTTAGCAACGCCTCCCATACTTTGATCTGAAAGGGTGCTCCAATGAGGTATAGCGGAGCCTTATCAAGGGTTCGGTCCATTCCGAAAGCCGCCAAGACCCAAGGGCGCAGCCGCTGCGGGTTTTCGGTAAAGGTTGCGGCTGGCCACCGCGCCCGCAAATCGGCCATTGCGGCACTCTCGCCCATCTCGGCTGCCAGCGACAGGCCACAAATCCCCTTGTCGGTGCCCATCACCAGAACGGCTCCGAAAGGGCTATCAAACCAGCCCCAAGAAATCTCCAGCCCCGCCCCACCACTGGCGTATTCGCCGGGGCTCATTGCCTCCCAGCGCACAAAAAGATCATGCAGACGGCCCGTACCAGACAGCCCCGCTTCTTGCGCCGCTTCCAATGTAGTGAGCCGCGCACGAAGCAACGCCTTGGCATGGCCCAGCGTCAGATATTGCTGATAGCGCTTGGGCGAAACGCCAACCCACGCCGAGAACAACCTCTGGAAATGTGCAGTGCTCATTCCAAGCCGAGCGGCCAGCGCGTCAAGCGACAGCGGGTCTTCGGTACAGTCAATCAGTGTGATCGCACGTGCAATGACACCGTAGTGGTAGGTGTTCTCGGGAATATTCGTACTTTGCGACATCTGTTTCATACTGCCATAATATGCCCCAGCCCGCTTGCACGCGACCCGAAACATGCGCATACCTTCCGCCCATGGAAAAAGCGTCAAAACAGCTCGATTATCACACCATCCGCGCCATAATGGAGCGGTTTCAAGAGGCTGAACCAGAGCCGAAAGGCGAGCTGGATCATGTAAACGTCTATACGCTTGTCGTGGCAGTGGCCCTGTCAGCGCAGGCCACGGATGCCGGTGTAAACAAAGCAACCCGCGCCCTGTTCCAAATTGCTGACACACCGCAGAAAATGCTGGATCTGGGGCTCGAAGGTCTGACCGAGCATATCAAGACCATCGGCCTGTTCCGCCAGAAGGCGAAGAACGTCATCAAGCTGAGCCAGATATTGGTGGATGAATATGACGGCGTGGTCCCGAATTCCCGCGCAGCTCTACAATCGCTGCCGGGTGTCGGACGCAAAACCGCGAACGTGGTTCTGAACATGTGGTGGCACCAACCCGCCCAAGCGGTGGACACCCACATTTTTCGTGTCGGCAACCGCACAGGCATCGCACCGGGTAAAACCGTCGAGGCCGTGGAGCGTGCAGTCGAGGATAACATCCCCGCCGACTTCCAGCTTCATGCCCATCACTGGCTCATCTTGCATGGCCGCTATCACTGCAAGGCGCGCAAACCACAGTGCCGCACCTGCATCATCAAAGACCTCTGCCAATACAAGGACAAAACCGAATGAAGACCTATGACCTCGTCGGGATCGGCAATGCCGTTGTAGATGTAATCACCCACGCGGATGATACGTTTCTCGAAAACATGAGCATCGACAAAGGCATCATGCAACTGATCGAACAGGACCGTGCAGAGCAACTTTATGCTGCGATGAACGACCGCCTGCAAACGCCTGGTGGCGCTGTGGCGAACACCATCGCGGGCGTCGGTGCATTGGGCCTGAAAACCGCTTTTATCGGACGTGTGCGCGATGACGGGTTGGGCAAATTCTATGCGGATGCCATGACCGACAACGGCATCGACTTCGTGAACCCGCCCGTCGCTGGCGGCGACCGCCCCACCTCGCGTTGCATGATTTTTGTTACTCCGGACGGAGAACGCTCGCTGAACACCTATTTGGGAATTTCCACTGGTCTCACATCCGAAGATGTCCCGACAAACGTTGCCGGCAACGCCAAGATCATGTTTCTCGAAGGGTATCTTTTTGATCATGACGCAGGCAAAACCGCCTTCCGCGAAGCGGCCCGCGCGGCCAAAGCAGGCGGCGGCATGGCTGGTATTACCATCTCCGACCCCTTCTGCGTCGAGCGTCACCGCGCCGACTTCCTTCAGATGATCGAACACGAGCTGGACTTTGTGATCGGCAACGAAGCGGAGATCAAATCCCTGTTCGAAACCGATGATCTCGAAGAGGCCATGGCCAAAACTGCCGCCCTCTGTCCTATCATGGTCTGCACCCGCAGCGGCGATGGCGTGACCCTGATCCGCGAAGGTGAACGTGTAGACATCCCCGCCCCCGCCCGCATCACCCCCGTCGATGCCACAGGCGCAGGCGATCAATTCGCCGCTGGCTTCATCTACGGCATGGCAACCGGCCGCGACCTTGAGACGTGCGGACGCATGGGCAACCTCTGTGGTGCCGAAGTAATCTCCCACGTCGGACCGCGCCCGGCCACGGACATGATGGAGATTTTCCGGCGTGAAGGTCTCGTCTAATGCTCGAAAACGGATCTTATGATGTGCCGCCAAACAAGTTGGCTGTGATCGTCACGCACCTTGAGATGCACGCGCGCCCGGACACGAAACAAATAGAGCTGCCGAAAGGCATCACATTCCGCCAAGTGACGCCCACACTGGACTGGTACCGTGATATTTTCACCCGCGTCGGCACGCTGGATTGGCTTTGGTACGGGCGGCACAAACTGTCCGACACCGCACTTCAGGCCATCCTTGACGATCCGGCAATCGCCTTTTTCACCCTGTCAAAAGACGGCGTCGACGAAGCCCTGCTGGAACTTGATTTCCGCACAGCAGGTGCATGTGAGCTGGCCTATTTCGGCCTGACCTCCAAGCTTATCGGCTCCGGTGCAGGCCGCTATCTGATGAATGAGGCGATTACGCGGGCATGGGATGCCGACATCAACCGCTTTCATGTGCACACATGCACAAGCGATAGCCCGCAAGCTTTGGAATTTTATCGCCGCTCAGGTTTTACAGCGTACAAACGCGAGGTCGAGATTGACGATGACCCGCGAACAACCGGCGTGATCCCTAAAACGGCTAGCCCGGCTATACCGATCATCTAGAGGGCTAGCAGGTTTTCCCACCAAAGCAAGCTTTCACCGCGCTGATCATCTTTTGCGTGGGATTGGAAAACAGGTAACCGCCGCAAGGATTAGTGGCGATCACTTCGCCATCAGCGTCAAGCTCTACAAACGCTAGAACGTCAGAGCTATCCTTAACATTCGCGCACCATGGGCCATAGCAGGCAACCGCCAATGTTACCGGTCGGTCAAACGGGGTCGAAAAACCGTTACGGGACAACGAATTTCCCGTGAACTGTGCCTCAATAAGCGTCATCTCCGGAGTCGCCTGCTGGTTTTCGAAGTCAACCTTAGGCAGCTTTTGATCATCAAAGGATAGTTGCCCACGGACAACGATAAACAGCGCCTCGTCTGCCTGCGCCTCCAGAAACGCGGCCTCTACCGAATGCGGCATGCACGACAATGCCGTAGCCGCAACCGGCATACAGGCGATGAGCAGAGCGAAGACCGCCGATTTCAAAGCAATTCACCGAATTCGCCCAGCACCCGCGCATAGACTTCACGTTTAAACGGAACGATCCCTTCAAGCATCGCATCGGCCTCCAGCCAGCGCCACTCGCTGAACTCCGGATGTTCAGTCTGGATTTTGACCTGATCATCGCGGCCCTGAAAGCGCAGCAAGAACCATTTCTGTTCCTGTCCGCGAAAGCGCCCCTTCCAGATTCGTGGCACAAGGTCATGCGGCAGATCATAGGGCAGCCATTCAGCGGTTTCCGCTTCGACCCGCACCAGATCACGCGTGATGCCAGTCTCTTCCTCAAGCTCGCGCAGCGCCGCATCGCGCGGGTCTTCTCCCGGATCGACCCCGCCCTGCGGCATTTGCCAAGCTTCGGTATCCCTGTCCAACCGTTGCCCAACGAACACTTCGCCAGTCGCATTTACCAACATAACCCCGACACAAGGCCGATACGGTAACTTCTTGATCTCTTCCGGTGTCATGCCCGTCCAGTCCTCTAATCCGATGCTTTGCAGACCCTACAACACTCCCCCCTAGACCGGAAGCAGCCCGGCCCTGACGCGGCGTTTTTAATGACAAGGTGACAGACCACCGCCATGCTGCGTCAAAATTCATAACCAAACAGGGTTCCACCATGTCCAGCTACCCCAATATGCTTGCCCCGCTTGATCTGGGCTTCACCACTTTGAAGAACCGCGTGCTTATGGGTTCCATGCATACGGGGCTGGAAGAAACCAAAGACTGGAACCGTGTGGCGGAATTCTATGCCGCACGAGCGCGTGGCGGTGTGGCCCTTATGGTGACAGGCGGCATCGGCCCCAACCTTGAAGGGTCGGTTTTACCTGGTGCTGCCATGATGGTCAGCGATGATGATGTCGCAAACCACAAGATCGTCACAGACCGGGTGCACGAGGCAGACGGTAAAATCGCCATGCAAATCCTGCACGCCGGCCGCTACGCCTATGGTCCGAAATGCGTGGCCCCTTCTGCGATCAAATCCCCCATCTCTCCTTTCCCGCCAACCGAACTTGACGCTGCCGGTATCGAGAAACAGATCGCGGACATTGCCGCCTGTGCAGGCCGCGCCCAAGAGGCAGGCTATGACGGGGTCGAGGTCATGGGCTCGGAAGGGTATTTCCTTAACCAGTTCCTCGTGACGCACACAAACAAACGCACAGACGAATGGGGCGGCTCCTATGAGAACCGTATGCGCCTGCCGATTGAGGTCGTAAAACGCGTACGCGAGACTGTAGGTCCTGACTTTATTGTCATCTACCGTTTGTCGATGATCGACCTCGTGCCCAACGGCTCAACCTTCGAAGAAGTCGTGCAGCTTGCGCAAGAAATCGAAAAAGCGGGTGCAACCATCATTAACACTGGCATCGGCTGGCATGAGGCGCGGATACCCACAATCGCCACCTCCGTACCCCGCGCGGCTTTTGCATGGGTCACGAAAAAGCTGATGGGCGAGGTGTCTATTCCCCTCATTGCGTCGAACCGCATCAACACCCCCGACGTCGCCGAAGAAGTCCTTTCCACCGGCTGCGCCGACATGATCTCTATGGCGCGTCCGATGCTGGCCGACCCCGACTTTGTCATAAAGGCCGCAACAGACCGTGCCGCACAGATCGCCCCTTGCATCGGCTGTAACCAAGCCTGCCTTGACCATACATTCGGCGGCAAGATTTCGTCTTGCTTGGTAAACCCGCGCGCTTGCTATGAAACAGAGTTGGTCCTTGAACCAGTCGCAACAGCCAAAACAATCGCTGTCGTGGGTGCAGGCCCTGCAGGTCTGTCAGCCGCCATCGCTGCGGCAGAACGCGGTCACACTGTCACCGTTTTTGACCGGGCGTCTGAAATCGGCGGCCAGCTTAACCTTGCTAAACAAGTCGCGGGCAAAGAGGAGTTCTGGGGCTTTGTCGACTGGTACCGGACCATGGTTGCGCACCACGGTATCGAGGTGAAGCTCAATACCGAAGTCTCTGCCAACGATCTTACCGATTTTGACGAAGTTATCATCGCCACAGGCGTCGTGCCGCGCGATCCGCAGATCGAAGGCCAGAACCGCGATAACGTTTATAGCTACATCGACGTTTTGAAAGGTAATGCCAAGATCGGTAATCATGTGGCGGTTATCGGCGCTGGCGGTATCGGTTTTGACGTTTCGGAACACCTTGTTCACGATGGTGAAAGCACGACACTGAATCTGCCCGAATGGATGGAGGAATGGGGTGTCGCCGATACTGCTGAATATCGCTCCGGCCTAGCACTCGAAGGGCCGCAGCCGCATAAACCAGCGCGTGCAATTACAATGATGCAGCGCAAGCCGTCCAAACCCGGCAAAGGTCTTGGCAAAACCACCGGCTGGATTCACCGCGCGTCCCTGACCATGAAGAATGTCCAGATGATCGCAGGCGTTAACTATGAGCGCATCGACGACGAAGGCGTCCACATTTCCTTTGGCGAAGCCCGTGAGAAGCCGCAGGTTATCCCCGCAGATACTGTGGTGCTTTGTGCTGGACAGCTCTCTGACCGGTCGCTCGCTGATGCATTGGAGGCCATGGGCAAAACATGCCATGTCATCGGCGGTGCAGACGTTGCAGCCGAACTTGACGCCAAGCGCGCCATCAATCAGGGCACAAGGCTGGCCGCCACTCTCTGATCCCTGTTTCGTCTAGTCGAAAGCATTCCGGGGGACTTGTTTTCCCGGGAAACGCTGGCCTTACCCCAAACCGCACTTGCAACACACTCGCAGCAGGTCGACAATGGGACAGGCCATAGACAAAGGACGCGCCATGCCGATCTGCGTTTTCGACATCGCTGAGGATGGCAGCACAACCATCCCCACCGACACGAACCTCACGGGTGCCGCACGCTATCGCTGGTGGCACTTCGATCTCTCCGATCCTCTTTTGCCTCAATGGACCGAAACCCATCTACCGGAAATTCCCGCGGGTGCCCTGCTGCAGCCTGAAACCCGTCCGCGCTGTGATGGCTTTGATGGTGGGCTGATCCTGAACCTGCGCGGCATTAACATGAACGATGGGCAACCAGCCGAGGAAATGGTTTCGATCCGTATGTGGGTCACGGACGCTGTCGTGATTACAGTACGCCTGCGCCGCGTCTTCGCGATTGAGGACATTCGCCAAAACGCCCAGGCACAAATGGCACCTACACATCCGGCACAATTCATCTCTGAACTTGTCACCCGCCTGACGGGTCGCGTGCAATCAGAGGTCACAAGCATTGCAAAGCTGACCGAGTTCTTCGAAGCCGATCTGGAGGACGACGAAACCCCCATCCCGACCGAGCTGACCCAAAGCCGCCGACGCGTCATCCGCTTGCGTCGGTATCTAGACCCTCAACGTGCTGCACTGAACAAACTTGCGACCGAAACCCTTATGCCACCTGACAGCCGACCTGCCCTGCGTGAACTGGCAAACCGGACAACAATGGCCGTGGAGGAACTGGACGCGCTTCGCGACCGCTTGGTTGCGGTTCAGGATGACCATGATCTTGATGTCGCCCGCAGACAGGCGCGCAACAGTTTCCTTTTGTCCGTCGGCGCAGGCATTTTTCTTCCCATCAGCTTTCTAACAGGCCTGTTCGGGGTGAACGTCGGCGGTATGCCCGGCATCGACAGCCCGTGGGCATTTTCTATTCTATGCCTCTCGATGACCGTGCTGGCGTTGATCCTCGTTCTGGTCATTCGCCGCATGCGTTGGATCTGATTTTTGCGCCTGAAACACACTGTTCTCCTGTTTCCCGCCTTGCAACGGTTCTGCAATTACCTTGCTACTGTCTCACCCCTGCCCAGATTGCGCCCCATTCGGACTTCATAGCTCACCCTTGAAATATGAATAGAAGGGGACGGCAACATGGACCGCCTTACAGAAATGGAAGCGTTCGCCACCGTGGTTGATCAGGGTGGCTTTACCGACGCTGCCAAAAAGATGGGGATTTCGAAATCTGCCGTCTCGAAACATGTCTCCTCCCTTGAGGCTCGCCTTGGCGCGCGTCTTCTGAACCGGACAACGCGCCGGGTGTCTCCGACCGAGATTGGCCTTGCCTATTATGACCGGGCGCGACGGGTTCTGAATGATGCCGGTGAAGCAGATGCATTGGTCACATCGATGCAATCCGCGCCTTCTGGTCTGCTGCGCATCTCAGTCGCGACAGATTTTGGTGTAAACCACCTCTCTCCAGTGCTGTCAGAGTTTCTCGGCGACTTCCCCGATATCACCGTCAACATGGTCCTTAACAACCGATACGTTGAACTGATCTCTGAAGGCTTCGATATGGCTGTGCGGATCGGGGAGCTGGAAGACAGTACCCTGCGGGCTCGCAAACTCACCGAGACGACCAAACGCATGATCGCTTCACCCGCCTATTTTGAGAAATATGGTCGCCCTGAAAAGATTGACGACCTGAACGATCACAAGCTGCTGCATTATTCGAACCAGTCCAGCGGCAATGTCTGGAAACTGACCGCACCGTCGGGCGAAAAACGCCAAGTGCGCACCGCAGGCTGGCTGTCAGTCAATGACGGGCAATCCCTGCTGAACGCTGCCATCTCTGGCCTTGGCATCGCCTATCTTCCCAGCTTTCTCTATTCGGACGCGATGGAAAAGGGTCTCATCGAAGACGCGATCCCTGATCTTCCGATTGAGACGCAAGGCATCTATGCAGTCTATCCGCCAGGACGTTTCACCCAGCCGAAAGTGCGCGCATTTATCGATTTTCTGGTCCACGCTTTCGCCGAAAAAGGCCCAAGCGACTGGTAAGCCAGATACCCGACACCATTTCCCTTGGTGCACTTCCCCCGGTTTCGCGCGAGCGTTTCCGGGGCTTTTTCTTTGAAGCTACTGATAACGGTCTATTCGGCCAACACCACAGCTTCAACGCGCCTGTTGGCCTCGCGGCCGTCTTCGGTTGCATTGGTCGTGTAGGGCGCGAGAAACCCCATGCCCTGTGCTTGCAATCGCGCAGGTGCGATCCCGTAGGCATCAATCATGCGTTGCCGCACTGATCGCGCGCGGCTAACCGACAGGGCAACGTTCCCCTCCAGACTGCCGACATTGTCGGTATGCCCGACCAGTGCGATGCGCATGTCGGGATTTGTGCGCATCGCGCCAGCCAGTTCTTCAAGAACCGCAAACGGCCCCGGCCCCAAATCCGACGTGCCGCTTTCAAAATCCAGCGCTGCAAGGACCGCATGACCGTCCCGCGTCAACGACTGTGCAACGCTGCCAACTTCGGCTACCGGCGGCTCGCTTACTGGCGTTACTCCCTCTGGAACCGATGCCACCGGCTGAACCGCAGACTCTTCCGCGGCGACTCCGGCTTGAATGATCTGCACAAAGGACGCGCCGCTGGAGCTACTGGCGATGATATTCACAGCCTGCCCGGGGGCATCCTGCGGCCCCAGAAAAGCGGTAAGCGCATGATAGCTGCGCAGGTTCACATACATGTTTGGCGCTGGCAGTACTTCGGTTTCAAACCTGAAATCATAGCCACCACACACCTGGGATTCGCAATCCAAGACTACGCGAAACCCCTCTGCCTCCAACTGCGCGCGCAAGGGCGCGATCAATTGGAGCGGCGTAAGATCTGCCACATCCACCCGCCACGCGCTGCGCAGAACCGGCCCCTCGATCACCCGCACCGGCAGAGTTCCCTGCGTGTAGGGCGCAACGGGTGCCGAGAACTGATCTTTCACCGTATCGCGCGCAATCATCTGGCGCGCACCCGTCGGCAGGCGCAGCTCAACTGCATGAGCTGCCCCCGCCAATAAGATCAGCAGCGCACCAAGCTTCAATCTCATCTGGATTGAGCGTGATAAGCTTTGTTCGGACGCATGTCAGAGGCACTGGCCACGCGGTTGGTCATGTTGAAAAATGCCGCAACAGAGGCAATGTCCCAGATATCACGGTCAGAGAAACCTACCGCGCGCAGGGCATCGCGATCGTCTTCTTCAATGATCTCTGGCGCCTCTGTCAGTTTGACTGCGAAGTCCAGCATCATCCGCGTTTTTGGATCCAGATCGGCAACGCGGTAATTCATTACCAGCGTCTCTCCCAGAATCGGGTCACCTGAAAGTTCGCGCACAGCAGCACCATGGGCAGACAGACAGTAAAAGCACCGATTCACAGCAGACACCACGACCGCGATCATCTCGCGCTCAAGCTTGCTGAGGTTGCTGTCACCTAGCATCAGGTCGTTGTAGAGCGCCGTGAACGTGTTGAGCTTTTCGATATCAAAGGCATAGGCCTGCAACACATTCGGGATCATCCCGAGCTTTTCCGTGCAGACGTCGAAGTATTTCTGCGTGGCCGGTGGCAGGGGATCAACCATTGGAAGGTCTAGGGCGGTGGGGGCTTCATCAGCCATGATAGGCTCCTTTATTCAGGGTATTGGCGGTAATGATACGTGCCAGCGCGGGTAAAGCCCAGCTTGGTATACAGCGCGTTGGCGGGTTTGTTCTGGGTCACGCAAAGAACCGCCAAATGGGTGGCACCATGGTTTGCCGCCCAAAATGCGGCAGCCCGCATCATCCATTCGGCAACGCCCTGTTTGCGTTGGTGCGGCAGAACTTCGACAGCGTGCACCATGGCAACACCGTCATGCACCCCTGCAAATGCCACGCCAGCCGGTTTTTCGTTCCAGCGCGACAGGATGCCTGTTTTCACCTGCACCCGTTCCATAACAGCCAGCCGTGCGGGCCCGATACCGCCCTGTGCCCAAATCTCGGCCATAATCGCCAGCGGTTCCCAAATGTTGAAGCAGGTCACACGCGGAATGGGCTTATCCATCAGTGTCTCGGTCGGGGTGACATACAGCATCACCTCATCGATCAGGTCATATCCGCGTGCCGCAAGTGCTGCGTCCAATGCCGCTTCGCCTTCGCGTATCATGAACAGCGGCCGTTGCTCATGCGCCCGCATGGTAGCCTCGGCTTCATCAATGTCCGCCTCCTCGAAGGGTCCATTCGCCGTAGCGCTTGAAACACGCTTGCCACCGCCGGCACCATCACGCAGCGTCCACGGGCCCTGACGCCAGCTTCGAGCGGGCGGCCATGTGGCTTCTGTTACTTCATAAAGCTTGGTTACATCGGGGTTCATGCGAAGGTCGCCGTCAGCTTTGCCATCGCCTCATCCAGCAGGCCCTCATTCTGGCCGCGCACAACGATATTTGAGCCATAGTTGCCATCGCGTATGAACGGGTAACTGCCCATGGAAAGCGAAGGATACGCTTGGGCCAATTCGCCCAATGGGCCGGCGATATCCCCTTCACCGCGGTGCACTGTCAACGTCTTGCTAATCAACGGTGCGCCGCCGGTAAGCGTTGGCAGAACACTTGCAACCATCGCTGTGAAAACGCTGGGGACACCGGCCATCACATGAACGTTTCCGATCTTGAAACCCGGGGCAGAGGAAACAGGATTTTCGATCAATGTGGCATCTGCGGGAATCCGCGCCATGCGCAGCCGCGCCTCATTCAAATCTGTTCCGGCCTTGTCATAATGCGCCTGAAGAATGGCACGCGCATCATCGCGCACATCAATGCTTTGACCGAAAGCGGCAGCCATGCAGTCAGCGGTAATGTCATCGTGGGTCGGACCGATGCCGCCTGAAGTGAAAACTGTGTCATAGGCTTCGGACAGCGCCTGCACGGCGGCAACGATCGCGTCGTGGTCATCCGCGACGACCCGCACCTCTGCCAGCGTGATCCCTGCTTCGGTCAATTGTCCTGCCAGATGGTGCATATTGGCGTCGCGTGTGCGCCCCGAGAGGATCTCATCCCCAATCACCAACATTGCCGCAGTTGGATTCGTCATTGCGCCTCTCCTTGAGCCTGTGTCGCTTACGGTATAGCCCCATGTCATGCGCTTTCAAACCGAACTTGTTCCAGCCCGCCTTATCCGCCGCTACAAACGCTTTCTTGCCGATTGCACGTTGGAAGACGGGCGTGAGATTACCGCTCATTGTGCCAACCCCGGCTCAATGATGGGGCTGGCTGATCCCGGAACAAAAGTCTGGCTTGAGCCCAACGATGACCCGAAGAAAAAGCTCAAATTCGGCCTGCGTCTGGTTGATCATGAGAACGGCCACCTGACAGGTGTGGATACCTCGCTGCCCAATCGCGTTCTGCGCAGCGCGCTGGAACAACAGCAAGTCGCAGAACTGAGCGCCTATACGCATGTGCAGCCAGAGGTGAAGTACGGGACGAACTCCCGCGTGGATTTCTTGCTAAAGGCGCAAGGCCTGCCCGATGCCTACGTCGAAGTGAAATCCGTCACGCTGTGCCGCAAACCTCCGTTGGCTGAATTCCCTGACAGCGTGACCGCCCGCGGCGCAAAGCATATGGCAGAACTGGCAGAGGTCGCGCGGGCAGGACACCGCGCAGTCCTGCTGTATCTGGTACAGCGAACGGACTGCACCTGTGTCGATATAGCCGCAGACATTGATCCGACATACGCCGCAGCCCATGCAGATGCTACAAAAGCGGGCGTAGAAACCATGTGTATTGGCACACACATCACCCCAACAGGCATCACGCTTGCAGGGCCTCTGGCCCTCGGCCACCCGCCGCGCTAAACAGGCGCCAACAAATCATGGAGAGACCGGTGACAGACATCCATAAGGGTCGCACGACAAAAGATGGCATCCGCATTCACGAAGCTGCGGATTTCGCAGGTATGCACGCCGCAGGCAAACTTGCCGCGACAATCCTTGATGAGGTCGCCGAGCACGTTTTCGTAGGCCAGAGCACCGCCGAGATTGACCGGATTATCGAAGAAAAGGTCAACGCCGCCGGTGCGAAATCTGCGACCATTGGCTATAAGGGCTATCAGCATGCCAGCTGCATCTCGGTGAACCATGTCGTTTGTCACGGCATCCCCGGTGATAAAAAGCTCAAAGACGGTGACATCCTCAACATAGATGTGACGGTAATTGTCGACGGCTGGTTCGGCGATACATCCAGAATGTATGTGGCCGGAAAGTTGTCCCGAAAGGCAGAGCGCCTGATCGATATCACGCATGAAGCACTGATGCGGGGGATCGAAGCGGTTAAACCGGGCAATACCTTTGGCGATATCGGCCATGCCATCCAGACATTTGTCGAAGGCCATCGCATGTCGGTTGTCACAGATTTTTGCGGTCACGGTCTGGGGCGTGTATTCCATGCACCGCCCAATGTTCTGCACTACGGCAAACCCGGCACAAAGCCCGTGCTGGAACCGGGCATGTTCTTCACAATCGAGCCTATGGTGAATTTGGGCCGCGCCGAGACCAAGACCCTTGCTGATGACTGGACTGCGGTAACGCGCGACAAATCTCTGTCTGCGCAATTCGAACACTCCATCGGCGTGACAGAAGACGGGTACGAGATTTTCACCCTCTCCCCTGCGGGGAAATTCCACCCTACTTATTGACGGGTCAGGCCTCCTAATGGCTGAACTGGGCTTTTGAAAATTTGACGCGCCATTGCTGATGGCGCGTTTCTTGTTTTTGTACCCCAGTCAGCTGACTGACAGCCAGTGATCTCAATCGCGCGTCAGCAAGGTCACATGCGTATCGCCGAATTTGCGCCGGTCCGTCCGGGTAAACCCGTCAGGCGCGTCCATCGGCGCGCTCTCTTCCCAGACAACGGTTGCCCCTTGGGCCAGCCACCCGCCCTTCACCGCTGCGGCCAAGGCTTTTTGACCCATGGCCTTACCGTAGGGTGGATCAAGAAAAACAAGATCGAAAGGTTCGGCAGTCCACGCACCCAGCGTGGTGGCATCATTGCGCATGACGGTAGTATTATCCTCCACCCTCAGCTTTTTCACATTCTCGCTGATAAGCTTTTGCGCCACGCGACCGTTCTCGACGAACACCACCTCACGGGCACCGCGCGATAGTGCCTCAAGTCCAAGCGCGCCGGTTCCTGCAAACAGATCCAGCACCCGCGCTCCGTTGATCACATTCAGGTGGGTCAGCATCGAGAAAAGGCTTTCACGCACTCGGTCAGAGGTCGGGCGCAAATGTGCCGCAGCATCGCCCTCGCCTACCTCGGCCAATCTCGTTGCGCGGTATTTTCCCGAGATGATCCTCATGCCTTAAGAAGCGCCTTGAGATCGTATTCGCTATCCGCGACCAGATCAGCCGAGGGAGACTTGCCGCTTTCAATTAACCTTTTGCCCACCATATAGCCGCGCGGGTCATTCGCAGCATCTACAGCCAGCAATTTCTCACCCTGATAATACCAGAACGATACAGGCCCCGGCGCGGCCCCGCGGGTCACCACCCTGTCGTAGCCCGTGTTCAATCCGGCAATCTGCAATTTCACATCATACTGGTCTGACCAGAACCACGGCTTTGCAACATAATCCTTCTCGGCACCCATCAAATTTTCGGCCACGACCTCGGACTGGTCAATCGCGTTTGGCACGCTTTCCAACCTGATGCGATCACCATGGTAGGGGAAGGAGGCACAATCACCAGCCGCCCAAACATGCGGCACATTGGTCCGCCCCTGCGCATCAACGGCAATCCCGTTGTCTAATGCAATTCCGGCCGCCTCTGCCAAGCTAGCGGCGGGCGCCACGCCCACCCCAACAATCACAAAATCAACCGTCAATTCGGTGCCATCGGTTAGAACAGCACCGCTGACAGCGCCCTCTCCGGTCAAGTGCGCCAAACCAACGCCTTCGCGCAGATCTACACCGTGGCTTTTGTGAAGCTGACGGAAAAAGGCAGACGTTTCAGGGGCCGCAACACGCTGCAAAATGCGCGGCGCCATTTCGACCAACGTTACAGTCAGCCCCAGCTTGGCCGCAACCGACGCGGCCTCCAGCCCGATGTAGCCGCCTCCAACGATCAACACCCGCGCGCCTGCTACGAAGCGCGGTGCCATAGCATCCACGTCGGCCAGACTGCGCACTACATGCACACCGTCAAGGTCGCCGCCAATGGCAGCAGGCAACCGATGCGGGACTGAACCTGTCGCCAAAACAAGATCGTCATATGCGAGCATCCCACCATTAACCGCAATTTGTTTGTTCACAGTATCAATGGCATCAACATGCGCATCCAGCATCAGATCGATCCCCTGCTCAGCGTAGAAACTCTGGGGCCGCAGATACAGCCGCTCCAGCGCCATGTCGCCCATCAGATAGGCCTTGGACAGCGGCGGACGTTGGTACGGCGGCTGCGGCTCTGCGCCGATAAGGGTAATCTTCCCATCGAACCCACCATTGCGCAGCTTAACCACACAAGATGAGCCAGCCTGCCCTGCTCCGATGACAACGATATGGCGCATGGATAATCTCCCTTGAAACACTGGCCCTGCCTGCTTTCAGAACCTATATCTGGCACAAGGACAAACGCAATCACATGAAAGGTGAGCAAATGCCGATTTCACAAGGTGACACACTGCCTGACGCCACGCTGGTACAAATGGGTGCCGAAGGTCCGGCTCCGGTCAACATGAGCGACAAGACCAAAGGCCGCAAGGTTGTCATATTCGCCGTTCCAGGTGCATTCACGCCCACTTGCCACTCAGCACATGTGCCCAGCTTTGTGCGGACCAAAGGCGAATTTGATGCCAAAGGCGTGGACGAAATCATCTGCGTTTCGTGCAATGACCCCTTTGTGATGCAAGCATGGGGTGAAGCCACCGGCGCAACCGCAGCCGGTATCACCATGCTGGCAGACGCGTCTTCGGAATTCACCAAAGCGCTCGGGATGGATTTTGATGCTGCTCCCGCCGGTCTTGTCGCCCGCTCCAAGCGGTACGCCATGCTGGTCGAAGACAACAAGGTGACCTTGTTCCAGCCCGAAGAAAACCCGGGTGTGTGTGACATCTCGGGCGGCGAGAGCCTGCTGGACAACATGTAAGACGAAAACAGGGCCGCAGTTGATGCGGCCCTGTTCACTTTGACAAACTCTAGTACTGGCCGCAGCCTTAGCTGGCCTTTGCCTGATAAATCGTACGCGTCGGAAAGGGGATATCCACGCCGGCATTATCCAGCGCCTCTTTCACTTTCCGGGTCATATCCGCGCGATAGGCGAAATACACTGACGCATCGCACCAGACACGGACCAGAAAATCGACCGAGCTATCGCCAAGGTTTGTCACCTGAATAAACGGCTCCGGCTCGGCGTCCGAACGGGAATCTGCCATGATCGTCTCGCGAATGATGTCTTCTGCTTGCTTGAGGTTAGCCCCGTATCCCACACCAAACGTCCATTCGGCACGTCGCTTGTCATTGGTGGTGTAGTTGGTGATGATGTTTCCCCAAACTTCGGAATTCGGCACGATCACCTGAGCGTTGCTTAGATTTGCCAGCTCCGTAAAGTTCAAGCTGATCGCCTTAACCGTCCCCATCATGCCTGCAACTTCTACAAAGTCACCAATCTTGATCGGACGAAACAGGATCAACATGACGCCCGCTGCAACGTTTGAAAGTGTCCCCTGTAAAGCAAGGCCGATAGCCAAACCCGCCGCACCAATGACTGCTACGACAGACGTCGTCTGTACACCGAACGTGTTGAGCACGAACAGAATTGTGAAGCCCATCACAACATAGCGGACGATCGACGCCAGGAATTCGAACAGCATATCATCAAGATGACGATGCTTTTTACTAAGGTTGACGATCCGGCGTTGCAGCCACGCGGATACCATCCAGCCTATAAGAAGGATGACCAAAGCGCCCAGCACGGAACCGGCGGCTGAGGCCAAGAAGTCTATCGTGAAAAGATCCGCAAATGTGTTGCCGTTCCAGATTTCAGTCTGCATCAAATTGTCTAAAGATTCCATCGTCTCAAAGTCCGTCCATCTTACGTGCCAGTTTCGCATCAAGAGCGCTAAGCCCGTCTACGTCGTGCGTGGTCAAGGTTACCGTCACCTTGTTGTATGTATTCTGCCATTCGGGATGATGATTCCATTTTTCGGCCCAGAATGCCGCGCGCGTCATCCAACCGAATGCATCTGCGAAATCGTCAAACTTGTAGGTTTTAACAATCGCATCGCGGTCTTCGACCATAGACCATCCGTTGGTCAACAGCGGGTCCAGTAGAGCCCCGCGTGTCTCGGCGCTTAATTTCTCTGTCATTCCTGTTCCTCGACTTCTGCTTTCTTGAAGGGGCCGTACTCTGTCAGCACCTCTATTTCTTCGTCCACGGCGGCACGCTCGGCCTCCAGATATTCACCAACTGCGCGGGAAAACCCCGGATCACGCATCCAGTGTAGCGACCACGTAGGCGTCGGCAGATAGCCACGCGCCAGTTTGTGTTCGCCTTGTGCGCCCGCTTCGACAGTGCGCAGCCCCATCGCAATTGCGATATCTATGGCCTGATAGTAGCACAGTTCGAAATGCAGGCATGAATGGTGCTCTATGCAGCCCCAATACCTGCCGTACAACGCATCAGCGCCAATAAAGTTCAACGCGCCTGCGATCCATTGGCCATCGCGTTCCGCCAACACCAATGCCATGTCATCGCGCAGCACTTCTTGGGCTATGTCGAAAAAGCGCCGCGTGAGGTATGGCTGGCCCCACTTGCGTGCCCCCGTGTCCTGATAAAAGACCCAGAAGGCGTCCCAATGTTCGGGTCGCAAATCATCGCCGGTGAATGTTTCAATGGTGCCGCCGAATGCTTGGGCCGTTGCGCGTTCTTTGCGCATATTCTTGCGCTTGCGCGAGCTGAGCGTATTCAGAAACGCGTCGAAATCGGGATAGCCCTGATTGCGCCAGTGAAACTGTTGGCTCTTGCGGGCCATCATGCCGAATTCTTGCGCGCGGGCAGCTTCTTCGTCCGTACAAAACGTCGCATGGAGCGAGCTGAGCCCGTTGTTCTCTGTCAGTTGCACGGCACCCTGCACCAAAGCAGCAAAGCCAGCCTCCTCAAATCCTGGTCGGGTCAGGAATCGCCGACCAGTGGCAGGGGTATGAGGTACTGCGATCTGCAACTTGGGGTAATAATGTCCCCCCGCCCGCTCATAGGCATGGGCCCAGGAGTGGTCAAAGATATATTCGCCCTGACTGTGTGATTTGGCATAAAGCGGGGCCACTGCGATGATTTGCCCTTCAATGCGGGCTGTCAGATATTGGGGCTGCCACCCTGTGCCAGCACCTACGCTGCCGCTATCCTCCAACGCCTTGAGAAACCGGTGCGTGGTAAACGGGTCATTCGGGCGCGCGCCGTCCACAGCTTCGGGACAGGCACAAGCATCCCATTCAGTCGCGTCAATCTCTGACAGCGATCCAATGATCCTGATCTCTACCTCTTGGGCGCACATGTGGCTCTTCCTGTTGCTGCTCTGCCCTCTAAAGGTGGCATGCACATCAGGATGTTCAAGCGCCCAATGCGGCGCGATACTTTTCAAACGTAATGTTATCGGCGACTTGACGTGCTTGCGCCTCTTGTTCGGCACTTCGGACCGTCCAGCAGCAGATCACGGCACCGGCGGCCTTCAAGTCTGTTACGCGTGCGCGGTCCAGATCGGCCACCTCATGACTGATGAAGGAAGCACCTACGCGGTCATAGTCGGGGATCGCACGCAATTCCGCACAGACGGCGTCGGACAATGGCCAGTCCTCTGGCCGAAAGGCGGAGGTGGTCAACCCCCGTGGTACGTCAGGGGCCAGCATCTGCATCGCAGCAACGGAGTGTGGATTGAATGACATGACGGCAACATCCCCGCCATAGCCGACCAACGCATCGGCAGTCGCGCGTTCCAACGGCCCCACCGAAGCTCCCATCGCGCCATCCTGATCCTTTAGTTCGATCAGCAATGGCACCTGCCCTGCCACCAAGGCCAGAACCTCTGGCAGATCGGGGATGCCTTCAGTACCACCAATCAGGCCAGTTGCCTTCAGTTCGGCGGATGTGAACAGTTGCACTGCCCCCTGCTTTTCGGTCAATCGCTCAAGATGATAATCATGGAACACCATCGCAGCGCCATCGCCGCTAAGTTGCACGTCAATCTCTATGCCGTAACCGCCGTCAATCGCTGCGCGGATCGCCGCACGGGAATTTTCAGGCCTACCGTCTGAAACATCATGCAAAGCACGGTGCGCCAGCGGTACCTTGGAAAAGCTGCGGGGCAGTGCTGTTTTCGTCATGATATTTCGAAGATGCCTTCGATTTCGACAGCAACGCCCAACGGCAGCGCGCCCGCAGAAACAGCAGACCGTGCGTGACGGCCCATATCGCCCAGAGCCTCGACGAGGAAGTCGGAGCAGCCGTTCACGACTTTAGGCTGGTCAGTGAATTCTTTGGTCGAGTTTACAAAGCCGGTCAGCTTGACCACCCGTTTGAGACGACCGAGATCACCACCGCAGGCTGCTTTCACCTGTGCGAGCAACTGTAGTGCGCAGGTCTTAGCCGCAGCAGCGCCATCTTCTACGCTCATATTGTCGCCCAGAACACCAGTAATCAGGCCATCGTCGCTGCGCGAAATCTGACCTGAAACATACAGTGTGTTACCCACCTGTACGAAAGGTACATAGTTAGCCGCAGGTGCCGATGCATCCGGCAGGGTGATACCCAAATCTGTCAGACGTTGTTCAATGCTCATGATGGTGTTCCTTTGAACGGTTAATTTGCGCAGACGCTAGCGCCCTTGACCGCTTGGCGAAAGTCCCTGCATCAGCTTTCACGCCATGACTTGACGAAATAATCAGTTACCGGCTTTAGCAGGTAGGTCAGGGGTGAACGGTCACCTGTCTTGATAAACGCATCCACTGGCATACCAGGCAGCAGGATCGTTCCTTCGGGAAGCCTGTCGATCTCACCGGGCGACAGTGTGATCTCAGCTCGGAAATAGTTGCCGCCCGTCACCTCATCTGTCAGCGCGTCCGCCGAGATCAGCAAAACACGGCCTTTCAGTTCCGGCGTGGTGCGTTGATCAAGCGAAGACAGCCGCAAGTTCACTTCTTGCCCGACCGAGATTTCGTCCACGTTGGTTGGCATCACCTGTGCGGCAATTACCAGCGGACGGTCCTGCGGGACCAGATACATCAATGGTTCAGCCGAACGGATCACCGATCGCGGTGTGGTAACCTGCATAGAGTAGACAATACCCGAAACCGGCGCACGAATATCCAACCTGTCGATTTGTGCCAGCAGTGCGCGGCGCTGCTCAATCAAAGACAGCTCGCGGTAACGGATTTCTCGCAACTGGGTGATAGCTTCTTCGCGTCCCGAAGTGCCCAGTTTCAGCCCGACGATCTCGATCTCTGTGATCCGGCCTTCGGCCTGAGCCCGCGAGGCAATCAGCCGCCCGATTTCGCCAGTCAAACTGGCTTTTTCCTGCTGCAACCGAAGGACAGATGCCGCTTGCGCCAATCCATCATTCAACAGCTTTTGCTGGTTCACCAACTGAGGTTCAATAAGATCAAGCTGTGCGGCCAGCGACGTTTCCTGCGCGCGAATACCCTTGATCTGATCTTCGATCTGATTGCGCTGTTTGCCCAATTGATCAATCTCGCGCGCGACACTGTCGCGGCGCGCCTCAAAAAGGTTGCGCTGGCCGTCCATCAATTCCTGCGCATCCGAATTCGTTGCCCCCGCCTGCACCAGAGCCTCTGGGAACTTGATTTTATCTGCCTCGTCGCGCTGCGCCTCAAGACGGCCACGCCGCGCCATAAGTTCGAACAGCTGCCCTTCGATCAGGGTCAGCTCTGATTGCGCCTGTTCAGGATCAAGCTGCAACAATAGATCTCCGGCTTTAACCAGATCACCTTCATCCACCAAAATCTCTGCGATGGTGCCGCCCGTATCATGCTGGACAACCTGACGGTTGCGATCAACTTCGATGCGGCCAGAGGCCACAATGGCGCCCGCGATGTTGGACGTTACAGACCAAAAACCAAAACCGCCAACAAGCACGGCAAGCCCGATAAAACCGATCAGAACGGGGCGGGTGGCGCTCCATTTCTTTGTAGTGCTCATGTCACGCCGCCTTCGTCTTTAGGTGCTTTCTGGATTTCCTGATGGTTCTTCACCATGCCTCTAAGAACCTCATCCTTTGGTCCGAAGGCCATGCGCATGCCGCCATCCAGAACCAACAGCGTGTCACATTCCTGAATGGCCGCTGGACGGTGGGCCATGATCAGCACAGAGCGCCCCGCTTCCTTCATCTTGCGGATCGCCTGATTGAGCGCCTGTGAACCCGTGTTGTCCAAGTTCGAATTCGGCTCATCAAGGACCAGTATGACCGGATCATCGTAAAGGGCGCGTGCAAGGCCGATCCTTTGCATCTGACCGCCTGACAGGCGCACCTGACCGGACCGGATTATGGTGTCATAGCCGTCGGGTAGCTCAAGGATCATCTCATGAGCTGCGGCCATCTTCGCGGCAGCAACAACCTTCGCATCATCCGGTGCATCGGCCAAACGCGCAATATTCTGCGCGATGGTACCGTCAAACAGCGAAACGCGCTGCGGCAGATAGCCGATATGATGGCCCAAAGTCTCGCTGCCGTAGTGTTCAAGCGACGCCCCGTCCAATCGAACAGACCCACCCGCCGGGCGCCAAACGCCAGTCAACGTGCGCGCCAGCGTGGATTTTCCGGCACCCGACGGACCAATCACACCAACGGCTTGCCCCGGCTGCACACTAAACGAGACCGATTTGAGCGATGCCTGCTTTTCGCCTGGCGGCACCACGGTCAGATTCTTTGCAATCAGTTGCGCACGCGGCTTGGGTAGCGCCGTGCGTGGAGGCTCAGGCGCAACAACACCCAATAGTTCAGCCAGATTATTCCAGCCGGTCACACCGCGCTGGACCAAAGGCCATTGATTCAATGCCATTTCTACAGGAGCCAAAGCACGTCCCAACAGGATTGACCCCGCAATCATAGCCCCCGGTGTCATCTCGTTGCGCAACACCAGATAGGCCCCCATGCCCAGCATAGCAGACTGAAGGAAAAGACGGATCGTCTTGGTCATCGACGTGAATGTGCCACCGACATCTGTTGCCACGACCTGTCCGGAGAGCGCTTCGCCACGCGCCTTTTGCCAACGGGTAAAGGCAGCGTTGCGCATTCCCATCGCCTGCACCATCTCCGCCTCTGTTCGGATTTGGTCTGCCATGGCACCCGCCTGCTGGCCTGCGATCGCAGCACGGGACTGCGCACCGCGCGACAATAACTGGTTCGCGATCGTGATCGCGATTAGAACAGCCGCGCCAGCAAGAGCAAGATACCCTAGATAGGGGTGAAATACGAAAATTCCCGCAAAGAAGATCGGCGTCCACGGCAAGTCAAAAGCGGCCATCAAAACTGGTGATGTAATCAAACGCTGTACGGATTCCAAATCACCAAGGCTGCCATTTGTTTTGCTGTCCGGCGCCACTGCCGACTTGCGCACAACCGCATCAAACACCCGTCGGTCCAAATCGTCCTGAAACCGCGCACCGACGCGCGCCATGATCCGGCCACGCGTATAATCGAGAATACCCATGACGCCGTAAAGGAACAGAACCAGCAGCGACAGTGCCACCAGTGTCTCCTGACTTCCCGACCCCAAGACCCGATCATAGACCTGCAACATATAGATCGGGCCCGTCAGCATCAGCAGGTTCGCGAAGGCCGAAAATAGACCAACGGTCCAATAAAGCGAGCGGCTGCGTTTTCGAACTTGCCGAAGCTCTTCGCGACCACGTTTTAGTACATCCGTCTGCATCGATACCTTTCTAAGTGCCGCTCAACGGCTAATCAAATCGCTCCCGTAACCGTCGGGCTATAAATCTTTAACATATCTGCAAATGAAAACTCTGTAGTTCAATAGTAAAGACAATCCCACCCCGCTTATCTGTCCCCCCCTTGGGAACCAGATGACCGGCTGCCATCGCCGCCACCGAAGATGTCCTGCAAAACCTGATCGATAATATTTGACGCGCGCGGTTGCCGCAGCTGACTTTGACCGGAATTCGCGATCGGGGCTACCTCGTTGACATCCCCTTCGAAAATCACCTGCGCAGGCGCTGGCGCAATCATTGGCAGTGGCTTCATCGGGACGCCCTCATGAACGCGCATCATAACTTCACGCCAGATTTCCGCCGGCAATCCTCCGCCTGTCACCCCTTTCAGGGGCGTGTTGTCATCGTACCCCATCCAGACGCCGGCAACGTAGTCAGCAGAGAAGCCGATGAACCAAGCATCTTTCGCCGCTGATGTGGTGCCTGTTTTTCCTGCAAGCTGACGACCACCAAATTGCGCACGCTGTCCGGTACCTTCGGCAACCACTTTTTCCATCATATAGATCAACTGGCCTGCGGCACTCTCCTGAATGACACGCTCCCCGATGCCGCCGCCCGTGCCCATCAAAGGTTCGGTATCGCCACGCAGTTTCAGGTCAATCAATCCGTAGGGTGTCACAGACGAACCGCCGTTCAGGATGCCCGCAAAGGCGCCCGTCATTTCGATCAGCGTACTTTCCGATGCCCCAAGCGCCATTGCAGGGCCTGCCGCCAGATCGTTTTTGATCCCGAATTGTGATGCGACCGCACTTACGGTCTCCCGTCCGACCGACTCAGAAATTTTAACCGCCGGAATATTCAAAGACTGCGCCAGCGCGTTTGTCATCGTTGTCTGTCCGACAAAGCGGTTGGTATAGTTCTTCGGGCACCACTCGCCCGAGCCGGGAGTGTAAACACAATAAGGGCTGTCATCGACCAGATCATTCGGCGAATAACCAAGATCAAGAGCCGCTGCATAAACGAATGGCTTGAAGGCAGAGCCGGTCTGGCGCAACGCCTGCGTGGCCCGGTTGAACGCACCTGACACTTTTGTTTTGCGCCCCCCGACCATTGCACGCACCGCTCCGTCCGCGCTCATCACAACAATCGCGGCCTGTGCTTTGGAACCCGGACGCACCTTATTCTCAAATACCCAGTTCAGCCCCGCCACTGCAGCGCGCTGCATGTTCTGGTCCAACGTGGTCCGGATAATCACGTCTTCGGTTGTGTTCCGCGTAAAGAATTCAGGGCCGGTCGACATAACCCAATCTGCAAAATAAGATCGGAA
>Ga0209345_10001280_pt1 | contig 30378 bp, 36 predicted proteins | sample Cruoilmetagenom7_FD_187294 | JGI IMG/M metagenome (GOLD analysis project Ga0209345, IMG submission 187294) | Oil polluted marine microbial communities from Coal Oil Point, Santa Barbara, California, USA - Sample 7 (SPAdes) (version 2) | ecosystem: Environmental > Aquatic > Marine > Oil seeps ...
ATGTCTAATACAAAGTTCTTAATTTGTTCATCAGTTTTTATTTCAACAAATTGTTCGTTTTGTAAGACATTTTTAACGACTGTACAGCATATTTTTATTAATGCGGTTCTATTGTAGACAGGATACCTCATATTTTATTCCTTTTGATGATTAACAGTTTTTTATCTGTTGTAAAAACCAAGTCTAAATCAATTTTTTCAAATGATTCAAGAATTTTCAAATTTAAAACATCAATTCTGCATATAATTTGATCTTTGGTCACACCCTTATCATGCAATAAATTATTATAACGTTCAAATAGTTCTTTTCTTGTCAGCATCTTGTCTCATTCCCCTATCGTAACGGTCAATTTGCATAGAAACAATCGTATTTTTAAGAAGATAAATCTTTTCACTAGCCGCTCTTTCTAGTTGCTGTGATATGTCTACCTGCTCATATAATTTCAAGGCAATATCTATAAGTTGATCTTTAGTAAGTTTTGATAAATTAGGTTTCTTTAAGTCTGTTTTTTTTCTAAACATACAATCCTTCTTTTTAGTAAGATAATATTTTTTTGTTGTTTAATAATAATGTCTATTTGTGCAAGTCTTTCTTTTTCAAGCAATGCTAACCTTTCTACTGTCCGGTCTTTTTTATTATATTTTACAATGCTTGAATCTTTTATTTTTCTTTTTGACTTACATATAGTTTTTTCCATTATTCATCTCTTTATTGGTAAAGTCTTTTATGATTGATTTTAAAACAGACAATCGTGCTTTTAGAAATAAAACCTCTTTCTCCATTTCATAGAGATGTTCTGATTGTATTTCATGAGCTGTTTTCAATCGATCTAATTGTTTAATATTTTCTATATTAATCATACTTCATATGGGCCTTTTGTAAAGTCATGGAAACAAACTTCCTTAATAGGATCATAAATTTCTTTATGCTCTATAAGATTTTTGTTTATGTTCTGTTGAGTTTTTTTTATTGCTGTATCAATATCGATTCGTAGTTTTAGCAATTCAGCACTTATATCAGTCATGTTATATCTCCTTATTGGTTAAACGATGCCATATTTTACGCTATCGTAATCGTGATATCTGTTAAGAAGTTCATTAAGTTCTTTAACAAACATCATATAATCATCATCATTATATTCTTCTGCTGTTAGCACTTCTTTGAGTGTTTTCTTATTTCTGAAAGTCAATATATTGTCACATTCTAATGTGATGGCTCTGTAATTGTCATATTCATAAAAATCAATCCATGCCTCAAATCGTAGATCTTTTTTTTGTTCTGTGTCTATTGTGTATATTGCCTTTGCTGATCCACAAGGATAGTGAACTATTGAAAGATCTGATATTTTAAAGTTGTTCATAATAAGTTCCTTATTGTTTAGTAACATAATTCCAAAACATATCGTCTTTTTTATATTCATAATCTAAATTGTCATATGATGAGCATTCTGTGGCTTTCTTACCTTCAAGGATATTGATATCATCTCTTATTAATCTAACGTATTTTTCTGATTTTACTTTATAAGAATAATCTCTGTTATTGTACGAGAAACAAGAAATTGCTATCTTTCCTTCAAGTAAATCATTCTTATTTCTAATTAAAGATACGAATGAGTTATGTCTAATTTTGTAGCTATAATCACCGTTTTTATATTGTATGATTTCAAAAGCTATTCTTTTAGCTTCTTTGAGCGTTAATATTTTCTGGTTATTCATTATAGACTTCCTAGTATATTCTATTAGTATTATCTAGTGTTTTAGTTAATAACAAGGTAACAATAATGTGCTGAGCACACAAAGTCAACACTTTATTTCAATTTATTTTAAAAAGGCAATAATGATGGAGATAAACTTCAGGTTTGATACAGATAATGAACAAGATATGATTGAATATGAGATATTTAGTAAATCAAAAGAAATGTATAAGGCTTTATATGATATAAAATATGAGTTAAGGAATTTATATAAGTATGAAAATTCGTATGATCAAGACACTATATGTCATCTTTATGAAATCATACTAGATGAGATTACAGATGCAGGCATTGAGTTATAAAAAATAGTTGGCACTGACCCCCCTTCGATGCCAAATATTTTATGCCAAACCACGAAAAACATTTGACAAACCACAGAAATATAAAAACTTACAGTCTGCGCCGTAGAATGTAAGTTATTTATTACCCCTATTTTCACCCCTATTTTTACCCAATGGATAAATCACAAATGTGACATATGTGGGATTATCACCTATAAAAATCTAAACTGCTTGACTGTGTATAACTCTGTGGATAACATATGTATAACTTATGTATAACTCTGGACAACATAATGACAGCGGGAAGACCTACAAAATATAGAGAGGACTTTTGTGATAAAGTTATTGAGCTTGGGAAAGCGGGCAAAACCCAAGTTCAAATAGCTTCAGAATTGGATATTTGTGAAGATTCTTTATATGAATATATGAAGAAATTTCCTAAATTCTCCGAGGCTATAAAAAAAGCAAGTCAGTTCTGTGAAGCGTTTATGCTTAATCTTATGCAACATAACCTTGTTGATTCAAATATAAATACTGCAGGATGGATGATCATCATGCGTAATAAATTTGGGTACCACAATAAGCAATATGATCAACAAAAAGATAATGCCTCTATCAGAAAACTTGTTTCAGTTGATCCAATTGAACAAATAAGAGAAGTCATTGCTCAATATGTTAACAAACAGATCTCATTAGATACTGCTGAACGATCGATTAAGATACTTGCAGTACTTCTTAATGATGAAGATAGAAAACGCGTTGAAGGACTCTTATTGGCTGTACAAGAAATTAATAAATAAAAATGAACTTTAACAAAAGGCAGATAATTTCATTAGAAAATAGACTCTCTGAAATTAGCAAGATTAAAGATTTCAAGATAATTGTTGCTGATTTCAATGAAGAAATTCCTGATGATAATCCCACATCCGTCACATTAGTGATACGAGTTAAAAAGAAATGAACAAATGAACAAACGAACATTCGCATTATTTAGCAAGGGATCTATGGTTCCTTCTTTTTGTGATAAGAAAATATCACATGTGGATATTCTTGTTGATGATGGATTGCAGTACACGGTATTTAGCTTTTCTTCAAAAAAGTTTGGATATTACATTACTGTGTTTGATTCTAAGGATGGGCTAGAGAAGATGTATTTGAATAAAGGCTATAAGGTAATTGACTGTAGCAATATTCGTTATAAATACGAATTTAAACCAAGATTTAGAATTCTTAATTGTGTGGAAGTAGCTAAATATTTCCTTGGGATTAATGATTTCTTCGTCTTCACACCGTTTCAATTGTACAAAAAGCTATTGAAACTTAACTGTAAAGAGATAAAGGGTAAAAATAATGGGCGGATCATCAAACAAAGCAGCAAAAAAGGCTGCAAAAGAAGAGCAAGCACAATTAAACAAGCTTGAATTAGAGAAGCAACGTAAGAACAAACAGCTTCAACGTCAGTTATTACAATCAAGAAAGGCTACTTTTAGTTCAGGATCAACAATCGATCCACAAAACCAAATTGGATAAATCATGATTGAAAAAAATAAGATCGATTCAGTTGATAAGCTTCTTGGTAGGTATGGATATGCTAAGAATGAATATATATCTGTTAAAGATAGAATCGCAGATGCTTATAGGTACTTTGCTCCTAATAGAAATGTAATCGATACATTCCTTGATGACGAACGAGCAGCAGATAGTTTAACAAAAGAGCTATTTGATGATACAGCACAAGAAGCATTGAATAAGTATGCATCCAATCTTCACTATAGTTTAATTCCACCAAACAAAAAGTTCGCACATCTTGTGCCAAGTCCTATTGTAGCCGCTAAATATGGTTATGATAGTGGTTCTTATGGTGAATATAAGAAACAGTTAGAAGAAATTAGTGAACAGCTATTTCATGTATTAGAGCAATCTAATCTTCAATTAGCTATGAATGAGTCTTTTGTTGATTCTGGTATCTCAACAGGTATTGTTTTAACTAAAGTAAACAACGGTAGAATAAACTATCAAGCAATCACTCCATCAAATATTTATATTGATGAAGATCCCTCTTCTGTATTTATCTCTGATTTCTTCTTAGATAGATATATAAAGGCAAGAGATATAAAGAATGTATGGGTAAATGCTGATTTAACAGAAAAGTTAAATAAAGAAATCTCTGAAAACCCTGATAAGAAACTCATGTTTATTGAAGCATGTGTTTATTACCCTCAAAACTTAGGACCAAAGAAATTCTATTACTACGTTCAGTATGAAGAGACAAAAAGATTAATCTACGGTAAATGGTTAACATACAATCCATTCACAGCATTTCGTGCTTATAAGAGAAGTGGTGAAATATGGGGTCGTGGTATAGCTGATCGAAAGTTACCTACTGCTAAAATGCTTAATACAATGGGTAGAACTATTACTCAAGCACTTAAGTTCTCAATTGCTCCTCCTATAGCTGTTGTGGGTGGCGGACCATCTTTTAATGCGAAGAATGTTAGATTAATTCCAGGTGCTGTTATCAATGTTCCATCAATTGATTCAATTCAACTATTAAATCTAAGTGGAAACCCAGAGTTCATATTGTCTGAAAGACAAAAACTTCAGCAAGAACTCAATGATGCTTTCTATACAGATGCTATTGGTCAAGTAGAGGACACGAAGAATCGTACTGCAACTGAAATGCAGATTCGTAATGATGCATGGCTTAGAAATAATGCTGTGAGTATTGGAAGAATCTATCGTGAAGCTGTAGAGCCAATTATTACTAAAACATTAATATTAATGCGTGAGCAAGGAATGATTGAAGATCCTACTCTAGGAACTACAAAAGTAATTATTGGGGAACAAACAGATCTCTATAAAGTGTCATTAGAAAGTCCACTTGTCGAACTACAAGATAAAGATGATGCATTAGCAATGGATGGATTATTGCAAAGACTTGAGCAAATATTCGGTTCTAATATGCTTTCAGTAATGAATATTACTGAGTTAACTCCTTATTACGCTGACAAACTAGGCGTTCCTCTGAAAATGTTAAAAGATAAAGAAGCGATAGAAGCAACTATGGGTCATATCAATGACACTTTAGAAAAGAACAGAGATGCTTTAGCACAACAACATCTTCAAGCACAAGCAGAGCAACAACCTAGCCAAGATCAAACAAGCGCTAATATGAACTCAGTCTTACAATCACTAAGGTCTCTATCATGATGACACCAGAAGAATTTAAGAAACAAGTTGTGGCAACTTTTAATACACAAGCAGGTGAAGAGTTACTTAAATTTCTAGCTAACTATTACCTAATTGATACACCTGTTGCTCCTACAAGTTCCAATGAGGGACAAGCTAAGTTCCGTGAAGGTGAGAACAATATTATTCGGATGTTCCTAAACATCATGAGAGAGAGTGATACTGATAAATTTAAACTAAAATAGGAAAATGAACATGAGCTACGAAGAAAGCAATCAAGATCAAGCTGAACAAAGCGTTGATCAATCGGTTCAAACAGAACCAGTACAAAACATGACAGAGGTGCTTGCTGATCAAGTACAATCTGTCACTGTGACAGATACAGGCGAGGATGTTTTAACTAATAGACCTGAGGGTTTACCTGAGAAATTTAAGAGTGTTGATGATCTTATTAAGTCTTATGCTAATCTAGAGAAGATGGTTGGATCTAAAACAACAGCTCCTAATGAATATACTGTTGAGCTTAGTGAAGATCTAAAGGGAAAGTGGGAGATTAATGCTGATGATCCACTTCTTGGAAGCTTTAAAGAATATGCTAAGGCTAATAGCCTAAGTAATGAAGTATTTAATAGCATGTTAAATTTCCATGCGAAGACATCACTTGATCAAAGTACAAATCTTGATGATACCTTAGCAAATGAACGAGCACAGGTATTAAGAGATGTTGGTTTTAATACTACACCTGAAATCGCAGAGAAAGAAATCAAGACGTGGCTTGTTAATAATACATCAGTAGCTGAAGAAGGTAATATTGATGTGTTCTTACAAGACCCTATGGCATTAAAGTTTGTTGCGATGCTTAGGACAAATGCTGGAATGACCGTCAAAAACGGTGGGGAAGTACAGCGTAAGAGTATGCAAGACTTTGTGAATAAGAAATCAGATCCAAGATACTTAAAGGATAAGATGTTTACTCAAAACATTGATAAAGACTTCGCAGAACACGTCAAGCGCGGATGGATTTAAATATTGCAATAGACTTCTATTGTAATATAATAATAAAACGCGAGCTAAATCTAGCTTGCGTTCGCGATAATCTCTAATGAGACCGCAATTTATTGTAGTTTTATTAGAGCCCTAATTGGATAACTCTAAATAAACAAAAAAAGTATTTAAGTATTTATTTTTTATTTGGAGAAAACCTATGAGTTTCACACCAGGGCTAAATACCTTAGCCATTAAACAATTTTCATCTGAATTTATGTTACAAGTTCAAAAGATGAAACGTTCTTTCGACGGAAAAACATTAGAGATCTATGACCTCACCGGTTCTAGTTATGAAGTAAAGTTTGCTAAACAATGGGCAATGAAAAAGCGTGGAGCTTATCATTCCACTGTTGCAACGACTGCAGTTGAATATAGAAAACCTGTCATGAGTCGTAATGAGTATGTACAAAATATCTCTTCTGATATCTTCGAACAAACTTTAGTAAACGCAAGCGAATTACGCATCCAAGCTGAAAATGCTGTTGCAGCATTAAACAGAATCCAAGATCAAGAAACATTAGACGCTTTTGAAGCTGATCGTGGAAGCATGGAAACAATTTCAATGGCATCTGGTATGACCGTTGATAAATTGATTGAAGTTGGCCTAGAGTTCAATAACAAAAATATCGATCAAGAAGATAGATATATTGTTGCAACACCTTATGAAATGGCTTCTTTGTTAAAAGATGCTAAAGCAACAAGCTCTGACTATGCAAACCAAATGTATGCATTGATTAGTGGTAAAATTGATAACTTCATGGGATTCAAATTCAACTGGTTTGGCGAAATGGAAGAAGGCGGTCTTGTATTAGACGGCGCAGTAAGACACTGTTATGCATATACGAAAAAAGGTATTTTGAACGGCTGGTGGATGAGACCTACTGTTACGACTACTTATAAAGATGAAGCATTCAGTCATTTAGTCTTACCACGTGTTATCTGTGGATCAAAAGTTATTGATACTGACCGTGTACTTTCATTAGAAGTCACAGAATCTTAATATCTATTTTAAAATAAGGAGACTATAAATGTCTTATACAAAAGAAAACTTAGCTAAAATCAGCTCGGGCGGATCAAGAACTACTGCTACTCTTTTTAGTTACAACACTTCTGACGATAATATGGCTACTATCATAGCTTCAGGTTATTTCCTTGAATTAGCTGGAGAAGAAGAAGTTAAAGAAGGAGATTTTTTCTTCATCAAATCAAGTGATGCCAATCATTTATATAAAGTAACTGTTGTTACATCTACTGACATTACTTTCACATTAGATGAAAACATCTGGAACACAGCTGTTGTTACAGTTTCTAGTGCTGAGATCTTAGCATTACGTGCTTCCCCTAAAACTTTAATTGCTGCTCCTGGTGCAGGTAAAGCAATCCGATATTTGGGTGCAACAATCCGTTTAATTTATGGAACAGCTGCATATACCGAATCAACAGATAACATGCGTGTTAAATATACTGATGGTTCTGGTGTTGACGTTTCTGAATTAATCGAAGCAACTGGATTTATTACATTGACCGCCGATTCGTTAACTAGCTCAAGACCAGCTAATGACGCTATCGTTGCTCAATCAGGCGCTGAAAACCAACCTCTCGTATTACATAATACAGGTGACGGTGAATATGCTGCTGGTGATAGTACTTTTGCTGTTTATATTGATTATCAAGTTATTAATATAGCTTAATAATCTTTACTGTAAGTCGGGTTTTGTTCAGCCCGGCTTACTTTTAATTGGAGATTTTTATGACTTCTAAACTTAATTTAATTTCACAAGCATATTTCCAGCTTGGAAAGAAGAGATTGTTAACTTTAGATGTTAACTCAGATCTCGATATGGGCGCTTCTGATGTATATGATTTGCTCATTCCATCTGTTATTTCTAATTTTGATTTCTATTTTACACGAAAGTATGCTTCTCTTGCTAAGAATGCTGTTGCTCCAGATGATCTAGAGTATGCATCATCTTTTGCATTGCCAAATGACTTTATTTCTATGTTACAAGTAAAGGGAACTTTAGATTATAAGATTATGGGATTAGATATATGGACAAATGAATCCGAGCTTAATATAGACTACGTAACTTCAGCATCCGAATCTCTATTCCCACCAAGCTTCTCGCTATATATCGTCTATTTGCTATGTGAACATCTTGCTTATCAAATAACTAATGATATTAACCTTGTCCAATTGTGGACAAAAAAAGCAATGTATCAGTTCGGCGTTGTTGGAACTGTGATGACAGGGCAAGAAACTAATAAGACAATTGAATATGATTCTCTAATAGTGGCGCATAACTCATGAGACGAATAAATTACGTACAACATACATTTTCTAAAGGTGTTATTAGCCCCTTATTGTCAGGCAGAGATGATCTTGCGTTCTATAATAAAGCTTTAACAAAAGCAGAAAACGTTATTGTCCTTCCTCAAGGTGCTATTACTAATCGTTGGGGAACAACTTATGCAAATCAATTCCCTGAAGGTGATTGTATTGCTAAGGAATATCGAACTCAAGATAGAAAGAATTATTTAATCATCTTCACGGACATTAAGGTAAGAATTTATTATAACGATGTATTGCAGAAGACATTACCATCAGTATTTACCGTTGATATTATTAATAAAGGAATGATTAAGACAGCTAAAACATTATCTGGTATGGTTATCCTTGGTGATGGAACTGTGAAACCACAGTTATTAAAGCGTGGTGCAACAGATGCTGATTGGACATTAGAGGATCTTTCTCTTAAAACACCACCAAGTTATGACTTTAAAGAAAATTATGCAACCTATACATTCTATCTATCAAGCACTTCAGTTGGATTTTCTCAATTAAGATGCTCACATAATATTTTTGATAAGAATTATGTGGGCGGTGTTTTCTTTGCACCAGGTGATAAAGATGAAATCGTTGAAGGGTACTTAAAGATCATTGGTTATATTGATGCTAGAAATCTTACAGTAAGCATTCAACAAGCATTCTCTGATAAACTCATTAATGGAATCAAAGGAAGCTCTTGTGTATTAACTGAAAATGCCTTTAATGATGAATATGGATATCCTACTTCTATTACATTCTTTGACAATAGACTTTATATGGCTGCAACGCCTTCTTTGCCTTCTACAATCTTTTGGACAAGAATAAACTCAAGCTTTGATTTCACGTTAGGTACTGGCAATGAAGATGAAGGTGGAATGGCAACGATATCAGAGAATGAAATCATTACTAATATTGTGGGAGATTATTCCTTACAGATTTTAACTGAAGAAGCAGAGTACTCAACTATTGATGATTCAGCCTCAACAACGAATAAGAAAATTAGAAAGATGGGTGGCTTTGGCTCTGAGTTTATACAAGCCGTTAATATGGACGAACAGACGTTCTTTGTTAGATCGAAGGGTTCTGGTATCGGTTCGTTCTCTTATCGTGGTGGTGATAGCTCTGATGCGTCTGTGCCTATATCTATATTTGCTGATCATTTAATTAATAATCCTGTATGTCTTGGAACCTATAAGGGAAAAGATCTTACTGATTCAAACTACTTATTCATTGTTAATGAAGACGGTACATTAGTTGTATATCAAAGTCTTAAGATAGAAAACATCAGCTCATTCTTTAGTGTGAATATTAGTAATCAAGCTATTGATGGGCAAGATACACCAAAATTTAAATCAGTAGTTCCTGTAGGTAATGACATTTACTTTATTGTTGAGCGAGAAGTGAATAATGTTAAGTATAACTACATTGAGAAAGGGAATTTTGATTCAAACTTCGATTGCGCATCATTACAAACATTCTCAACACCTGTTACTGAGGTATCTAATCTAGATTTCTTAGAAGGTCATACAGTTGATATTAAGGTAGATGGCTTATTAGAGAACAATAAGGTTGTTTCTGCTGGAAAGATTACTTTAGATAATGAAGGGCTAGAGGTTGAAGTTGGTTTATGGTCTCCATCAGAGATAGAACTATTGCCTAATCCAACTGGCACACTATTTATTAAGAAGCGAATCTATGAGATTGTTGTTGATTATTACGAGACCTGTCCTGCGTCATTAGATATTAATGGAAGTACCTTCCCAGAGTATCAATTTAATGGAACGTTACCTTATCCAAGTCCTGATGAGTTAAAGACAACGAGTTTTTTTAAATCAACGAATATCGATGGTTGGGCAGAAAGAAATACAATACAAATTATACAACATAAACCTTTTGATTTTAATGTCATTAGTGTTTGTTCAAAAGTGGGGGAATAATTATGGGTAAAGAAGTTGGTATTGGTGCATTAGTTGGTGGATTGCCTGGTGCAATTGTCGGAGAAAATTATGCTTCTGGTAGAGCACAAAAGCTTGCGATAAAAAGACAAATGATTCAAGAAAAGATGAAGCGTTCATCCGATCAAATAAATGCAGATCAAAAAATGGAGACTATGGTGGGTAAGCAAATAGCTGAATCATCCGGATCTGGGTTTACCTATGGTGGATCAGTAGCTAATTTAACTGCATCTAACATACAAAAGTTTGGACAAGATACCTATATCAAGAATTTATCATCACAGGCACGACTTGCAGATATGAATGTTCAGTATCACCAAGTCATGAAGAACACTTGGATTAATACATTTAAAGAAGGTCTTGGTCTTGCTAGCACTGTTGCTGAAATAGCAGCATTATAAGGGTTATACATGTCAGAAATATATCAACCAAATTCCGTATTTCAGCCTTCTCAAGTTGTTTCGAGTGCTAATACTAGTAAACAAATAGGTGAAGCGATTGCAGATACTGCAAAAGTTGCTGGTAGCATATACGCAGATCATCAGAAATTAAACATACAGAACAATAAGTACAGTTCAATTTCGTCATTAAGTAATTCATATAATGAAGCTTACTTAAAATCATTAAGCATTACTGACGCACATCAAAGAAGCGACTATCTTAGCAAGTCAATTGATCATATTAATAAAACAGTTATGCCAAATGTTATGCCAGAGAATGAAGACTATATTAAGTATATGTCTAATAACATGGCTATGAGATATAAGGTTGATGTTGGAAAAGATGTTGCTAAACAAAATGCATCTGAATTAAAGACAAATCTTTATTCGAATTATACAACATTTGCTAATGAATCCTCTAATGCTTATCGATCTGGTAATGATCAAGATGGAACGATATGGATGGCTCAGGGATTGAATTATATCAATAAGCTTCAGAAAGCAGGTGCTTCTCCACAACAAATTGCTAATATGCGTGTTAGCTTATATAAGAATGCATATTCGAATGCTGCTATTGGTGGGTATGAGGCTGCATTAAAAAACCATAAAGGTAAAGAATATAGACAGAATCTTGAAAAGATGTCTACATTTGGCGCTGGATTAGATACACCATTTAAGCATCTTAATGCTAATGACTATGATGAAATCCGTAGCCAACTCGATCGAGTTGATCTTGAGCGTAAAAATAATCTAGGACTAACGTCTCAAAGGATCAACAAGTTAACAAATCAAACACTTTATTCATTAAAGAAAACAGGTCAGGCTTCTCAGGAAGATATAAATACCTTGTATGAAGTAACAAAAGACCCAGATCTTCTTGCTAAAAGACTCAATGATAGTAAAGACATCTATAAAGCTGTTAGAGATTCAACATCTGGAACATTACAGCAGTTAAAAGATGCATCTACAAAATATAATGAGTCTATTATTAATGCAAAAGACTTAGATTCAGAAACTAAAGATAAGGCAATTGCAGCAGAGTTAGATCAACAAATTAAATTATCCCAAACAGATCCTGTAACCTATATAGAGAATCAGCCTGAATATCAGGCACTTCTTAAAAAGCATATGAATAATAAGGATTTTGATAAACATACTTTCAGAATCAATTATCAAAGACAAAAAGGGTTGAGAGAAGCTCCTTTATCATTGGTTGAAAAGCATGACATGCTTAATATCATTAACTCTTTGCCTACAAACTCAGCTGCTACGATATATAATGCTCATTTAAATAGTTTTAATCCTGATGTTAGACACTATGTCCAGGCGCAATTAGAATTTAAACAAAAGAAAAATGATGCTGCGTTAAATTCAAGTGTCGCAACAACAGCAGATCATCTTAATACAAGTCCTGCTAATGCAGCTTTAATCTCTGAAGCAAGTGCTTTGAAGAGCTATAAAGATTCTCCTGCTATAACAAATAGTATTATTACAGCTAATGAACTTAATAGTAGTTTCTCAGATAAGATCGCAGACAGTGATGAATTGAAAGTGCTCGCATCAAGTGGTAATGCAGATTCAGCAACTTCTTATGGAGATTTAGTTAAGAAAATGGCTGCTACAATGGTGTTTAGACAAGGGATCAGTACAGACGATGCTATTGATCAATCTATTAAGGTACTAGATGCAGGTAAGACTTATCATGGATATTTTAATAGCGGTCATACTTATTCATTACCATTAGATGTTAATAGCACCTATGCATGGGGCGCAATGTCTAAAAAAGTTAGTGATATAAAAGATGATACTTCTAATATAGATGTCCCAGGAACCTTTACGAATTCTTTCGGTGGCATTAATAAAAAGCTTGCACAACAGTATATGATGAGTAATTCACATTGGATTAATTATAAAGATTCAAGTTCATCACAAAATGACGGTGTGTCATTGATGTACACAGATCAGGCAGGCATTCAAAGACATGTGTTATATAAGAATAAGCCTGTTGTTATTACCTATGATTATCTAAGAACGGGTGTTCCTAAATCAACAGCTAAAGCCATTTGGAGAATTATCTAATGTCATTTGATGATCAATCAAATATCGATAATAAAACAATGCCTGATGTTAGTGGTAGTAGTATTGCTCCATCAGCAAATCCTGATGTTTATACAAGCGCATCACAAGGTGTTCCACTTGAAAACATTGGCAGACTCCATGGTATCGGCGTTGAGATTGAGGACATGGCTGCATCTATGGCTAGCCCCGTAATATCACAATATGATACCTATGCTAATACTATACAAAAGGTTATGGGCATTGATCTTCCTGGATCTAAATATTTAACCCATGATGAAGCAAAAAAGAAATATCCAAATGTTGATTTCGTCAATGGCGGTTATGAAAGAAATATAAAATACTCATCAGACTCTCAATATAATCAGAATTATCGTAATGCATTATTAAATTCGATGCCATCTGGAATATTAAGTGGAATTGTTAAAGCAACACCTCAGATTCTATCTGGGATTGCATTTGTTGGTGCAACGCCTGAGTATGCAGCTGCTGAGGCTGCTGAAGCTGCAGAGGGTATTTCTGAAATAGCTACTAAGAATATGGGCGATATGCTTACTAAAGGAGCAGTAGGGACTTCAGAATTTACTGCATCAACATTACCTTATACATATCTACAAAAATTCCATCAGGAAAAAATACAACAACCTATCGATTCCGCTGATCTAGCAGAAGGACTTGCTTCTAATGCTGGATTGGCTGCATTGTTTGAAGTTGGTGGTGCTGCATTTAAGCATTACGATCTTTATGAGAAGACTGTTAAACCATCTGTTGCATCAGCGAAAGAAGGAACGATTAATCTTTTTACCAAACTAGGTCTTAAAAGAAGTATTACACCAGAGGCTGAGAAGGCAGCTGTTGATACAGCAGAAAAACAAATAGCTAATGGTGAAGATGTTAATGTTGATCCTATTATAAAAGATGGCAGACACGCAGAACGTGTTCGTGATCCTATTCCTAATGACGAGGAGATTGAAAAACAATCAAAAGATCTCGTTAATTCACTCAAAAAAGATTTAGAGAATCATAATTCAAGTATTGATGATCTAGAAAAACAACGTGATTCACTTATCGATAAAGTTAAAAACAGTACTAAGAAAGCTGCTGTAACTATGAAGGATTATTGGCGCTATGATAATCATGATGCTACTAAAGGATTGTTTGAGAAAAGATATGGTGATGAGCTTCTCAATAAGCTAACGAAGAAGAAAGAAGTAAAGGGAATTGATGAGGATCGTGTTCGGTCTATATTAGATAATAATATTAAGTCCGATAGAAGCATGTTGAAGAAAGAATTAGGATTAAAGACAAAAAGATTATTAAGTCTTCTTGGTAAGAAAGTAAAGAATGAAAGTCTTATTAAAACCTATGAAAAATCTGTTGATAGAATTAAAGGCCATTTAGAAGAGATTAAAGGTGCTCGTGTTAGTAATCCTTTTAAAGATGATCTAGAAAAGGCGATGAAGATTCATGACAAGATGAAAGGATTAATGGCTTCAAGAGATCAGATTAATAAAGTATTAAATAGTGATGCTGTCCTATCTAGTCTTAAAGGAAATGGCGCTCCTTTAACTAAAGAAGAGTTAGGTCGATTTGTCGATGAGAGAAACTCATATCTTAATGACGATGCGTTAATGGAAGAAGATAAGGAGGCATTAAGAAACGCTGAGAAACCTACTACTACTGAACCATCTGAACCTAAAGAAGATATGAAGTTATCTGATATCGAAAACGATCTTGATGATAAAGAGAAAGAGTTTTTTGAGAAAAGCCTTTTAGAAATTAAGAAATCAGGTTCTTTAGAGAAAATATTGAAAGCATTTAAGGACTGTATTGATGAGTAAATTAGATAAAATAAAGTCATGTTCATTAAAAGTCGGCAGTCTATTGTCAAAAGAGGACATTAGAAATGGATTTGACCAAGGTGAATTAGATGCGTTATTAGCTTCTATTAATAAGTATGCTCGTTCTGAAAAAATGAAAGAAGTTTGGCTCAATAAAAAAGCTGATGCTTATGGGATGACTATTGATCAAGTTCTCGCTAAAGAAGCAGAGAAAAAAGCAGTAGCAAAAGAAGTGTTATTTCATAATGTGAAAGCACATAGAACATTTATAAATGATTTAGATAAGTTTAAAGACCCATACTATGGATTAGTTAGTTTAATAAACGGTACAGCATCACATGTAAATCGTGGTGGATTATCTCTAAATGCTCTTATTAAGTCTAAAACAGCTCGATCTTTATCGTTCTTATACGGAATGCTTAGAAAGAATAATGTTGTTGCTGATTTTAAAGACAATAACAATGGCCTTGATACAGCAAAAGAGCTTAGGAATGAAACAACGAATAATCCAGCAGCTAAGAGAATAGCAGATTCTATTAGAGCTACTTACAATGGTATTAGACAAGAACTGCTTGATATGGGTATTACGATACCTAAGAATGAAGACTATATCGGTAAACAAGTTCATACAAAGACAAAGCTTAGAAGCCCAACAGGAAATATATGGAGCGATATAAAGTTACGTACAAGATTACATGTTGTTGAAAGGCGCTCAATTCCTGAGGTAGGAAAAATCCTACATGATATGTCCTATGCTAGATGGCGTTCAAGTATTGAGAATGATGTTGATTGGGATAAAACGCTAGAAGATGTCTCTGCTGATAAAGAGACGTTCATTAAGAGTTTCTTTGAATCAATCTATTCGGGAGTTCATAAAAAACCATTAAAGGTAGGGAGTCCTTTTTTGAAATTAGATGATGAGTTTACAAATCTAATGGGAAGAAGGAAGTTACATTTTAAAGATGCTGAAGGATGGGTTAAATATAATAAAGACTATGGTGTTGGTAATGTACATGATTCAGTGCTATCAAGTATTGAAGGTATGGCGCATTCTTTAGCAACGATTAAGAAGTTAGGCACGAATAAAGATGACTTCATGTCTAGAATGACCAAACATGTTATTGAGAAAAGAGTTCCTCATTCAGACCCTGTTCATCTTAAACGAGTTCAGAACTACATGAACTTAGAATATAACAAATTCGATACATCAAAAGGGTTGCTCGGTAAGCTTGTTGAAATACAAAGGTTTGTTGCTTATACCACATTAGGACATCTCGGTCTTAGATCTATTGGTGATATGAATATATTAGCTAATGGTGTTGCTCCTTTTGGGGCAAGTAGACTTGGTTCAATGGGAACAGCGTTTAAGAACCTTTTTGATGGTATGAAAAATGATGAGGCAAGAGATCTTGCTGAACGAATGGGTATTATTGCTGAAGGAAGCTTCGGTGGTCAATTTAGTCGATTGGGTGCACTAGATTCTCCTAAACGATATTTCGTATCATATCTCTCTTTAGTAGGTAAATTATCAGGCGTTGATCGATTAGATCGAACAAATATCTACACAGCAGGATCAATTATGACTAATGCTAGTGCTAAGTATTTAGAACGTCATGCGTTTTCAGAATTACCAAAAGAATATAGTCAGATTCTAAAAAGATATGGAATTAATGATCATATCTGGAGTGTGATGAAACGCAACTCTAAGAACTTATCGGTCGTTGGTGGTAAGAAATACCTACTCAGAGATCTTTTTGACAGAATGAGTGATAAGGATGTTAATGAAATTATCCATAAAAATGGAATGAAAGATCCAACAAAAAATATTACTAAAAAAGATACGAATTATTACAGAAATATCCTTGTTGATAATTATGATTCTATGATTAATGACCAGGTATTTACTGCAAAAACACTTCCTGATAATGCAGACCTTGCTTATATAACAGGTGGGGATCATCGAAATCAATTTACTAATGCATTGATGAGATCAGTTACCTTATTTATGCCATTCCATGTGGCATCTATTCGAAGAACATTAGGTCATAACTTATATCGAAATGGTGCAGAAGATCTTCATGATGCTTTATTCAGTAAAGAACTTAGCGGTAACTTCAAAAGCATTGGTAAGTATATGGCTGGAGGAATGGTGTTTGGATATTTAAACATGATTTCAAGCGCTGCTATGAATGGGAAGAAAATACCTAGTATTACAGATGACGGTGTCTTACTTGATTCTTTCATTGGTGGTGGATCTGGATTTCTTTATTCATCTTATATGGATCGATTCTCTAGTGAAAATCCATTGAGCTTTGTATCGAGCATTGCTGGAACTCCTATCAATCTATTGGCTCAAGAAGCAAGCATTATATTGAAAGCTGCAAAAGGTAAGCCTGTTGGTAAGTCAGGGTTAAAACTATTAAAGAGGGTTAATCCTCTATCATTTTATTTTATAAAAGAAGCGATGAATAAGCACTTCTTTAATTCTACATCGAGGTAATATATGAGCGTTAATGACGAAGGATCAAGAGAACAGCTAGAGGTTCAGGCTTCACAAACTGTGTTTCCGTTCCCTTTTAGAATATTCACAGAGAATGGGTTAAAAGTTTATTGGGTTGATTCAAGTGATGTATCTACATTACTAACCTATTCAACAGATTATACCTTAACGGGTATAAACGATAACAATGGTGGTACAGTCACATTGACTGGTTCTGTTGCTGTACAGACAGGTGATGTTATTATTCTTCAAAGAGATGAAGCAAATAACAAGCCTCCTGAATATGATTATGAGAATCGAGCTGATTTTACGCCTCAATTATTAGATGAAAATACTGATAAGCAGTTTGTATTAATTCAACAAATAAATGATAAGATTGATGATCGAGCATTGTTGTACCCAGAAGATGTTGTACTATATAATACTCAAAGGGAAATGCCTGTTTTAAACCATCAAGAAGTGTGGGTTGGTGGTTCAAATAATAATATTGTGGCTTTAGAATTAAGTGAAGATGTAAGTTGTAGTACATTACGATCAGATTTGTTACAAAACTCTTCTGATAGCAATAGTGGTGCAACAAATGTTGGATATTATGACACTGAAGATTCTCCAGCAGAAACAACAGTTCATGCAAAGCTTAAATCCATGCATGGGTTTTTGCCTCCAATATCATCTGATATAGCCGTTGTTAAAGATGCAACTCATAACGATAAGTTATTAAAGTTTGACTTAACGACATTGTCATTGTCAACAACAAGAACAATAACAATGCCTGATAATGATGTTTCTCTTGCTTATGCAACAGAGACAGAGCCAGGATTAACAGAGATAGCAACACAGGCAGAGGTTGATGCTGGTACAGATGATACGAAGTATGTAACACCTCTAACTTTAAAAAATTCAACACACGTGGAGACAACTGATATGTTCGCTTTTGCTAATTACGGAGTCGGAGCAATTTTACATGGTGAAAAAAACTTAAGTGTTGCTAAATACAATGACCCAACATATGGTTTTCAGTATTTAGTTTATACCTTTGATACACCTAGAACAGATTCTGATTATGTTGTTATTCTTGATCTTAATAATAGTAATCGAACTATTGAACCTTTAATGTGGGCAAGCACCTATACTGCTGGCGGATTTAGAGTTTATTTCGATCAAGCTACATTGGCTGGAACTGAGACTATAGATCATATGGTTAGGGTTTATGCTGACTCAGCATCATGATAATAAATTTGCCTTATAAGTTAGAGCTAAGACCGTATCAACAAGAAATCTATGATGCTTTCTTTGTTGACAAATATCGGTACATGATCCTTATATTGCCAAGAAGACATGGGAAGGATAGAACAACATTTAATATAATGGTTGCTGCTGCAATGCAGAAGGTTGGATTATATTTCTATGCCTTCCCAAACAGAACCCAAGCAAGGACTGCTATATGGGAAGGTATTATGCCTGATGGGACTAAGTTCCTTGATCATATACCTAAAGAGCTTTTAAAAAGTGTTAATAATACGGAGTTAAAAGCAACTCTTATTAACGGATCTATGATTAAACTAGTTGGTATGGATTACTATAACAACTATGTTGGAACTAATGCATTAGGGATAGCGTTCTCTGAGTTCGCTGTTGGGAACCCAATGGGGTTTAAATTAATGCAACCTGTATTAAGGCAAAATGGTGGATGGGCGATATTCCCATATACACCACGTGGACATAATCACGGGTATGATTTATATATGCGTAATAAAAACAACCCTAAATGGTTTGTTATGCATAAGACTGTTGAAGAATGTTTGGATGAGAATGGCGTTAGATATCTTAGCGCTGAAGATGTAGAAGAAGATCGAAACTCAATAATGAGTGATAACTTAATATTGCGGGAATATTATTGTGATTTCGAAGCGCCACTTGATGGTGCTATATTTTCACTACAAATTAAAAAGGCATATGAAGAAAATAGAATATGTGACTTTTTAATTGATACATCATCTCCTGTCTATACGTTTTGGGATTTAGGATATAATGATAGTACCTCAGTATGGTTTATGCAGATCGATGAGCAATTAGGCTCATTTAATATGATCTATTACTATGAGAGCGTTGAGGTTAGTATCGACGTTGATATACGTGAAGTTAACAAAATACGTGAGAAACTTGGTATTGTTTTTGGTGGGCATTACGCACCACATGATGGAAACCATCATCAAAAGCAGACAGGATTGACAACAGTTGAGTATGCTAGAAAGTTTGGTATGTATTTTATAGTTGTTCCTAAGATACAGAAGAAGATGCATGCTATAGAAGCAGCGAGATTAAAGTTCTCAAAAGTTAAGATTCATGAAACGAATTGTGAGCAAGGAATTAATTGTTTGAAATCTTATGTTAAGGTTTTAAATCAAACGACAGGAGAATTTGGGGCGCCTAAGCATAATTTCGCCAGTCACGGGAGCGATGCTTTTATGACGTTTGCTTGCGCACAGAATGTTGGTTACAGTAGCTTTGAAACTACTGTAAATTATGAAAGTGTTTCATTTTAATAAGAGGTAAATTATGAAAAATATAAAAATAGCTTCAGATCCTTTCGGTCGCTCGTTGTATATGAGTGAGTTTTCTGAAGACTGTGTTTTAATCAATGCTGTCGCTGGAACTGACCATACTGTCACTGTTCCAACTGGCGCATACATTTGTTTTATTGGTTCAGATGTTGGTGTTGTTATTAGTAAAGCAACTGTTGGCATTCCTGCTTCAGATGCTCAAAGCACTGGGTCAGAGTTTGGACTAAATAAATCGGGTGTTGTAGTTGAAGGCTTAACAGAAATTCACGTAAAAACATCTGCTAATGGACTTGTATCATGTGAGTTCTATAAGAACGTTGGATAATATATGAGGATAAATAATACTAGTCCTTTTGTTATAGGATATAATCTATTTAGGTGATCTATGAAAATAGAAAATACTAGTCCTTTTGTTATAGGATACAATCCGTTTAGTAATAAAATTCTGAACAATGCTTCTATACAGATTTCTTCAGAATTATGGGGGACTGAGGATGACGATGAAATCGTAACAGAAGACTCTGATAATATAGTTTGGAGAAAAAGCTAATGGCGATAGAAAATTTTAAGGTTAAGTTTGATGTTGATTTAATAACATCGCAAAGAACAATAACAATGCCTGATAATGATGTTAGTTTCGCAGATGCGACAAAGACATCTAGCGGGTTCATAGAACTTGCAACGCAAGAAGAAGTTAATGTTGGAACAAATGACACAATGGCTGTTACTCCATTAACATTAAAAACATTATTGGCAACATTATCTGGAGGTGGAGATATGATCGCATTTAGTCAAGTTGATACTTTTGACCAACAAGTTGGTAAGATTGGACTTTCTTTTACTAGAAGTCTTGGTGATTTTACTTATACATTTACTGATGATCAACCAGATATAAACTATCTTATATTAGTTGAACTTCAAGAAGTTACCAGTGAAGTTGTCAACACTTTTTCTATACTGAATAAATCAACAACTGGTTTCTTATTAAGAATTGATGACTCACCAAGCTATGGTCATGCCGTAAGAATTTTGAGAGTTAACTAAGGGGTTATAAATGGCAATTAAAGAAATCAATGAAATAAGTAATGCTGCTGTAGATATTAATGATACTGATAACATCGCTTTACAGACAGCAACAGACATTACTAAAAAATGTACTATTACTATTCTTTCTGAAGGCATAGCAACAGATATAGAAGATAGAACTAATACTTTTAGTACAGTACAAAAATATGATGCAACAGCTCATAGTGAAATAAGTAATGATTATGCATCTCTTGATGTGCCAACTGTTGCATGGGTTTATTTAACAGGAACATCTCTTGGTTATACGCATAATTTGAACGGATTTTCGTTAAAGAATAATGCAACATTTCCTAATACACATATTGATATAGGTGCTGGAATCGCATCAACAAGTACATTGATTCGTTATTCGAAATCAGTTGATACTAAAGTGAAACGAATTGACCAAACATTTTTAGCTGGTTCTGGAAATGGTGGCCGAGCACCCGGTGTTTCGTTAAGTGCAAACACTTGGTATCATGTTTTTTCTATTATGAATGATACTACTTTAGTTAATGATGTTGTTTTTGACACATCAGTAACTTGTGCAAACATTCCTACTGGATATGATAGTTATGCAAGAGTTGGTAGTTTTAAAACTGATGGTAGTTCTTTTATCAAAACATTTATATTTAGTGAGATAAATGGTGTTAGAGCATTCAGATGGAAAACACCTGTTCTTGATAATTCCTCGACTGTTTCTGCAACAGCTGCGAACATTACTTTGTCAGTGCCAAACGATTTAGAATGTATTGCTGATTTCAATGTATCATTAAAGGTTGAAGAAGTTGGTGATAAGGAAGTTATTGTTTATATATCCAATAGCAACCTAGATGATTTAGCGCCAAGTTCAACTGTAGCACCTCTTGGACAAGTACGTGGGGTATATTCAAAAACAAATACATATGCTGTTAGTCCAGTTTCTAATATGCAACTTAATACTGACTCATCCGGACAAATAAGAGTTAGAGCATCCGATACAGGTGGCACATTATATGTTGCTACTCTTGGTTGGGTTGACCCAGGAAATAAAATATTTTACTAGGGAATTTCGATGACCAATAAATTAGTATCAGTCATTCATTTAGATGATCCATCTGATGATAAGCCGTTTTATCTTCATTCGAAACAAAGAAAGATGAGCCACTCTGCTGTTAGTGTAACAGAGGGCGGAACAATTACTATCCCAGATGGTGAAACGATTGTCATTGGCGATGATCCAGTCACTCATGAGATGAGTTATCATTCTTATACGGGTCATGATACCGGCGGAATAATATCTATAAATGCGGATGATACGCTTATAGATATTACTGCTGGATCTGGTTATATCATTGATAACTCGATACCAGATAAAAAGGTTGTCACTAAAATTGAATGGGACGATATGATTGGTGTCTCGGTCACTTATTTAAATACAGCTTCAGGAACATTTATTGGAATTGATGCTAACGGTGATCTTGTTCAACAAATCGAAGATTTTTACCCAGGTCAAACTCATACACTGAGAGAAACAATAAGACTTGGTCGATTAGGTCATTTTGATAAGACCGTTGTATCTCAAGTATTTAACTATCCATATCATTTCTTATCTACAGATATAGATTACGCGTGTTGCAATATACTTCAAGGTACTGTTAGTGCTAAAGGTTGTGTTATTAGCAATAATGGCGCTAACTTAAAACTTGATTTCTCAGAATGGATTGCAAGAAGGATTGGTGCTAATTACGAAACAGATCCTAATAACCCTAATACTCCTGTTGTTCCTGGCGTTTCACAGTTTACTTTCTTTCCTGCACATACTGATGGAACAGGATATACTACGCTTGGCGCTTTAACATCAGATATTGATCCAACATTTTGGGATGATGGTAGCAGTACACTACAGCCTGTAGGTGTTAATGATTATACGATACAAGAAGTTGTATTTTTTCCGAATAATATAACATATACATCGTTCATTATTTATGGACAAGAGTTGTATAGTAATTTAGGTCAAGCTGAAGAAGCATTGTTTACCTATAGAGCAGAAATCAATGATGATATTAAAGGCGGTTCATCTCGAGCTTTAATCATGATCAGAGGTGGCGCAACAGATTTAGATGTAGAAATAGCAGCGGGTAGATGTTTCATTAAAGAAATATCTACTGGTGGGGTTATTGGTGGTGGTGTTAATTATTTAGATAGAATCGGTACACAATTACAACCAAAAACAATTACTGATAATATCTATACAGAAGGATATTTTAATACAACGACATCATTCCAATTTAATGGAACTGATATAAATACAACTGGAACACTGTCTAATATCGCATATAAGGCTCAAGACAACACTTTCTCTGTAATCCAGACGTATGCGTCACATCCATCTTTTACGCTCGATACGGAGCTTATAGACAAGAAGTATGCTGATGATTCATTTGAGCCTGTGTTAACAAAAGGAAATCTTACAGAATCAACTTCATCTGTCTTACAGATTCTTGGTGGCACTGGTTCGGTAATAGGGGCAGGCACTTCAATAGAGGTTGATCAAGCAACGAGTACTAATGATGGTTACTTATCGAGCGAAGACTGGATTATATTTAATAATAAACAAGATGCGTTAAGCTTTCCGATTGCTCAAAATCTTGGTGGCACTGGCATTGATTCAAGTAGCGCTACTGATGGTCAATTGCTCATTGGTGGAACGGTAAGTAATGATCTCCAATTGGCAACATTAACAGCAGGGACTAATGTTAGTATTGTTAATGCAGGAAATTCAATAACAATCAGTTCAAGTGGTGCTGATACCTTTGCTGGTTTAACGGATGTTACGGGTGCATATACAACACCATTTGCATTATATGCAGTTAATACATCTAATGATGGCCTAGAAGAAAAGACAACGTTACTCACAGAACCATTAGCGAATCAATTTCAACTCTCTCGTGGAACAACAAACTTATTTGTTTCTAGTAGTTGTGATATCGATCAAAACATATCAACAGTATCTTTCCCAACATTTGATGATGTAACGTTAACATCTCTCAATAGAAATATAGCGTCATTGCTTTATGATTTTAGAAGCCCTGGTGGTATCACTGACATGGATGAAAGCACCATGTCATTTACTGATGGAACAAGAACATTTGATATAAGCCCTGTTGGCTCTACTTTTAGTTATTATATCAGGGGTGTTTATTATGAAGTAAGTGCTACTGATAGCGTTGTGATTACAGATCAAGAAGGCATTCATGCTATCTATTATGATGATGGTATATTAAAGTCATTGTATGACCCATCATCCGCTCAATTTGATCTAATTATTTTAGATAATGCTATTGTAGCCTATGTCATGTGGAATGCTACTGATAATGAAGGAAAGTTATTTGAAGAAAGACATGGGATAACAATGTCTCCAGAATCGCATCTTCATTTTCACTTAAGTATTGGAACACAATATGTTAGTGGTTTGGCTTTGGCTTATTTTTCATTAGATGGAACTGGTGATTTAGATAGTCATGCTCAGTTTTCTATTCAGACAGGGGTTATTCGTGATGAAGATATTGAATTAACAACTAATACATTGGCTTCTACTGTTGGCGCTGAAGTATGGTATTTGAGTGGGAGTAATTGGAGATGGGAAACGAACACTGGATTTTCTGTATTAACAACAGGGACAGGTCGTCTTGCTTGGAATGATGGTGGGACGTTAGTAGAGGTTACTAATAACAATTTTGTCTTATGCCACATATGGGCAATTAATGCTTATGACAGAAACCCAATATCCATCATGGGCCAAGAAGAATATAATACGATAAATTCTGCAAGACAGGGTGCCGAGATAGAAATAAATAATTTGATTCTATCTGGATTGCCTAGCCCAGAATTAAAACCTATTGCCTCTATAATATTTCAAACTTCAAATGGCTATGTTAATAGCGTTAAAGCAAGAGTTAGAACTACTGACACAGGTGATTCTTATGTTGATTGGAGACAATCAAACTTAAGTCCATCTAGTCCAGCAGCAAATCATGGATCATTGAGTGGATTAGGGAATGATGATCATTTTCAGTATTTATTGTTAACCGGAAGATCAGGTGGCCAAATAGTTTATGGTGGTCTTGATGCTAGTGATGACATTACATTCCATACAACGCTTGATACAACAAAAGGACATTATATTTTCCCTGATATCACTGATGGAATTGTCAAAGTAAGTACAGGCATTCTGTCTGGTGGTAATTCTGTTTCTCTAACAACAGAAGTTACTGGAATATTGCCTCTTGATAATGGCGGAACTGGTATTGATTCAAGCGCTGTAACTGATGGGCAATTGCTTATTGGTGGGACAGCTGGTAATGACTTTGATTTAGCAACGATAACAGCAGGAACTGGAATTAGTATTGTTAATGGGACAAATTCAATAACAATCAGTTCTGCTGGCGGTAGTGGTTATTGGCAAAGGATTGGAACAATATTGTCCCCTATAAATTCCGGTGATGATGTTGAGCTTGGAACTGGGTATCTTGAAGCTGAAGATGTTATTGCTGATAATTTTTATGTTGGAAGTAACTTATTAACTGTTGGATCAAGTCCAGATGAGTTTATTGTCGGCTCTTATCATGCAGCATACTCTACTATAACGAGTGCATTAGCAGCACAAAGTGGCGCTAAGCTATATCGGCTATTGCCTGAAACATATTCAGAAGACATCACATTTAATAACGAACCTGGCGCTAGAATGGTCGGAGAACTTTCGACGGTAAATGGAAATATTCAGTTAGCAAGTTCCTCTTCTATTGACTTATATAATGTAACAAGTTCTGGTGTTCATGGAGTTCTTTCTGTTAGTGGAATTGGTTATTTTAAAGCATTAAAAATCAATTCTGGAACTGTAACATCAGGTATGTTATTTAGTTCTGATACTTCAGATACTCTTATATCAGAAGTTGGAAGTGCAAACATTGATTCAAATGTATTTATAGGAACAGCATCACCAACAGCTATTGGTAATGTTATTTCGTATAATAGCTATTCAGAGTTATTTTCAACAACAGGTGATGCTTCTTATGTTAGAACATCTGCTACCGGAAGATATTCTGCTATTGCTAATAGGTCTTTGGCTACATCATCTGCTGGAAACACTATTAATTTCATTAATCTTAACGGTGATGCAGATGTTTGTGTGATCGCTAATGATGTGATGACCTATGATAAGATTATTAATCAATCTAATGGCAGTATCTTCTTATTAGGAAATTACCTGGATGGAGATATCACTATATCAGCTGGACAATCTTATATTGATGCAACCTATATAACAGGTGATATTACAAGCACTGCCGCATCTAATATCACTAGTTATGTTGGTATTCCATATCTTGATGGTGTCGTATCAAGATCTTCTCCTAGTGGTCTTATTGGCATTGTTGGTAAAGCTGGTGATGAGGGAATTCAAGCTTATACGGGAAGTGGCTACTTTAAAGTAATGGGCAGAGGATTAACCACTTCAGGTGGTGGTATTGAGTTTGATGGTGATTCGGGAGGAAATTATTCAAGTTGGTTTGCTGATAGATCAAGCCAAGATCTTAGAATTTATTGTAATGTTGATTCTTCTAATTATGAATTTAGAGTTTATAACTCATATACGGGTCGATCTTCAAAAATATACAATGATGCTCTTGCATCAAGTAATGGTACTGTCTATGCAAATAGTGGTTATCTTACTAGGACAAATCCTTCGGATGAAACTCTAAAAGATAACTTTAATGTTGTTGATACAAATGGTGTGTCAGATAAATTGGCGCTACTAACTATTATGAAATATAATTGGAAAATTAATGGCACAGAGGGAATGTCTGTGACAGCACAAAAATTCCAGGAGCAGTTTCCTGATGCAATAGAAAGTGCTGATATGCCATCATATATTGATGAAAACGGAAAGACTATATTTGAGGAAAAGCTTGGGTATAATGATCGGTGGATGTGGTATCATTTGGCAGGAACGATTGATCTTATTAATCGAGTAAAAGTATTAGAAACTAAACTAGCAGAGGTGACTAAATGAAAATTGAACTAAGTGAACAACAAATCAATGTTATTGAAAATTTAATGATATTAGGTGTTAAGAATAAAATCACTGGAACTAAAGATATTATTGAATTTGCAAAAGTAATTTCAAGCATCTATGGCCAAGCAAATGCATCTAAAAAACAAGTTGTTAAAGAACCTAAAAAACAAGTTGTTGAAGAACCTAAAAATCCTGTTAAGGAGAAATAATGGATCTTGAAATAAAGAATAAATTCAAGTTTAGTAAAATGTCTATTGAGCACTTAAATACTTGTGCTCCTTTGCTGCGTGCACTAATGATTTATTCATTTGCAACATCTGATATTGATTTTTCTATTTTATGTGGGCACCGAGGAAAAGATGAACAAAATGCAGCATATAGAGATGGAAGATCAAAACTCAAATTCCCTAATAGCAACCATAATGCATTGCCCTCTAATGCTGTTGACATTGCCCCTTATCCTATTGATTGGGATAACATTAATTCTTTTTACTCTTTAAGCAAGCATATAAAGCGCGTCGCTAAATTTTTAAAAATAGATATAATTTGGGGTGGAGACTGGGAGTCATTCAAAGATATGCCTCACTATGAGCTAAAGAAATAATAATTTTTATTTATAACGGGAGTTAATAATGACCGTATTTAATGAAATTACTTATGATAAAAAAATAGAAACTGGTAAAATATCAATACAGAGCAATGAAGATTATAACTTCATTCTTCGTGCTACTGGAAGGTTACCAAGGAAGAAGGATATTATTAAGGCACTCGAGTTGCTTTATATTGAACTTAATAAGGAAGAAAATACTAATAAGCTTGATACCTTTATTATAGAGATAAAATCAAAGCGTTCTTGTACCAAGAAAAGACATTGGTCTAAGAACAGAAAGAATGTTTGGAGCTATAAACCAGGGATGCAAAGAGAAAACTTTTTTAAACGAATTTTAGACGGATTAAAGTCATGATATATAAAGATGCAAGAAAAAAAATTAAAAGTGGTGATCTTCTTGTTTGGAGTGGTAATTCTATTTTTGGTAAAATTATAAAACTTTTCACAAGATCAAAATATACCCATGTTGGAATAGCTTGGAAAATTGGTAGACGGATATTGATTATAGAATCAGTTGAAGGCTATGGTGTTAGAATATTCCCTGCTTCTAAAAACCTTCCTTTTTATGTAATACATACTGATGTGAAATGGACTAAGGAATTAGAGTCCATTGCATTAAGTAGAGTTGGTCATCAATACAGTTGGACGGGTTGTGTTCTTGGATTTTTTGGAATTAATCCACCGAAAGATAAAAGATGGCAGTGCGCGGAATTTGCAAATGATATTCTTTTTAATGCAAAAATAGTTTCTGATAAATTTGATACGCCAGCAAGTCTTGTTAATGAATTGATACAAAAAGGGTATCATATTAAATCTGTTAATAAATGATATAGTTATGGAAAAGTTAGAACGAGACATGCTCAATAAAATAATCTATAAAATAGATCACTTAGAAGAAATGATTAATGGTGTCCTTATTGAAAATGCAAAGAGAGGTAAGGATATTGATTCTAATTCTAGACATATTCTAAAGGCAGAGGGAGCAATAGAAGCTTTGGGAAAATTAATAAGGATCAATAAGGAATCGATATTGATGAACTCAGTGTCGATAAAAAATATATCTGTCAAACAAAAAAATATGAACGATAATTTAGTAGATATAAACGATACGAATAATATCAATTGGATAAAAACATTAGGGAAATATGTGCCAAATATTATGATAATCGGAATTATTTCACTAATGTTTGCTGAACCTTCTTTAAGAAAAATGTTCCATCATTAGACTTTAGCTCGATAGTACTTTATATTTTCGTTATCTTCATTTTTGTCTTTATCTTCGACATAGGTCTCTGGTTCAAAGAATCCAAATACATATTTCTTGCCTGTTATTACTTCATTTTCGTCAACTTTTCTTAATATTTTCATATCTTCAGGCTGTACATAGCTTTTTGAACTTATTTCTTCTGTATAGTATATGTTTTCATTAGATTCATCATAAGAGTAAGAGAAAGAATACTCATCTGTTGTTTCAGTGATTTCATCTTCTTCAATACTTAGTAGTTGTTTTAATGAAGATGACCCATAATCTATATCAATTACTTCATAATCTATATCAATTACTTCATAATCTGTATCTTCATCGTCTGAAAAATAGAGTATCTCTTTTTGAATGATAAAATCTTTGCCTTCTATTTTGAAACGCATAGATCTTCTGATTGGTTTCGGTGTTTTTAAAAACATATCATTTCTCCTATAAAATTATATCTTTTGTGTTGGTTTATTATCATCGTCATATCCCATTACATATGAAAAAGATGATCCCAATTTTTTGATTTGTTCTTGCTCGTATTTACATAGCCTTTTTTCATCTGCAGCTTCGCAGATTCTATCTAGCCATTCTAGCCCTTCTCCGTAAGTATATTCTTCTATAACCTCTAGATCGTCTATTGTGTTATCTTCTATGTTAGGATAGACATCCCCATTTATTGTTTCTATAAAATATTTTTGTCTTTTCATGATAAACTCCTATTTTAATTTAGTCTCCAAATGGCATGAATGAAAACCCTGATTTTGGTGTTGTTCCATTTTTTTTCATTTCTTCAACTCTTCTTTCAAAGGATTCCCACCATTTATTTTCTAATTCTATGGATTTTTTTATCAATATTTCTCGTTTTTCTTTGTTTTCTTTATCTTTTTTTTCTCTTTCTATTGTTGCTTCTGTTTTAAACATAGTTTTCCCCTTATTTAATTATTAGTGATTTGATTTTAATGAGTTCTGCTCCATCTATAATTTCTCCATTCTTAAGATCAGCCTTAAGTATTTTCTTAGAGAGCTCTTTTTTAATGACAAAGTACTTATCATCAATGATGAGCTCATCAGTTATCTTAACTGACGCAGGATTATTCCTTATTTTTGCAGAATGTACTGCATTCCCAACTTCTTTAATCCCTATTTTTTCTAAATTTTGTAATAAATATCTCTTAATACTCTCTATTTTCTTTTCTACAGACTTTCTTTTCTTAATAAGCCTATCTGTTTCTTTTTTAATTGCGTTAGAGTCAGCGCCCAAATTCTTTAAATAAGCAATTATTCCAACTGACTTTACCTCGAAGTCTCCTTCAAGAGATTCAAGCGTGTCAAAGTATGCTTGTTCGCTTATATCGTCATCATATTCAATACTCAGTATTGAATTACTTATTTCATATAGATTTGTCATTGTTCTTCCAATTTTG
>Ga0209345_10001282_pt1 | contig 30362 bp, 27 predicted proteins | sample Cruoilmetagenom7_FD_187294 | JGI IMG/M metagenome (GOLD analysis project Ga0209345, IMG submission 187294) | Oil polluted marine microbial communities from Coal Oil Point, Santa Barbara, California, USA - Sample 7 (SPAdes) (version 2) | ecosystem: Environmental > Aquatic > Marine > Oil seeps ...
CATTAGCTATGCCAGATTTAGTAGCATTAGGATTTTCTAAAACACAATTAGGTTTTGCATTATCGGGTGTTTCAATCGCTTATGGGTTAAGCAAGTTTCTTATGGGAAATGTTTCAGACAGAAGTAATGCTCGTAATTTTATGACTACTGGCTTGGTATTATCGGCTTTCACAATGATTGTTATGGGGATTCTCCCAGTTGCAACTTCATCAGTAGCAATTATGTTTTTTTTATTATTAATAAATGGTTGGTTTCAAGGAATGGGTTGGCCAGCAAGCGGTAGAGTTATGGTTCACTGGTTTTCAATTAGAGAACGAGGTACAAAAATGTCTATTTGGAATGTGGCTCACAATGTTGGTGGTGGTATTATTGGCCCGCTTGCAATTTTAGGTGTTGCTATTTTTGCCGATTGGCACGCAATATTATATTTTCCTGGGTTTATTGCTTTAGCTGTTGCGTTAATTACTTGGTTTTTGCTACGAGATACGCCACAATCATGCGGGCTTCCAAATATTGAAAAATATAAAAATGATTACCCTGACTCCTATTCTGAAAAGTTTGAACAAGAAATGTCTGCTAAAGAAATTTTCTTCAAATACATTTTTAAAAACAAACTATTATGGTCAATTGCATTTGCCAATGCTTTTGTTTATTTGGTGCGTTATGGCGTATTGGATTGGGCGCCTTTATATTTAGAAGAAAGTAAAGGTTTTTCTATTCAAGAAACTGGCTGGGCATATTTTGCTTATGAATGGGCTGGAATTCCTGGAACCTTGCTTTGCGGTTATTTAAGTGATAAAGTTTTTAAAGGAAAAAGAGCGCCTGTGAGTATTATTTATATGCTATTGGTAATGGTTTCATTATTTATGTATTGGACAAGTGAATCTATACTTGCAAACTCAATTGCTTTAATATTTATTGGTTTTTTAATTTATGGCCCAGTGATGCTAATTGGTGTACACGCGCTAGACTTAGTACCTAAAAAAGCTGCTGGAACTGCTGCCGGATTAACTGGTTTATTTGGTTATTTGGGCGGTGCTTTATTTGCAAATATTGCAATGGGTGCTGTTGTTGATGAATGGGGATGGTCTGGTGGTTTTGTGGTACTTATTGGTTCTTGCGTAGTTGCTATTTTACTTTTAGGACTTTCTTGGTTTCATGAGAAAAAAGGGCATAATGGAATTCATGTTTAATAATAATTTTTAGATTTTTAGCGTTAAACTTATCACAAATAAAAAATGTACTTTATTCTTTTACTTTTGAATTAAGTTATATTTGTCAGGTTTAGAAAAATTCACAAATGAGAAAATTACTTTTACTAGTATTTATAATTCCTTTTTTAGCGGTTTCACAAACTAAAATTCAAGGAATTGTAATAGATAGTAAAACAAAAAAACCACTACCATTTGCTTCAGTTGTGACCAATACAAATTTTGGGACTTTAACCGATTTAGATGGTGAATTTAATATAAAGGCAAAAAATTCATTTCAACAAATTACAGTTTCTTATGTTGGATACCAGTCTGTATCAGTTTCAATAAATGAAAATGATAGATTTATACATGTAAAACTTAAAACTGCTGTTGAAAATTTAAACGAAGTTTTAATTACTGCAAAAGAGAATCCTGCACTTCAAATTATTAGAAACACCATTAAAAACAAACCAAAAAACAATATTGAAAAATCGCTAAATTCATTCAAATTTAATACCTATAATAAAATATTAGTTACTGCAAATCCTGATTCTATAAATGGAAAAGTAGATTCTGTTTTTGTTATTAAAGAAGGTTCAAAAAAATTTATAAAACTAGATTCTTCAAACAACAAATTCAAAAAGGAAATAGACAAACAACATATTTATATTTCTGAAAAAGTTTCTGAATTTCAGTTTCAAAAAGGAAAAAAGAAGAAAGAAGTTATTTTAGCTTCAAGAATGGCAGGTTTACAACAACCTATTTATGAATTATTAGCTATTACATTTCAAGATTTTTCATTTTACAATGAAGTGTATACAATTGCTGGTACAAAATACACTAATCCAATAGCCAACAAAGCGCTGAAACAATACAATTATAAAATATTAGATACTGTTGATACGGAAAGTGGAAGTTCTATACTTATTTATTTCAAACCAAAAGAAAAGAAAGAAATTTTGGGAATTGAAGGTGTTTTATATATTGACACTCAAAGTTTTGCAATTACAAAAGCTATTGCTGAATTAAAAGGAATTGTGAATATAAAAGCTACCCAAAATTATAATTACATAAAAGAATACAAAACTTGGTTTCCTGCCAATATGAATATTGTTCTTAAAAAAGGAGAAAATAATGAGAATATTTCTTTGTTTGGAGGTACTGTTAAATTTAATAAAAGTAGAGAAAACGATACTATAGTTAATACTCGTAAAAATAATGCTGGCGATGTTACCTATTTTATTTCAAAATCTGTGAATTCTAACATTCAAATAAACACACCTATTGTTGTTAAAAAATCAGCATCAACAATGCAATTTAATGATGATGCACACAAACAAAAAGAAGATTTTTGGAACAAATTTAGAACTGACTCTTTAACTACTCGTGGTAAAGAAACATATAAAACGTTAGATAGTTTAGCACAAAAAGAAGGTGTAGAGAAAAAAATAAATTTAGCTCGTAACATTTTAAAAGGCTACTACCCAACAAAATACATAAATCTTGATCTTGGTAAAATTATTAATCTAAATAATTACGAAGGTCTAAGGTTTGGCTTTGGGGGAATAACAAATAGTAACTTCTCAACAAAATACAAAATTGAAGCATATGGTGCTTCGGGTACAAAAGATAAAGAATTTAAATATAGTTTGGGGTTATCAACTAGATTAAATAAAGAAACAAATACTTGGTTTGGAGCTAATTACACAAACGACATAAAAGAAGCCGCTGCTTTAGATTTTATAGCTGAAAACACTTCATTTTCACCAATAAATCCTCGAAATTTAAATGTGAGTACATTTTACAATTATAAAACTGTAAGTACTTATTTAAAACATGATATCCAACCAAATTTTGAAGCAAAACTTCAATTTAGTGCTGGTGATTACAAACCTTTATTTGATTATCAGTTTACATCATCATCAAGAAATTTATCTGAATATAAATTAACAACCGCAACTTTAGGTTTTCAATACAACCCAAAAAGTGAATATATGAACTCTCCTTTAGGAAAATTAAAAATTAGAAATAGATTTCCACAATTCACGCTTCAACTTAGTAAAAGTTTTGAAAATGTTTTTGATAGCGATTTTAACTTTACACAAGTAAATTTTAGAGTTTTACATAAAATTAAACGTCTTAGAAAAGCAACTACTCATATTTTAGCTGAAGGAGGCATTGTTTTTGGTGAAACTCCAATTTCACACCTATACAACTCAACACCAAATTACACTTTTAAAAGTCCTTGGAGAAAACGTGTTACTTTAGCAGGTAAAAATAGTTTTGAAACTATGGGTTATAACGAGTTTATTTCTGATAAATTTATGGCTATTCACTTAAAACATGAAATTAAATCGTTTAAAATAACTAACAAGTTTAAACCACAGTTAACTTTAGTTACTAGAGCCGCAATTGGAGATATTAGCAATGCTACTTACCAAACAGGGTTAGAGTTTAAAAGTTTGAAAAAAGGATATATTGAAAGTGGCTTAGAATTTAACAGTCTTTTTAAAGGTTTTGGCTTAAGCGCGTTTTATAGATATGGCGCCTACAAAAACCCAGAATGGAGTGATAATTTAGCCTTAAAATTAACCTATAAATTAAGATTAGGATTTTAAATAGCCACTTACTAAAACCTCAACTATTTTTTTAACTTTGCAAAAAACTTTTGAATGGATTTTTGGACTCAAGTTTCTAGAGTAATCTTAAAGGGAAGATATTTAATACTTGTATTAATAGCTGCTTTCACCTACTTTTTAGCTTCACAAATGCAGTATATGCGTTTTTCATATACTGAAGCAAATTTATTACCTGCAAATCATAAAATTAATATTGAATACGATAAATTTTTAGACCTTTTTGGTGAAGAAGGGAATCTCATTATTTTAGCTACAAACGATTCAACAATATTTACACCAGAAAAATTCAATGCTTGGAACGACTTATCAAAAAAATTAGATAGTTTTTCTGAAATAGATTTTACAGTTGCAGTTGGTGATATTCAAAAATTAAAGAAAAACACAAAAGAACAAAAATTTGATGTTGAACCACTTTATGATAAAACACCTGAAACTATTGAGGATGTTTTAAAAATTAAAACTGAGCTTTTTGAAAACCTTCCGTTTTTCGATAATTTTTTATTCAATAAAAAAACCGGAACTATTAGAACGGTTGTTTATTTAAAAAAGGATATTGTAAACACTGCTGCTCGTAAAGATTTTGTTTTCGACATATTAAATCCTGCTATTGAACAATTTGAAAATGAATACAATATAGATATAAGAGTTTCTGGTATGCCATACATACGTACTATGAATGCTCAAAATATTATTGATGAAATTGGGCTTTTTGTAGGGTTGGCTTTAGCCGTTACCGCCTTAATTTTCTTCTTCTTTTTTCGCTCAATAAGAGCCACTTTTATTACGCTTACTGTAGTTAGTATTGGTGTAATTTGGGCTTTTGGTTTTATTGGTTTATTTAGATATGAAATTACCGTTTTAATGGCATTAATTCCGCCATTAATAATTGTAATTGGTGTTCCAAATGCCATATTTTTAATAAATAAATACCAACAAGAAGTAAAAAAGCACGGAAACCAAGCAAAATCATTACAACGTGTTATTACTAAAATTGGTAACGCAACTTTAATGACCAATGTTACAACTGCATCAGGTTTTGCTACATTTATTTTCACTAAAAGTCAGCTTTTAAGAGAGTTTGGTACTATTGCATCCATCAACATTTTAGGGATATTTATTTTGGCTTTATTAATTATACCAATTATGTATAGTTTTATGCCATTACCAAAAGAAAAACATTTAAAACATTTAGAGCGAAAATGGATTGATGCCATTGTTAAATGGATGGAATCAATTGTTAGAAATCATAGAATTGCAGTGTATGCAAGCACCATTGTGTTAATGGTTGTAAGTATAATTGGAGTTTATATGATTAAAGTTTCTGGAAGCTTAATTGAAGATATGCCAAAAGGAGAAGACTTTTTTAAAGATATTGTATTTTTTGAAGAAGAATTTGGTGGTATTATGCCTCTTGAAATTATTATTGATACAAAAGCTGAGAAAGGTGTAATGAAACTTTCTACACTTAAACGTATGAATAAATTAGATGAAACTATTGATGAAATTCCACAGCTTTCAAAATCAATTTCAGCATTAAATTTGGTAAAATACTCTAAACAAGCTTTTTACGGCGGAAAACCAAAATATTATCAACTACCAACCAACCAAGAAAAAAATTGGATATTATCATACACTAAAAACTCTTCATCTAACGATAATTTACTAAAAAACTTTGTTGATTCTACAGGACAATACGCTCGTATTACAACCTTTATGAAAGATATTGGGACTGATAAAATGGGACTTATTGAAGAACGATTGCAACAAAAAATAGATAAAGAATTTCCAAAAGAAAACTACAATGTTACAATGACTGGTAAGGCGTTGGTGTTTTTAAAAGGAACTAACTTTTTAATTAATAATTTAGTAGTATCTCTTTCATTAGCCATCTTATTAATTGGGGTTTTTATGGCTTTCTTATTTCGTTCTTTTAGAATGATATTAATTTCATTAATCCCAAATATATTTCCGTTACTAATTACTGCTGGTTTAATGGGGTATTTAGGCATTCCTATAAAACCTTCAACAATATTGGTGTTTAGTATTGCTTTTGGTATTTCTGTTGATGATACTATTCACTTTTTAGCAAAATATCGTCAGGAATTAAAAGCTAATAATTGGCGAATTAAACAATCGGTTTATAATGCGTTAAGAGAAACTGGTTTAAGTATGTTTTACACTTCAATTGTACTGTTTTTCGGTTTTTTAGTGTTTACAGTTTCAAGTTTTGGTGGTACAATAGCATTAGGAGGTTTGGTTTCGGTAACATTATTATTCGCTATGGCGTCTAATTTATTGCTATTACCTTCACTATTACTTTCATTAGAAAAAAATATAGCTAACAAAAAAATATTTAAAGAGCCTACACTTGATATTTTGACAACTAAAGATGATAAATAAATTAGTGTGTTTTTCACTAATTCATTATTAAATACCAATTGTCAATTATCATTTGTTCATGTATCTTTGCAACTCATAAAATTTAGAATATGACAAGAACTAATGTAGCTGAACTTTTAAGTTCAGATAAATTTTTACAAGAAGTAACTTTAAAAGGTTGGGTTAGAACGTTTAGAGCAAACCGATTTATTGCTTTAAATGATGGTTCAACTATAAATAATATACAATGTGTAGTAGATTTTGAAAATACTAATGAAAGTGTTTTAAAACGAATTACTACGGGTGCTGCAGTTTCAGTAAAAGGAATTTTAATTGAAAGCCAAGGTAAAGGACAAAGTGTTGAAATTAAAGTTTCTGAAATAAAAATTTTAGGAGATTCTAATCCTGAAGAATACCCAATTCAGCCAAAAAAACACAGCTTTGAATTTTTACGTGAAAATGCACATTTAAGAATTAGAACAAATACATTTAGCGCAGTTATGCGTTTACGTTCTGCATTATCATTTGCTGTTCATAAATATTTTACTGAAAACGGATTTTACAATTTTCACGCACCAATAATTACAGGTTCTGACGCTGAAGGAGCTGGAGAAATGTTTAATGTTAGTACATTAAATCCTGAGAACCTTCCAAAAACTGAAGAAGGAACTATTGATAGATCTAAGGATTTCTTCGGAAAAGAAACAAATTTAACCGTTTCGGGGCAGTTAGAAGCTGAAACTTATGCAATGGCTTTAGGTAAAGTGTATACATTTGGTCCAACTTTTAGAGCTGAAAACTCAAACACTACACGTCACTTATCTGAATTTTGGATGATTGAACCTGAGGTAGCTTTTAATAATTTAGATGATAATATGGATTTATCTGAAGATTTTATTAAATCGGTAATTTCATATGTGTTAGATAATTGTAAAGACGATTTAGCTTTTTTAGACAACAGATTAACGCAAGAAGATAAAACGAAGCCAACTATTGAGCGCAATGAAATGTCTTTGATAGAAAAGTTAAACTTTGTTGTTGACAACAATTTTAAACGTGTTAGTTATACTGAAGCAATAGATATTTTAAGAAATTGCAAACCTAACAAAAAGAAAAAATTTCAATATATAATTAACGAATGGGGAGCAGATTTACAAAGTGAACACGAACGTTATTTAGTTGAAAAACACTTTAAATGTCCTGTAATTTTATTTGATTACCCTGCAAATATTAAAGCATTTTATATGCGTTTAAATGATGATGGTAAAACGGTAAGAGCAATGGATGTTTTATTCCCTGGTATTGGTGAAATAGTTGGTGGTAGCCAACGTGAAGAACGTTTAGATGTTTTAATGCAAAAAATTACCGAATTAAATATTGACGAAAAAGAATTATGGTGGTATTTAGACACTCGCAAATTTGGAACAGCTGTACACAGTGGTTTTGGGCTTGGTTTTGAGCGTTTAGTTCAATTTACAACTGGAATGGGAAATATACGCGATGTAATTCCTTATCCACGTACACCTCAAAACGCAGAATTTTAATAAAAAAATAGCAAATTTAGTATCTAGTATTTTTTGTATTTTTACCCAAATTCATATTCAAAAAGTGAATGCTTAAACAAAGTTTAAATTTTAAATTACTTCAAAAATTATCTCCTCAACAAATTCAGTTGATGAAGATGATTCAATTGCCTACACAAGCATTTGAACAACGTTTAAAGCAAGAATTGGAAGAAAACCCAGCTTTAGAAAGTGGAAAAGAAACTATTGATGAATTTGATGATTCACAGTCAAATGATGACTTTGATGAAACTGGAAATGAAAACATTGACACTGAAGATATAAATATTGATGAATATTTAAGTGATGATGAAATTCCTAATTATAAAACTCAGGCAAATAATTATTCATCTGATGATGAGGAAAAACATATTCCATATGCCTCAGGAACTTCATTTACACAACACTTAAAAACTCAAATAAATACATTTCGACTTACTGAAGAAGAGGAAATTATTACCGATTTTTTAGTGGGAAGCATTGATGATAGTGGATATATTAGACGTGATTTAATTGATATTTTAGACGATTTAGCTTTTACACAAAATATTTTCACTACTCAAGAAGAATTAGAACGCTTACTTAAAATAGTTCAACAATTAGACCCAGCAGGTGTTGGCGCACGTGATTTAAGAGAGTGTTTATTAATTCAATTAAAAAGAAAAAAAGAAAAGCCAAGCAGAACTTTAGCTATCAATATCCTTCATTTATCTTTTGACCACTTTGTAAAAAAACATTACACTAAATTATTACAAAAGTTTCATATTTCAGAAGAAGAATTAAAAGAAGCTATCAAACAAGTTGAAAAATTAAATCCAAAACCTGGAGGTTCATTTGTTGGAAGCAATAAAATTGCGGAACAAATTGTCCCTGATTTTACAATTAGAATTGTTGAAGGAGAATTAGAACTTACTTTAAACTCAAGAAACGCTCCTGAACTTCATATATCTAATGAATATAATAACTTACTAAAAGGTTATAAAGATTCTAAAGATAAATCTAAAGCACAAAAAGATGCAGTCCAATTTATTAAACAAAAATTAGATGCTGCAAAATGGTTTATTGACGCAATAAAACAACGCCAACAAACATTATTTTTAAATATGAATGCTATTATTGAACATCAAAAAGAATATTTTTTAACTGGTGATGAACGCAAGTTGAGACCTATGATTTTAAAAGATATTGCAGATGTTATTAATATGGATGTTTCAACAGTTTCACGTGTTGCAAATAGCAAATATGTATCAACACCCTACGGAACAAAATTAATAAAGGAATTCTTCTCAGAATCAATGAAAAACGACCAAGGGGAAGATGTTTCAACTAGAGAAATAAAAAATATTTTAGAAAGCGTTATTAATGAAGAAAATAAAAAGAAACCTTTAACTGATGATAAATTAGCAGTGCTCTTAAAAGAAAAAGGGTACCCTATAGCAAGAAGAACAGTGGCAAAATACAGAGAACAACTAGATATACCTGTTGCACGATTACGAAAAGAAATGTAGTTAAAAGTATTATTAATCTCCTATGAAGTTTTCAAAATTTATCTCTTATTTTTTTCACCCTATTAACTTTCCAATTCTTGGATCAGTTTTATACTTCCTGCTATTACCTGAATATATATTTAAACCACAAGAGCATCTTATTATAACAGTATTACTTGTTGGTACTTATATTTTCCCATTATTTCTTTTAATCCTTCTTAAACGCTTTGGAATGATAGATAGTTATCATATGGTAACTATTGAAGAGCGTAAATTTCCAACATTATTATTTATAACCACATGCTATATTCTTGGTAATTGGCTCTTTAAATCTACTGTTGTAGATATTTTATCTTTATTTTATTTCGGGTATGGATTAGTGCTAATAAGCGCTTATGTACTTTTATATAACAACTTGAGAATTAGCTTACATACAGCTGCTGTTGGTGGTTTAATTGGGTTTTTAATTTATTTTAGTTACCATTACAAAATTAATTTAATTATACTATTGTCTATCTTCTTTTTAATAAGTGGTTTTATTGCTTCTTCAAGATTAAGATTACAAACACATACTACATTTGAAGTAGTTTTGGGGTTTATGATAGGCATACTTTCTCAATTTTTAGTATACTATATCTATTTGTCACTTTAAAATAATAGTGTAAACTTATTCTTAAAGCACTTTAATAGAACTTGACTTTATTAATCTCATTTATAATTTGTTGTTTTTATATACATTAGATTTTCTATTATTAAAAAATTCTCAAAAATATACAGTCCGTTAATTATTTAATAAATTAAATAAAACAGGTATTGATTTCACTAAAATAATCTTGAACAAAGTGTTTGTAGTAATACTTTTAAGAGTTAATAGCACAAGTTTAAGCTGAGTGCTAACCAAGAAAAAGATCATTCAACTAGGGGATTTCTTTTAATAAAATGATAACTTATTTGAATACTTACAGGAGGTTATATAAAATAAAAAAAGGCAATCAAATATATATTTGATTGCCTTTTTTAGTCTAAAGAACTATAATTATTTATAATTTGATTTAATATCTGCTCCTTTTGTAGTTGAAAAACTAATTTTTAAAGCATTAATATCTCTTAATTGTTCTTTTATATCTAGAATTGTACCAACATTTGCTTCTTTATCAGCTTTAATTGAAGTCGTCATGTATTTAACTTCTTCTTCTTTACGTAAGGCTCTTTCAGAAAAAATAAAACTAGGGATATCATTAATATCAATAATTTTATCATTTACTTGAATTTTATCACCAGCTATTCTGGCATCTTTAGATTTACCAACATAAATAGTACTTACCAAACTTTTATGTTCTAATTTTTTTACTTCACTAGCAGTAGGAAGAACTGGTTTTTTTAATAACAAATCAGTTTCTCTCATTGTGGTAGATACCATAAAAAAGAATAATAACATAAAAACAATATCAGGTAAGGATGCTGTTGAAATAGCAGGTAATCCTTTTTTCTTCTTTTTAAATTTACTCATATTCTGATATTATTTAATTGGTTCTGGTTCAGAGATAATTTGAGGATAACTATCCTTTAAAAAGTTAATTTTATCCTTTAAACTTTCAGTAGCATTATCTTTATACTCACTTAACAAATCTTTATAAGTTCTGTTATATTTTTTTAAAGCTAATTTGTTTCTTAATTCATTATAAGCAGCTTCTACTTCGTTTTGAATTGAAACATACATACCATAAGTTGTTCCTCTATCACTTTGTAAAGAAATAATTGCCTTAGTTGGATGGTCTGAAGACGCAGGGTCTTTAGCTCCATTACAATAATCGCAAGGTTCTCCTGGCTTATCTGCTTTAGGAGTTGATAAACCACCTCCATTGTCAATAAAATCCATAGCTAAACGTTTTATATCGCTTACTTCTACAAATTCATTCTCAACCAAAAGAGCATTATTACGGTTTACAACTATATCTAATATGTTTTTTTCTTTAATAGTTACTTCAGGAGTATCTTCTGATTTCTCTGGTAATTTACGTGCAATACCAGAATCAACATCCATAGTAGTTGTTACTAAGAAAAATATTAGAAGCAAGAACGCAATGTCTGCCATTGAACCAGCATTAATTTCTGAGTTTTCTCTTCTTGCCATATTTAGTTTATTTTACTAATGATTTAATAAAGTCTACAAGAAAGGCTCCAAAACCAATAACACCTAAAATGGCACTAAAATTAATCCCTGTACTTACCCATTTTGAGACACTTCCTGCTTCACCTTCTTCTAATACTTTACCCATAACATCAGTTACAGCTGCATCAGAGGCAAATACATAAGATCCTATTAATAGCACTGCCATTAGGCCAACTCCCATTAAAGATCTTTTTAAAACCTGAGGGTGCTTTACTAAATTAACTACTGAAAACACAACTGCTGTTACTGCTGTAGCAATTAATAGTATAACAGCAAACGATATAAATGGTGCTACATGACTGTCACTAATAGTTGGGTCAGCAAGCATAAGTTTTATAGTATCATCGCCAGTAATAACAATTCTAGCAAAGAATACAAAACCTATTAAGCCTATAAGACCTACAACTATAGTTAATATTTTTGATATTTTTTGATTCATAATATATCTTATTTTTTATGTCTAACCAAAAGGTCAACAAGTGAAATTGAAGCATCTTCCATATTATTTACAATACTATCTACTTTTGAGATAATGTAATTATAAAAAATTTGAAGAATTATTGCTACAACTAAACCAAATACTGTTGTTAATAATGCTACTTTAATACCTCCTGCAACAACTGTTGGTGAAATATCACCTGCTGCTTGAATAGAGTCAAATGCATCAATCATACCAATTACAGTACCCATGAAACCAAGCATTGGTGCCAAAGCAATAAATAAAGATAACCAAGATATATTTTTTTCTAATAATCCCATTTGAACTCCACCGTATCCAACAACTGCTTTTTCAGCTGCATCTACACCTTCATCCATTCTATCTAATCCTTGATAAAAGATTGAAGCAACAGGACCTTTTGTATTTCTACAAACTTCTTTTGCAGCTTCTACTCCACCTGATTGTAAAGCTTCATCAACTTTATTTACTAATTTCTTAGTATTAGTTGTTGCCATATTTAAGTAAATAATTCTTTCAATTGCAATAGCTAAACCTAAAATTAAGGCTACTAATACAATTCCCATAAAAAATGGTCCACCTTCAATAAAACGTGTTTTTAATTCTTGGTGGAAAGTTTTTGTTTCTGCTGCATCTGCAACTTGTTCTGTTTCTGCTGCATCTTGTGCAATTGCCTTAGGTGCTGCTCCAAATAACAATAATCCTGTAATAGCAAGGATAGTAAATACTCTTTTCATTGTGTAATAAGTTAATTTATTAATTTTTCGGTTTAAATATATAATAATCTTCACAAAACAAATAAAATTTAAAAAATAAACTACGTTTACTTAATCTAAACTTCTTTTGCGAATGGCAAGTAACAAAAAAATGTTGAATTCTGAAAATTTTACAACCACTTTAAGTGTTTTTTTTGAAATCGCTATTATTTTTTATTATCAACAAAAATCAAACCAATTTCAACTCTTTTTTTGAAAAAAAAATCAAATAGTTCATATTTAATTAAATATAAATTACTCAATCAAACTAATTTCACCTCTTAATTGTGTTTCAAAAAAAGATTTAAATTTATTTTTAGGAATATTTTCACCTAGCAAGTACATTAATTTGGCCAATGCAGATTCTGTTGTAATATCATTTCCGCTAATAACACCTATTTTTTCAAGCGCCATACTTGTTTCATATTGCCCCATAATAACACTTCCACCAATACACTGTGTAACATTAATAATGTAAACACCTTTACTTATAGCTTCACTCAATAAATTTAAAAACCATTTTTCAGTTGGTGCATTTCCTGAGCCATATGTTTCTAAAATTACGCCGCTTAACCCTTTGCTATTCAAAATACTTTCAATAACAGTTTTTGTTATCCCTGGAAATATTTTTAAAATAACTACATTATTATTCAATTGCTTTCTAATTTTTAATGGCTTAATTGATGTTGGCTTGTATATTAATTGTTTATTAAATTTTAAATGAACACCGCTTTCTCCTAATGGTGGGAAATTAGGAGATGTAAATGCCTCAAAATGTTCAGCATTTACTTTTGTGGTTCTGTTTGCTCTATATAATTTATATTCAAAATACAAACCTACTTCTGAAATAACTGGACTTCCGTTTTCTTGTGCCGAAGCAATTTCAATTGAAGTTATTAAATTTTCTTTAGCGTCAGTTCTTAAATCTCCAATTGGCAATTGTGACCCTGTGAAAATAATTGGTTTCGTTAAATTTTCAAACATAAAACTAATGGCTGATGCTGTGTAAGACATGGTGTCTGAACCATGTAAAACAACAAAACCATCAAATTTTTCATAATTTTCTTCAATAATTTCTGAAATAATAACCCAATTTGAAGGATTCATATTTGAAGAATCTATTGGATTTTGAAAGGAAACACTCGTAATAACACAATTTAAATGATTAATCTCAGGTATGTGTTTTAATAATTTATCAAAATCAAAAGTTCTCAAAGCTCCTGTTTTAAAATCTTTAACCATACCAATTGTACCGCCTGTATAAATTAAAAGTATTTGAGGTGTTTTTGCCATTTTGTCTTTTATTTTTTTTGGAATAATTTATGATGTAAATTTATCAAATTAATATACAATATTTAAAAAGAAAATTATGATTGGATTTTATATAATAATTGGTGTAATTTCATTAGTTAGCTGGTTGGTAAGTCAACGTTTAAAAAGTAAATTTAAACACTACTCTAAAGTACATTTACAAAACGGTTTAAGCGGTAAAGAAATTGCGGAGAAAATGCTACACGACAATGGTATTTATGATGTTAAAATTATTTCAACACCTGGTAAATTAACTGATCATTACAACCCTACAAATAAAACAGTAAATTTAAGCGAGGTTGTTTATAACCAACGAAATGCTTCAGCAGCTGCAGTAGCTTCACACGAAGTTGGGCATGCAATTCAACATGCAAAAGCGTATCAATGGCTAACAATGCGCTCGCAATTAGTTCCGGTTGTTGGTGTTTCATCTAAATTTTCACAATGGTTGGTTATTGGAGGTATTATTCTTGGAGCGGCATCGGGTAATGCTGGTATTGGTTTTATAATTGCAATGGTAGGTTTAGGATTAATGGCTTTAGCAACTTTATTTAGCTTTATAACCTTACCTGTTGAATATGATGCAAGTAACCGTGCCTTGGCGTGGTTAAAAACAAATAATATGTTAACAAATGAAGAGCAAGATGGAGCTAAAGATGCTTTAAAATGGGCTGCAAGAACTTATTTAGTTGCGGCATTAGGTTCATTAGCAATGTTACTTTATTGGGGTTTTAGAATTTTAGGTTCTAGAGATTAAATTTTACAGTTGAATTTGGCGATCTATTTGTTGGTCTAAAGAAATAAACGTTTCTGTTCTGGCAACTCCTTTAATAGATTGTATTTCTTGATTCAGTAAATTCATTAAATGCTCGTTATCTTTACATAAAATTTTTATAAAAATAGCATAATTCCCTGTGGTATAATGACTTTCTGTTACTTCAGGGATTTCTTTTAATCGTTTTATTGCTGCTGAATATTTACTTGCCGCATCTAAAAACACTCCAACAAAAGCCATTGTTTTATATCCTAATACTTTAGGATTAATTACAAATTTTGATCCTGAAATTAAACCTGAAGCTTCTAATTTACGTAATCTTTGATGTATTGCAGCTCCTGAAATTCCAACTTCACGAGCAATTCCTAATATTGGAGTTCTAGCATCACTCATTAAATTTTTTAAAATAATTTTATCAATACCATCAATATGTAACTCTTTTTCCTTCATAAGATTTATAATTGTAAGTAAATTTAAAAAAATAAAGGATATGAAAAATCATATCCTTTATTTTTATTTTAATATAAATAGCTACTCTTATTCAGGAAGTAATTCAAAATCTTCCATAAATTTAGTAGTATAATTTCCTGCAATATAATCTGGATTATCCATTAATTGTCTATGAAAAGGGATGGTAGTTTTAACACCTTCAATAACAAATTCATCTAAAGCTCGTCTCATTTTACTAATAGCAACTTCACGAGTTTGAGCAGTAGTAATTAACTTAGCTATCATTGAATCATAATTAGCCGGTATCGTATATCCAGCATACACATGTGTATCAATTCTTATACCGTGACCTCCTGGAATATGCAATGTTGTAATTTTTCCTGGTGAAGGTCTAAAATCTTTGTATGGATCTTCAGCATTAATTCTACATTCAATAGAATGTAACTTTGGTAAATAGTTTTTTCCGGTAATTTTTATACCAGCAGCTACTTTTATTTGTTCATAAATTAAATCGTAATCAATCACCTGCTCTGTAATTGGGTGTTCAACTTGAATACGCGTATTCATTTCCATAAAATAGAAATTTTTATGCTTATCAACTAAAAACTCAACAGTACCAGCTCCTTCATATTTAATAAATTCAGCTGCTTTAACTGCTGCGTCACCCATTTTTTTTCTCAAAGCAACGGTCATAAAAGGTGATGGAGCTTCTTCAGTTAATTTTTGATGGCGACGTTGAACTGAACAATCTCTTTCAGATAAATGACAAGCTTTACCAAATGAATCTCCAACTATTTGAATTTCAATATGACGAGGCTCTTCAATTAATTTTTCTAAGTACATTCCGTCATTTCCAAAACAAGCAAAAGCTTCTTGTCTGGCAGAATCCCACATATCTTTTAAATCTTCTTTTTTCCAAACAGCACGCATTCCTTTACCTCCACCTCCTGCAGTTGCTTTTAACATTACAGGGTATTTCATCTCATCTGCTAATTTCTCAGCATCTTCAAAAGTATCTAATAATCCTTCTGAACCAGGAATTGTAGGAACTCCTGCAGCTTTCATTGTTGCACGCGCTGAAGCTTTATCTCCCATTCTGCTAATCATTTCAGCAGAAGCACCAATAAATTTTATTCCATGCTCTTCACATAGTTTTGAAAATTTAGCGTTTTCTGATAAGAAACCATAACCTGGGTGAATTGCATCAGCATTTGTTATTTCAGCTGCCGCTAAAATTGCTGACATTTTTAAATAAGATTCACTACTAGCTGCTGGCCCAATACAAACAGCTTCATCTGCAAAACGTACATGTAAGCTATCTGCATCAGCTGTAGAATAAACAGCAACTGTTTTTATTCCAATTTCTCTACAGGTTCTAATAACACGCAATGCTATTTCACCTCTATTGGCAATTAATATTTTATTAAACATAAACTCTTCAATTTTTCAATATTCAAAAAACAAATTCCAAAAAAGTAGTTGGAATTTGAGAATTAAAAATTGTGATTTTATATTAAGATGGATCTACTAAAAATAATGGTTGTCCAAACTCAACTGGAGTACCATCTTCAATTAACACTTTTACAATTTTTCCTGAAACTTCAGCTTCAATTTCGTTGAATAACTTCATTGCTTCAACCATACAAACTACAGTATCAGAACTTACCGTATCACCTACTTCAATAAAAACAGGTTTATCAGGTGATGGTTTTCTATAAAATGTACCAATTATAGGTGAAGTAATTTCAATATATTTTGAAGGTTCTTCTTTTACAACTGTTTCTGAAGCAGTCTCAACAGGAGCAACTGGTGTTTGTGCAACAGGCATTTGTGGAATTCCCATTGGAGCTTGTTGTACAATAGTAGTTTCTGTTTTTTCTGATCCAGTTTTAATGGTGATTTTAATATCTTCCATTTCTAACTTTACTTCATTTGCGCCAGATTTAGCTACAAATTTAATCAGGTTTTGAATATCTTTTATATCCATATTCGTTTAGTTTTAGTTTTTAATTTATTAAGAATTATATGCCCATTTAAAGTAGATTGATCCCCATGTGAAACCACCTCCAAATGCTGCAAAAATTATTGTATCTCCTTTTTTAAGTTGCTCTTCATAATCGGCTAAAAGTAACGGTAAAGTAGCTGATGTTGTATTTCCATATTTTTGAATATTCATCATTACTTTTTCACTAGCTAAATTTATTCTATTAGCAGTAGCTTCAATTATTCTTTTATTTGCTTGGTGTGCAGCAAGCCAATTTACATCTTCATTAGTTAACTTATTTCGTTCTAAAATTTTCACAGTGGCATCTGCCATATTAAAAACTGCATTTTTAAATACGGTTTTTCCATCTTGAAAAACAAAATTTTCTCTGTTATCTATAGCTTCTTTTGTGGTTGGATGCATTGACCCTCCTGTTTTTACTTGTAAAAAATCTCTTCCAGATCCATCACTACGTAAATACTCATCTTGCACACCTAAACCTTCTTCATTAGGTTCAAATAACACTGCACCTGCTCCGTCTCCAAAAATAATGCACGTTGCTCTATCTGTATAGTCAATCATTGAAGAACATTTATCTGCTCCAATAAGTAATACTTTTTTATATTTTCCAGATTCAATATAGCTGGAAGCTACAGACATTCCATATAAAAAACTAGAACAAGCTGCTTCTAAATCAAAACCAAAAGCATTTGTAGCTCCTATTTGAGAAGCTGTATATACTGCAGTTGCTGCCGCTTGCATATCAGGCGTAGCGGTGGCAACTATAACTAAATCTATTTCTTTTGGATCTAATTGTTTTTTTTCTATTAATTGCTGAGCGGCTTTTATTGCCATGTAGGAAGTTCCTTTTCCTTCTCCTTTTAAAATTCTACGTTCTTTTATTCCTGTTCGTGAAGTGATCCATTCATCATTAGTATCTACTAATTTTTCTAACATTGCGTTTGTTAAAACGTCTTCGGGAACATATTTTCCAACGGCTGTAATTGCTGCGGTAATTTTTGTCATAATTTATTTTCTTTAATAAAAAAGAGTGGGTAAAAGTAGTAAAATATAATTTGTTTTTTTACTGAATTTTATCATTTTTTGATTCATTTTAGGCTTAAAAACAAAAAAAACCCTCAGAAATGAGAGTTTTTGGTGCTTTTTTACTTAAAACTAGTTAAGCTTGAATTTCTTCAGAATCAATTACAATTTGACCTCTGTAGTATAATTTTCCTTCATGCCAATGAGCTCTATGGTATAAATGTGCTTCACCTGTTGTTGGATCAATAGCAACTTGAGGAGCTACTGCTTTATAGTGAGTTCTTCTTTTATCTCTTCTTGTTTTTGATATTTTTCTTTTAGGATGTGCCATTATTTGTATTTTTATCTATTAGTATGTTCTTTAATTTATTCCATCTAGGATCTATATCCTTATTTTTTTCTTCTACTTCAATCTCGTTTACTTCTAATTCTTTTAATTTTTCAAACACTTCTGAGTGCAAAGTTCCATCACTAACACCTGGATGAATTCTTTTTAATGGTAACGTTAACACAATTGTTTCATAAATATATTGTGCTACATTTATTTTATGTTCTGAATAAGGAATAATTAATAGTTCCTCATTATCATCATTAAATTCTTGCCCAAATTTTACAATTAAATCTAAACTTGCTTCAATTGGAAATTGAAATAACTCATTTGTTATATCACAAGCTACTTCTACCCAACCTGAAAAAGCAAAATTTAATTCAAACATAGTAGCCTTTTTAAAAAAGGTTACATCAACATTTACATTTGAATTGTAAAATTCATCGTATTCAAAAAAATCAAAGAACGTTTTCTCAATTTTATATTCAAATTGATTTTCTCCGTCTTTTAAACCTATAAAAGAAATATCAAACTCTTTTAAATCTTTCATATCAAAATTCAATTTGAGCGTGCAAAGATATAAATTTATAAATAAACTATAAATAAATTATAAATTTTTATTGCTTTTCTTTTTGCCTTGCCTTTTTTAAAGTGTTTTCAGTCAAACTTTTATATTCTTCTCTTGTCTTAAATATTTGAATCCCACTAAAAACAGCTTCTTTAAACGAATTAATATTTGCTAGTTGTTTTCCTGCTAGTTCATAAGCTGTTCCGTGATCAGGTGATGTTCTAACTTTATTTAAACCGGCTGTAAAATTAACTCCTTCGCCAAAAGATAATGTTTTAAAAGGCGCCAAGCCTTGATCGTGATACATAGCTAAAATAGCATCGAAATTCTTATAATTTTCCGAACCAAAAAAGCTATCAGCTGCATAAGGCCCATAAACTAGTTGGCCAGTATTTTGAATTTCGGTAATTGTTGGTCTAATTATTTCGTCATCTTCATTACCAATAACACCGTGATCTCCACAATGTGGATTCAAGCCTAAAACAGCAATTTTTGGTTTAGATATAGCAAAATCTTGAACAAGTGTATTATATAAAATGGCTACTTTTTTCTTAATTAATTCAGGTGTAATTGTTTCAGACACTTTTGAAACTGGAATATGACCTGTTATTAAACCTATTCTTAAATTATTAGTCATTAAAATCATAAGGCTTTCACCGTCTAAATTAGATTCTAAAAACTCTGTATGGCCTGGAAATTTAAAATCATCAGACTGTATATTATCTTTATTTATTGGAGCCGTAACAAGCACATCTATTTCCCCTTTAGCTAATGATTGCGTAGCAGATTGCAATGATTTAAAGGCATATTTCCCTGAAGACTCAGTAGGTTCTCCTAAATTAATTTCAATTTCATCATTCCATAAATTTAAAACATTTAATTTCCCTGAAATTGCATTGTCTGCTTGCTTTATACCGTTATAAGACACATTAATATTCATGTCTTTTTTATAAGCGCTTACTAATTTTGTTGACCCAAATATAATTGGCGTACAAAAATCTAACATTCGCTTATCTAAAAATGTTTTTAATACTATTTCTATCCCAATTCCATTAAAATCTCCTATTGAAATTCCTACTTTTATTTTTTCAGATTTGTTCATTAATAAGGTTTATTATGCTTAATTTTGAATGGTCAAAAGTAATCAATTAAATTGATAAAATTATGTTTACAGGTATAATAGAAAGCTTAGGTATTGTAAAAAACATTGTTAAAGAAGGTGAGAATTTTCATATTACTATTGAAAGTGACTTTACTTCTGAATTAAAAATTGACCAAAGTGTAGCTCACAACGGTGTTTGTTTAACCACTGTGAAAATTGACGGTAATGAATATACTGTTACCGCAATTAAAGAAACACTTGATAAATCTAATTTTAAACATCTTAAAATTGGCGACTTTATAAATTTAGAACGTGCAATGGTACTTGGCGCAAGACTTGATGGGCATATTGTACAAGGTCACGTTGATCAAACTGCAACTTGCACAGGTGTTAAAGAAGAAGATGGTAGTTGGGTTTTTGATTTTGAATACGATAGTTTATTAAACAATATTACTATTGAAAAAGGATCTATAACTATAAACGGTACTAGCTTAACAGTAGTTAACTCTAAGAAAAATAGTTTTTCTGTTGCAATTATTCCTTATACATATAAATTTACCAATTTTCACACCTTTAAAAATAGCACCGTTGTAAATTTAGAATTTGATGTTATTGGAAAGTACGTAGCAAAACTTCTTGAAAAGTAATTTCTTTATTTTTTAAATTATAAAATTAACAAAACAAAAAAAGCCTTACATCTCTGTAAGGCTTTGATTTTGAATGTGGTCCCACTTGGGCTCGAACCAAGGACCACCTGATTATGAGTCAGGTGCTCTAACCAACTGAGCTATGGGACCTAAAACAGGCTGCAAAAATAATACTATTTTATATGATGTACAATATTTATTTTATAAAAATATCTTTAAAAATTAAATTAACTTTGTAAAAAACAACTAACATGCAGAAAATCTTAATTTTACTAGCTTTTATTCTTTTCACACATTATAATTTTTACGGACAAAACTCAGATTTAGAGCAGCATCGTTTTATTGATGATATACGTTTTGGTGGTGGAATAAACATTGGTGTAGGAAGTAGTTACTCTACATTTTCAATTTCACCAAGCGCTATTTATGATTTCTCTGATGAATTTAGTGCTGGTTTAGGACTAACCTATGTTTATGTTAAAAACAAATCGACTGTAAATTCAACAACAAATATTTATGGTGGAAGTCTTTTAGCATTTTATAAACCAATTAGCACATTACAATTCTCTACCGAATACGAACAATTAAAAATTAACCAAGCATACGCCTTTTTAAATGAAGATGCATCTTTATGGCAACCAGCATTATATATTGGTGCTGAATATGTTACCGGTAATTTTGCAATGGGTTTACGTTATGATGTGTTATTTGATAAAACAACTAACGTAATTTACTCATCTGCCTTATCGCCTGTGTTTAGATTCTATTTTTAAACCAAACTTTTTGATATTCTCTTTTTAAAATTAAAAATGTTATTTGATCAATTGTAGTTTCTAAATTTTCAGCTTTTAAAGTTGCTAATTCCTTTTCAGGTACATCAACTCTGTACATTAAATTCAAATAATCATCATAATTATTTGTGAGTAGTTTTAATAAAATTTTACTTAATGATTCTTTTAATTGAATTGGAGTACTAGTTAAAGCAAAAGTTTCACTCAAATTAGACAATTGAAAATCTTTATTCAACTGTAAAATTAACTGTTGAAATAAATCTTCAACCTCAACTTTACTTAATAATTCTAAGGCGCCCTGTTCTGGTAACATTAAATAGTTCTTTTCATCAAATTTAATCCGAAATTTTTTAAAACTAATTTCTTTTCTTCTGATATTGTAAGCTGCTCTAAAATTTCAAAAGCTTTATTGGTATATAATTCAATTTCTTTAACAGTAATTTCAGGCAATTTATTATCAATAAATAATTTAGTTACTTCCGATACTTTGCTTCCATTATTTTGATTAGAATTATAAAAATTAAGTAACTTTTCCTTGTCCTCAACTTTACAAACTTCCAAAGCTTTTAAGTACAAAAAGGTTTTTTTGTTTTCAGTAATATCACCTCCTATTTGTTTTCCAAATACTGCTGCATCACCAAACGTATCTAAATAATCATCTTGTAATTGAAACGCAATACCTAAGTTTAAACCAAAATTATACATTGCATTTGCTTCTTCATCATTAGCTTTTGCAATTATTACACCCATTTTCATAGCTGCAGCAACTAAAACAGATGTTTTATAAGTAATCATTTTTAAATACTCTGGAATTGTAACATCATTTCTGGTTTCAAAATCCATATCTAATTGCTGACCTTCACAAACTTCTAATGATGTTTGACTGAACAACTTTAACAACTTTTTAAATGTATCGGGCTCATAACTTTCAAAACATTGATACGCTAAAATTAACATAGCATCACCCGACAAAATTCCTGTATTTAAGTCCCACTTTTTATGTACCGTAGTTTTTCCTCGTCTAATTGGCGCGCTATCCATAATATCATCATGTATCAATGTGAAATTATGAAATACTTCAATAGCCAAAGCAGCATCATAAGCACCTTTAACTTTTCCATTAAACAATTCGCAAGTCATTAATGTTAAAACCGGACGTAATCTTTTACCTCCTAATTGTAAAATATAATGAATTGGTTCGTATAAATTTATTGGCTCTTTTACGTTAATTTTTTTATTTAAATACGCAATAAAATCTTCTTTGTAAGTTTCAATCATATTCATTTAGCACATAATTTCTGTAAAAATACATGATTCATCATTACTTTTAAACTTCCGCTGAACTTTTTAAATGTTATAAAATTGTTAAAACTTTGGAAACTTTTTTGGTGTTTAAAGTTTCCATTCATATATTTGCGCATTATTTTAAAAATTAAAATGTTGTATGAAATGTGAGATTTTACAAAAAGCTAGTGAAATTTTCCTGAAGCTTGGGTTTAAAAGCGTAACGATGGATGATATTGCGAATGAGTTAGCAATATCAAAAAAAACAATTTACAAATACTTTAAAAACAAAGAAGAATTGGTAGATGAAACCACAGTGCATTTACACGAAACAATGCATAAATCTGTATTGTGTATTTGCGAAAAAGGATTTAACGCCATTCAAGAAAATTTTGAAATAAAGAAAATGTTTAAGGATTTATTTAAAAACTCTGATGATTCACCAATGTATCAGCTTAAAAAATACTATCCCAAAACACATACAAAAATTATGGCTAAAGAATTTTCTATGTTTAAAGATTGCATTTTAAGTAACATAGAGAAAGGGATAAAAGAAGGTTTGTATAGAAAAAATTTAGACAAAAAACTTACCACAAAATTTTACTTTTCATTGGCTATGAGCGTACACGATTCTACGTTGTATACCTACAACAAAAACACATTAAACAAATTAGAAACAAGTGTTCTTGAGTATCACACAAGGGCAATTACAACTGAAAAAGGAATAGAAATATTAGAAGAACAATTAGAAAAAAATAAATTTTAAAAATGAAAAAAATTATACTCCTACTTATTGGAATATCTTTAAATTATAGCATAAGTGCACAAGAAAACATTTCTTTGTCACTGCAACAAGCAATTGATTATGCGTTAATAAATAGTTATGAAGCTATAAATGCAACTAGAGATATTGATGCCGCCAAAAAGAAAAAATGGGAAACTACAACTATTGGTTTACCTCAAATTAGCGCAAAAATAGATTACCAAAACTGGATAAAACAACAAGTATCTTTAATTCCCGCTGAATTTTTAGGTGGAAATGAAGGTGAATTTGCTGAAATTGCTTTTGGAACTAAACATAATATGAATGCAACAGCTACTTTAAATCAATTAATTTTTGATGGATCATATCTTGTTGGGTTACAATCGGCAAAAACCTATTTAAAAATATCTGAAAATGCAAAAGAAAAAACTGAACTAAGTATTAGAGAAGCCGTAATTAACGCCTATGGAAATGTGTTATTAAGTGAAGAAAGTATTCTAATTTTAGAAAAGAATATTGCAACTTTAGAGAAGAACTTACAAGAAACCAGTGAGATTTATTTAAATGGTTTTATTGAAGAAGAAAGTGTAGAACAACTAAAGATTACACTTGCTCAAGTTAAAAGTCAGCTATCAAAAACTAAAAAATTAAACAATGTTGCTTATAAAATGTTGAATATTACTTTAGGAATTGATATTAAAACTTCAGTTAAATTGACAGACACTTTAAACAACCTAGCCGAAGAAAATATAAATTTAGATTTACTTTCTACAGGTTTGACTTTAGAAAATCATGTAGATTTTAAAATTGCGAAAAACACCGAGAAATCTAACGAACTTTTAATGAAACTAGAACAGAGCAAAGCCTTGCCAACACTTAAAAGTTTTGTGAATTTTGGCTACGCTGGTTTTGGTGAAAACTTTAATTTTCTAAAAAAAGAACAACAATGGTTTGATTCATCATTGTTAGGTGTAAGCTTAGAAATTCCTATTTTTAGTAGTTTGGCTCGTAGTTCAAGAACACAACAAGCTAAAATTGAGCTTGAAAAAGCTAGAACAAAACTTACACAAACCGAACAAAAATTATTTCTTCAATTAGAAACAGCAAAAACAGAATATAATTATAGTATTGAAGAATTTGAAACTTCAAAACAAAATTTAGCCTTAGCTGAACGTATTGAAAAAAAGCAACAAATTAAATTTTTTGAAGGAATTTCAACAAGTTTTGAACTCTCTGAAGCACAACGACAATTATATACAATGCAACAAAGTTATTTACAAACAATGCTCAATATAATTGCAAACAAAGCAGCTTTAGACAACGCATTAAACACACCAATTAACAACTAGAAAACAATAATAATGAAAAAAATAATAACACTTTTTGTAACTACAGTACTTTTAATTTCTTGTGCAGAAGAAATCAAAAAAACTTCATTAGTAGAATTAAACGAGCAAAAAATAACTTTAGTTAGTAAAATTGATAGTTTATCTCAAGAATTAAAAACTCTTGAAAGTGAAATTTCAAAATTAGACACCTCTAAAAAGCTACAAATTATAACTACTATTCCTGTAAAAAATGGCACTTTTAAACATTATGTTGAAGTTCAAGGTGTGGTACAGGCAGATAAAAATATTGAACTTAGACCTGAACTGGGTGGAACTGTAACTCACATTTACGTTAAAGAAGGACAGAAAGTTAATGCTGGTCAAACTTTAGTTCAATTAGATGATGCTTCTATAAAAACGAGTATTGCTGAACTAAACACACAGTTAAATTTAGCCAATACAACTTTTGAACGTCAAGAGCGACTTTGGAATCAAAAAATAGGTTCTGAAATGCAATATTTACAAGCAAAAGCACAAAAAGAAAGTTTAGAAAATAATTTGGCTAACTTAAAAACACAAGCTAAAAAAATGAAAGTTATAGCGCCTTTTAGCGGTATTGTTGATGAGATTTTTCCTAAAAATGGAGAATTAACAAGTCCGCAAATGTCAGTAGTTCGTTTGCTAAATTTAAACAATGTGTATGTTGAGGCTGATGTAACAGAAACTTACTTACCTGTAATTAAAAAAGGTACAGAAACGGTAGTTAATTTCCCTTCAATTCATAAAGAAATGGAAGCTAAAGTTACTCAAATTGGAAACTTCATTAATCCTAACAACAGAAGTTTTAAAACACGTATCAATCTTTCAAATAAAGATCAAACCATCAAACCAAATTTATTAGCTGATATTAAATTTTTAGATTTTAAAGCTGATGGCGTTATTATTCCTTCAAACTTAGTTCAACAAGATCAAAATGGGAAAGATTATGTATTTACTATAAAAACTGAAAACGGTGAACACACTGTTGTAAAAAATAGCATAATTGCTTTTAAAGAATACAAAAATGAAGTTTACGTTAGTGAAGGTTTAACTGAAAATGACACTATTGTTAATGAAGGCGCAAGACAAGTGCAAGCAAGTGAAGTTGTAAAAATAACTACAAATTAAATCTGCAAACTAACTTAGAACACTCTTAAAAATGAATAAAGTATTAAAAGAATTTAAGTTATCAACCTGGTCTATTTATAATAAAATGACCGTTTTTGTGTTGATTGGAATGATTTTTATTGCCGGTATATTTTCATACCAAAGTATGCCAAGAGAAGCATTTCCTGAAATTGTTGTACCACAAATATATGTGTCAACTCCGTATCCTGGAAACTCAGCACTTGATATAGAAAAGTTAATTACTCGTCCGTTAGAAAAAGACATAAATGGGATTTCAGGTGTTGATGAAATTATTTCAACCTCAATTGAAGGGTTTTCTTCAATTCAAGTAAAATTTGATTTTAGTATGTCACCAACGGAAGCTTTACGTAAAGTAAAAGATAAAGTTGATGCTGCAAAATCAGATAAAGATTTTCCAACAGATTTACCTGCTGACCCAACAGTTCAAGAAATGAATTTTGCTGAATTAATGCCAATTATGAACATTAATTTATCGGGTGATTTTTCTATGGAACAGTTAAAAGAATATGGTGAATATTTAGAAGATGAAATTGAGAAAGTTCCTGAAATTTCAAAAGTTGATATTCGTGGAATTCAAGATAAAGAAATGGAAATTAGTGTTGACTTGTACAAAATGGAAGTCTCACAAATTAGTTTTAATGACATTGCCCAAGCTATTCAAAATGAAAACATGACAATTTCTGGTGGTGATTTATTAGAAAAAGGATTGCGTAGAAATGTGCGTGTTATTGGCGAATTTAAATCGGCAAAAGAAATTGCTGACATTATTGTAAAACAAGAAAACAACCATATTGTCTATTTACGTGATATAGCAAATGTTAATTTTAAAGAACAAGAAAAGCAAAGTTATGCGCGTGAGTTTTCGCAGCCTGTAGTTATGCTTGATGTTACAAAGCGAGGTGGTGAAAATTTAATAAATGCCTCTGAACAAATTGATGTAATTATTGCAAAAGCAAAAGAAGATTATTTACCTTCAAACTTATATATTTCTAAAACAAATGATATGACCAACGACACCAAAACAATGGTTGCCGATTTGGAAAACAGTATTATTTTAGGAATTATATTAGTAGTATTGGTATTACTTTTTTTCCTTGGAATTAGAAATGCACTGTTTGTTGGTATTGCAATTCCGCTATCTATGTTTATCTCATTTATTGTGCTAAGTGCATTGGGTGTAACTTTAAATATGATGGTGCTATTTTCATTGGTGATTGCTTTAGGTATGTTGGTGGATAATGGGATTGTTGTAGTTGAAAATGTATATAGATTATTGGATGAAGGTTATTCAAAAATTGATGCTGCTAAATATGGTGTTGGTGAAGTTGCCATGCCAATTATAGCTTCAACAGCAACAACTTTAGCCGCATTTTTACCGTTGGCTTTTTGGCCAGGAATGATGGGTGAATTTATGCGCTACTTGCCAATTACACTTATTATTGTATTAAGTTCATCTTTGTTTGTTGCTTTGATTATAAATCCAATGTTAACTTCAGTTTTAATGAAAATAAAAGAAGATGAAGTTAATTTAAAAAAAGTGTTACTTTATAGTTCTATCATATTTTCTGTTGGAGTTGTGTTTATAATTTCAGGATTAACAACAAATACTAAAGGATTAAATGCACTTGGTTTATTTTTGGTATTAGCAGGTTTGCTTAGAGTTATAAACACTAAAATACTAACACCTGCAACAGCATGGTTTCAACAAGTATTTTTACCTCGTTTAGAAAAAATTTATGAAAAATCTTTAAGATATTCATTAAAAGGATACAGACCTGGTGGTTTCCTAGCTGGAACATTTGGGCTTCTACTAATTTCTTTTATGCTTTTTGGAGCTTTCCCTCCAAAAGTATTGTTCTTTCCAGAAACACCTCCAAAACAAGTATATGTTTATTTAGAATACCCTATTGGAACCGATATTGAAGTAACCAATAACCTTTCTGCTGAAATTGAAGATAGAATTCAAGATTATTTAAAAAAGTACGAAGTTGATGGAGATAATTTTTTAATAACTTCGGTAATTGGGCAAGTTGGTGAAGGTACAAGTGATCCAAATCAAGGTCAACAAGGTGGTACAACACCTAACAAAGCTCGTATTACGGTAGATTTTGTCAAGTTTATTGAGAGAAACAATATACATACCAATGATGTTTTAATTGAAATTAGAAACTTATTACAAGATTATCCTGGTGTGAATATTACTGTTGATAGACCTTCAGATGGACCTCCAACAGGTGCTCCAATTAATATTGAAGTTTCTGGTGAAGATTACAATCAGTTATTAATTACCTCTGAAGCTATTAAGCAATTTATTAACGAAGCCAATATTTTAGGAATTGAAGATTTAAAATTAGATGTTGAACAAGGAAAACCTGAATTACCTATAATTATTGATCGCCAAAAAGCGAGACGTTTAAATGTATCAACGGGTCAAATTGGTGATGCTTTAAGAACTTCGTTATTTGGAAAAGAGGTTTCAACCTTTAAAGATGGAGAAGATGATTATCCCATAAACATTCGTTTAATGGATAAATATCGTTACAATAAAGATGCACTTATCAATCAGAAAGTTACTTTTAGAAACCAAAGTGATGGTAAAATTGTTCAAGTACCTATTTCTGCAATTGCACACGCTGAGAAATCTTCAACATTTAGCGCTGTAAAACGTAAAGATTTAAAACGAGTAATTACCGTATTTTCTAACGTACTTGAAAATTACAATGCTACTGAAGTAAATAATCAAATTAGAAAAGTGTTAGAAGGATATAATTTACCTAAAAATATTGCTGTTTCCTTTACTGGTGAACAAGAAACACAAGCAGAAGAAATGGCCTTTTTAAGTAAAGCATTGTTAATTGCTGTATTTCTAATTTTCTTAATTCTTGTTGGTCAATTTAATTCAACTTCAACACCAATTATAATTTCATTATCTGTTATTTTAAGTTTAATTGGTGTATTGCTTGGATTGATTGCTTTTAGGATGGAATTTGTTGTAATGATGACCATGATTGGTATTATTTCTCTAGCTGGTATTGTTGTAAATAATGCAATTGTATTGATAGATTATACCATTTTAATTATGCAACGTAAACGATTAGAACTAGGTTTAGAAGAAAGAATTTTAACCAAAGAATTGATTTATGAGAGTATTGTTGAAGGTGGTAAAACGCGTTTAAGACCCGTTTTATTAACGGCAATTACAACTATCTTAGGATTGCTACCAATGGCAATTGGTATTAACATTAATTTTATGACATTGTTTACAGAGTTTAATCCTCAATTTTATATTGGTGGTGAAAATGTTGCCTTTTGGGGACCAATGTCTTGGACTATCATTTTTGGTTTAACTTTTGCCACGTTCTTAACATTAATAATTGTTCCAGTAATGTTTTCTATATTGAACAACTTTAAACTATGGCTAAATAGAAAACAATAATATAGTAGATTGTGGTTGTCTAAAAAAGAAAAAACTCGTCAACCTGAACTTGATTCAGAATCTCATTATGAGAACCTGAAATAAATTCAGGTTGACGAAATTAACAACTTTTAGACAACCAATTTTAATTGATAGAGGTATTCATGAAAAACCAAAAATCATATACCGTTGAAGAAGCTACCAAAGCTTTAGAACATTTTTGTGCATATCAAGAACGATGTCATAAAGAAGTTGAGCAAAAGTTATACGATTTAAGAATGATTCCTGAAGCCAAAGAACAAATTATACTTCATTTGTTGCAACATAATTTTTTAAATGAAGAACGCTTTGCCAAAGCTTTTGTAAGAGGTAAATTCACAATAAAAAAATGGGGGAGAATTAAAATTGTAAGTGAACTCAAATTCAAAAATATTTCTCCCTACAATGTTAAAACAGCTTTAAAAGAAATTGATGAAGATGATTATTTAGCAACATTACAACAAATTGCTAAAAAAAAATTAGCTTTAATTAAAGAATCAAATTCTTTCAAGAAAAAAAATAAATTAATTAATTACCTTATTTCAAAAGGTTTTGAAAGTAACTTAATTTATGTGGTTGTCAATAACTTATTTTAAAGAATACTGATTTTAATCATTATTTCTAAAAACGTGATGTTGTAAATTTGAGTAGTTATTTGCTTTTAAAACTCAAAATTATGAAAAATACATTCTTATTCTTA
>Ga0209345_10001284_pt1 | contig 30327 bp, 22 predicted proteins | sample Cruoilmetagenom7_FD_187294 | JGI IMG/M metagenome (GOLD analysis project Ga0209345, IMG submission 187294) | Oil polluted marine microbial communities from Coal Oil Point, Santa Barbara, California, USA - Sample 7 (SPAdes) (version 2) | ecosystem: Environmental > Aquatic > Marine > Oil seeps ...
CTTAAAAGCTTAAGTCGAAAGCCGTCAGGATTGCATTCTGTCAGGTTGGCAGCTTTTGATTAATGATTTATTTTATCCATATGGACTAACATATAAAACAAAAAGGCCCCCTCAGCTTTCGCTGAGCAACGCGCACTACCTTATGATTTGACTAGCAGAACGCGGGATTATTCGCGCAATCCCTGCACTCACCCCTTCGGGGCCATGGTAATAAAAAGATATCACCATGTTAAAAAACGCTCCTGGCGTTTTTTTTGAAACTGCTTCAAATCAAGGTCCTCCGGACCAACATATAAAACAAAAAGGCCCCCTCAGCTTTCGCTGAGGGGGCCTTTTTGTTTTATATGGCGGACCGGACGGGATTTGAACCCGCGACCTCCGGCGTGACAGGCCGGCATTCTAACCAGCTGAACTACCGGTCCAAGTGGTGGGTGGTGAGGGAGTCGAACCCCCGACATTCGCCTTGTAAGGGCGACGCTCTACCAGCTGAGCTAACCACCCGCCTATTCGTGCGGGCGCTAGTTTACTGCATCTTTCAATGCTTTGCCAGGCTTAAATGCTGGAACATTAGCAGCTGCAATTTGAATTTCTGCACCCGTCTGTGGATTACGACCAACACGTGCTGCACGTTGACGAACAAGAAATGTTCCGAAGCCAACGATAGTAACCTGGTCATTATCTTTTAAAGCACCTGATACAGATGCAATTACTGCGTCTAGTGCACGACCTGAATCGGCTTTAGATAGGCCAGAGTTTTCCGCAATAGAGTCAATCAATTCTGATTTATTCATTATTAATCCTAAGTGTTAGTTGTTATCTTAAAAAATGAAACTGTCGTTTCTGTAAAAATTATTTATTTTTATAAAGCCCGTATCTACCATCTTGTGACTTTTATATGAGTCATGCCGCGGAGAAACTTCACATACCCTGAAAACATCAATTTGAGACGCACCCTCAGAGTGCTTATCAATCTAAATTTTTCTGGATAGAACTAGGGAAAACTTTATACCAGCCCTGAAAGGGCGGTGTCAACGGGTTTAAGCAAATATCTCTATAAAAAATCAGTTTAATTTAGTGTCAAGCCCAAAAAGGTAACTTTTGTCTGAAATATGATAAATATTTAATAAATAACTTTATAAGAAGATAAATATATTTATCTATTCGAAACAAATAAATGACCACTTTTTTTTACAAAAAATGGTCATTTATTGACCTTAATGATGCCTTAAATTATCATCCTTTTTTGATTTTTTACCTTTCCCTCCTGAACTTGTACCGGACTTCTCTGCTTTTTCAAGCGGTGCAGGTAAACTCTGTAATGCAATTGCAAGTACATCATCTATCCACTGCACTGGTTTTATTTCTAGTTTATCTAATACCGTTTTAGGGATATCAGCTAAATCTTTCTCGTTTTCATGTGGAATAATAATTGTTTCAATACCACCACGATGTGCAGCTAGTAACTTTTCTTTCAGTCCACCAATCGGTAGCACTTCACCACGTAAAGTAATTTCACCCGTCATAGCAACACTTGATTTAACTGGTATTCCTGTCATGGTTGATACAATAGCTGTGCACATACCGATACCCGCACTTGGACCATCTTTAGGTGTTGCACCCTCAGGCACATGAATATGAATGTCTTTATTCTCGTAGAAGTCATCAGCTAACCCTAACGACGAAGCACGGCTTCTAACCACGGTCATTGCCGCATAGATAGACTCCTGCATCACATCACCCAGCTGCCCGGTAAAAGTTTGCTTTCCCTTACCTGGCATAACAGCAGCTTCTATACTTAGCAATTCGCCACCGACTTCGGTCCAGGCGAGGCCTGTCACCTGTCCTACCTGATCATTGTCTTCAGCTTTACCGTAACGGAAACGTACAACGCCTAAATACTTTTCCAAATTCTCTGGCGTTACTATGACTTTTTCATCACTAGGATTCATCAAGACATCTTTTACTACTTTTCGGCAAATCTTCGACATTTCACGTTCTAAACTACGTACTCCGGCTTCACGGGTGTAGTATCGAACCGTATCCATGATTGCTTCCTGAGTTACTTCAAGCTCATTAGCATTCAGGCCATTATTTTCCATTTGCTTGGGTAACAAATAGTTTTTAACAATATTCATTTTCTCATCTTCGGTATAACCTGGGATGCGAATAACTTCCATACGGTCTAATAACGGGCCCGGTATATTCATGCTATTTGAAGTAGCAATAAACATAACATCCGACAGATCAAAATCGACTTCAAGATAATGATCACCAAAAGTATGATTTTGTTCTGGATCTAATACTTCCAATAATGCAGAAGCTGGATCACCACGAAAGTCCTGCGCCATTTTATCAATTTCATCTAGCAGGAATAGTGGATTACGAGTACCTACTTTACTCAAATTTTGAATAACTTTGCCTGGTAAAGAGCCAATATAGGTTCGACGATGTCCACGAATTTCTGCTTCATCACGAACACCACCAAGTGCCATACGTGTAAACTTTCTGTTAGTTGCTCTTGCGATAGACTGACCGAGTGAAGTTTTACCAACGCCTGGTGGACCAACCAAACACAAAATTGGGCCTTTAAGTTTTTTCACACGCTGTTGTACTGCGAGATACTCTAGTATACGTTCTTTAACTTTTTCTAAACCGTAATGGTCTTCATCCAGTACTTTTTGAGCCTCATTAATATCTTTAGAAATTTTGCTACGTTTTTTCCAGGGGCAACCTACCAGTGCATCAATATAGTTACGCACAACAGTAGCTTCTGCCGACATAGGAGACATCATCTTCAATTTGCTAAGCTCAGTATTTGCCTTTTTACTGGCTTCTGCACTTAGGCCCGCTTTTTTAATTTTCTTTTCAAGATCTTCAATTTCGTTTGGTGCTTCATCTAAATCACCCAACTCTTTCTGAATAGCTTTCATTTGCTCATTCAAATAATATTCACGCTGGCTTTTTTCCATTTGCTGCTTTACACGACCGCGAATCCGCTTTTCGATTTGTAATAAATCAATTTCAGCTTCAATCATGCTAAGCAAATATTCCATACGCTCATTAACGTTTGAAATACCGAGAATATTTTGCTTTTCTTCCACTTTAAGTGACATATGAGCCGCAATAGTGTCAGACAGGCGTGCCGGATCATCTATGCCACTCAATGAAGTTAAGATTTCAGGTGGAACTTTTTTATTGAGTTTTACGTACTGATCAAAAACGCCCATAATCGACCGAGACAGTACTTCAAGTTCACGTTCGTTCTCAGTGCCCGTGTCTTCCAAAAGAGTGTAATCAGCCGTAAAAAAGGCTTCGTCCTCATACGTCTCATCTACTTTGGCGCGAGTCACCCCTTCTACCAACACTTTAATCGTGCCATCGGGTAATTTAAGTAGTTGAAGAATAGTTGAAAGAGTGCCAATTTCATGGATATCTTTCAGGGACGGGTCGTCAATTTCTGCGCTTTTCTGTGCCACAAGCAAGATCTGCTTATCCTTGGACATGGCGGCATCTAACGCCTGAATAGATTTTTCACGGCCTACAAAAAGAGGAATAACCATATGCGGATAAACCACTACATCACGCAATGGTAATACAGGTGTTTTACCCTCGTAAGCATCTTCAGTTGTTTCAATTTCGTTTTCGATATCTGACACAGATATTACCTCGAGTGTTTGGCAGGATATAATTCACCACCAGTATTTAATTCTAAAAACTACATTGGGGCGACATGTGAAGCTTCAAGGTTGATCAATAAATATTTTTAATGATTAGAGGAGAGCCATAACCAGGCTAATAATTTTATAGATAGTCCTTACAACGCATATTGAGTCGCTAATCTTAGCAACACAACATGCATCTATAAGAAACAGCTACTGATTTTTACTCTTGAGCTTAATCGATAAAACCAAGCCTTAATAAAGTTTAATCAGCGCTGGAAGCCGTCTTAGGTGATTCGTTATTTTCAAACACCATATAAGGCTTAGCATCACCGTTGATTACGCCTTCATCCAATACTACTTTTGATACGTTATCTAGAGATGGCAGCTCATACATAGTTTCCAGAAGTATATTTTCCAGGATAGTACGCAAACCACGAGCACCCGTTTTACGCTCCATAGCCTTTTTAGCAACGGCAACGAGAGCATCATCTCGGAACTCTAGCTCACAATCTTCCATTTCAAACATTTTTGAATATTGCTTAGTTAGCGCATTCTTAGGTTTGGTTAAAATGGTGACTAGCGCATCTTCATCCAGCTCTTCCAGGGTAGCCACTACGGGTAAACGCCCTACAAACTCAGGAATTAAACCATAACGAATCAGGTCATCTGACTCAAGATCTTTAAGTAACTCACCTGTAGACTTAGTGTTTTCTTTGCCACGAACTTCCGCACCAAAACCAATACCACTCTTTTCAGAACGATCTCGAATAACCTGATCTAAACCGGCAAAAGCTCCGCCACAGATAAACAAAATATTCGCTGTATCAACCTGTAAAAATTCTTGCTGAGGATGCTTGCGCCCCCCCTGAGGTGGTACAGATGCAACAGTACCTTCAATTAACTTTAATAGTGCCTGCTGTACACCTTCACCTGATACATCACGTGTAATAGATGGGTTATCAGATTTACGCGAAATTTTATCAATCTCATCAATATATACTATGCCCGTCTGAGCCTTATCTACATCGTAATCACACTTCTGTAATAGCTTTTGAATGATGTTTTCAACATCTTCACCCACATAACCTGCTTCAGTTAATGTAGTAGCATCAGCAATGGTGAATGGAACATTAAGCAAACGAGCAAGAGTCTGTGCTAACAGGGTTTTACCTGAACCGGTTGGCCCAATTAGCATAATATTACTTTTAGAAAGTTCTACATCATCTTTCTTATGCTTCACTTCCAGACGTTTATAATGATTATAAACCGCTACAGCTAACACTTTTTTAGCTTGCGACTGACCAATAACATAGTCATCCAGAATTTCTTTAATTTCCTGAGGCCTGGGAAGCTTTGTTACAGACGATGCAGCCTGCTCTTGTAGTTCTTCACTAATAATGTCATTACATAGCTCAACACATTCATCACAGATGAATACAGATGGACCTGCGATCAGCTTTTTAACTTCGTGCTGGCTCTTGCCACAAAACGAGCAGTAAAGTAGTTTGCCCGATTCTTCTTCATTAATTTTGTCGTCACTCATGACGTGTCCTCATACTAGCCCGAAGCTGATATTTCATTTAACCGTACAAGCTTTTCCAATATATGATTCATATCAGCGTTACCAATGCTCATTATACAAACAAATTCACATTATCACTTTGATCTGAAGCCATACAGGGGCAACCTAAACAGTTACAGTGTTTATAGAATAGTTTCTATTCATTTTCTGGCCATTCAATCATAATAGGCCTAACCTAACCTATACCTTGCCAATTATCTTAGACAGTTGCAAGTCTATAATTTAAATGGTTTTATAATTAATGTCTTCTCAACCTCATGATTTATAAGGTTTTGTACAATATTTAGGCACAATTTGATATTTACATCTTACTTGTAGAAGATAGCCCAAAATTTAATAAAAAACCGCCAAATGGCGGTTTTTTATTAAATGGTACTGATTTACTGCTTTTCAAGGCATAAATATGCCTTTTAACGATTTATTCTGCATCTGCAGAAGCTCTTTCGCGTAATACCGAATCAATCATACCGTATTCAGCCGCTTCATCTGCACTCATAAAGTTATCACGCTCAGTATCTTCACCAATTGTTTCCAATGACTGGCCCGTATGTTTTGCCAGAATAGAGTTTAAGCGTTCACGCATTAATAGTATTTCACGTGCATGAATGTCAATATCTGTCGCCTGCCCCTGATAACCACCTAAAGGCTGGTGAATCATAACTCTTGAATGAGGCAAGGCAAAACGCTTTCCGTCTGCACCGCCCGCTAACAATAATGCCCCCATGCTCGCTGCCTGACCAATACATAATGTAGAAACATCAGGTTTAATAAACTGCATAGTGTCATAAATTGCCATACCCGAAGTTACTACTCCACCCGGTGAATTTATGTATATAGAAATATCTTTATCAGGGTTTTCAGATTCTAAAAATAAAAGCTGGGCAACTATCAGGTTAGCCATATGATCTTCAATTTGACCAACTATAAATATAACCCGTTCTTTTAATAATCTTGAGTATATATCGTAGGAACGCTCACCACGTGCAGTTTGTTCTACTACCATAGGCACCAGGTTACTCTGTAATCCTAATGCGCCCTGTTTGTTTTCTGATGTAATGATCATTCATTGTTCTCCGGGAACGTTAATTGCAACGTTAATTGTAGTTAAGCTGAAATAATTACCAGTAGGCATAACTTTAAATGTACCTATAACCAAAATTAATTCACTTCAGCCTAATTGTATTCGACTGATTGTATGATGTGACTAAATAAATACAAGTAGGCAAATAAAAAAAGCAGACTAAAAGCCTGCTTTTTAAATTAACTTGTTTACTTTTTGAGCAATTGGCAGCATCACATTAATAAAGATGTCTTTAAAGCCAAATATATTTCAAACATTATTCTCGAAATAATTTGCCTGATATATTAAGCAGGAGCGTTAACTGCTGGATTTAATAAATCATGGAAGCTTGAAGGTGCATCTGTCACTTTCGCCTGATCAACAACCCAGTCAACAACCATTTCTTCCATAACTAAAGCCTCAAGACCCTGCTTTAACTGTGGGTTACTATTATAATGGTTGATTACTTCCGCTGGATCTTCGTAAGTTTGTGCAATATCTTCAATTTTAGCAGCAACTTTATCTGCTTCAGGTCTGATTTCAGCTTTCTTAACAACTTCACCAATTACCAGGCCTAAACTAACACGACGCTTAGCTTCACCTTCAAACAATTCTTTAGGTAATGTCATGCCACCCTGCAGATTGCCTGATTCCATCATCTGCTTTTGCAAGTTTTCAGCTTCCTGATCAACTAAAGCTTTTGGAACTAAAATTTCATTTGCTTCTAGCAATTTATCCATAACTTCTTTTTTAAGCACTTCCTGCAACTTGTTGCGCAACTCACGCTCCATATTGCCACGAATATCACTACGTAGTTTATCAATTGAGCCATCTTCAACACCAAATGACTTAGCAAATTCTTCGTCAACTTCTGGTACTTTAGGCTCACCAACTGAAATCACTTTAGTCGCAAAACTAGCTTTTTTACCTTTTAAATTTTCAGCATGATAGTCGTCCGGGAAATTCACATCGAATGTAAACTCATCACCTGCAGACTTTCCAACCAGTTCTTCCTCAAAACCAGGAATCATACTACCGGAACCAATTACAACAGGCACTGAATCTGCCTGGCCGCCTTCAAACAGCTCGCCATCGATGGAACCATCAAAATTGATTATCATCTGATCACCATCTTGCGATGCACGATCAACTGTCTCATAAGTTGTACGTTGCTTTAACAATGTTTCGATCATAGTATCCACATCGCTATCAGCCACTTCAGCTGTAGTGCGCTCAACTTCAAGCTTGGCGCAATCAGCCAGTTCAACTTCAGGGTAAACTTCAAATGTTGCGATGTACTCTAAAGGCTTACCTGGTTCCATTGATGTTGGCTCAATAGTTGGGTTACCAGCGGGGTTCAAAGACTCCTGCATAACCGCGTCACGTAGTGAGCTTTGCATTACTTCGCCTACCACTTCCTGTAAAACCGATGCGCCGTATTGTTTCTTAACTACACTCAAAGGCACTTTACCAGGGCGGAAACCATCAATTTTAACGCGTGAGCGCATTGAGCTCAGTCGGTCGTCCACTTCTTTTTCAACTGTCTCAGCGGGAACCTGAATAGTTAATTTACGTTCCAGACCTTCGCCTGATTCAACAGAAACTTGCATAGTAACCTCGGTAGTACCTAAATTAGCTGATATTCCAGCTAAATATAATGGGATTTAAAGTATAAGTATGTATCTGAATTATCAGGTGTAATCAATACAAGTATTAAGAACTCATTATTAATAACACCAGATACTCAAAAACTCAAAAGGGAGCTATCTATTAAATAGCTCCCCTTATGAAGATGGTGCGAGCGGAGAGACTCGAACTCTCACGTCTTTCGACACCAGAACCTAAATCTGGCGCGTATACCAATTTCGCCACGCTCGCTAAGGCGCGGAATTATATAAAAAAAAAATTCTATTGTGTAGCTTTTTATCAGTCTTTTTTCGAATAATGCCTTCGAATAAACATTTGAAGGCCGCTAAGCCCTTTCTGCTGGACTTTACGCTTTAAAAACCCAGACCACCCTAACAGTAATCCTGTTGGTCCGAGCGCCATCCGACTCCATTTCCAGAAGCTAAAATGGTCAGAATGGCGAATTATTCTGCCATTTACGAATTTAAACTCTGCAAAAATGACATTATGAACCCTACGCCCTGTCCGTGAAAAAGTGTAAACAGCCTCCCAACGAGCAGAACCTCTAGTATCATCAGCACTGATATTACCGAATTTCAATTCAAAATCTTTGGCTTTAACACAAAGCATATGCCACATAGCGAATACCTCATCTCCTTTTAGTTGATTAAATACAGGGTCTGAGAAGTTTATATCAGGGGCATAGCACTGCTGCATGGTTTGCCAGTCAAGCTTTTGAAAGGCACCATAAAAATCATGTATTAATTGTTCATTAGGGTGCATTATTAAGCATTCCCTTTATTAATCTGGGCTTATCCATCGCGAGATATGTAAATCTCAACCTGTTATTTCTTTGAGATAAAACAATCAAGCCTTAATTATGAGCACAGCACGAATTATGTAAACTACATTTTGAGTTAAAATCGTATGAAAAGCCAAATGGAGAGCTATGATGAGTGATTATACGCATATATTGGTAGCTGTGGATTTCTCCAGTTCTTCAGAACAGATCGTAACCAAAGCGCGAGATATAGCTAAAAACAACAATGCCAGGTTAAGCTTACTGCACATAGTGGAATATTTACCCCCAATTGACTCTATATACGAGCCAGTATTAGCCAGCACCTGGGCGATTGATGAAACCGAATTACTAAGCCAGGCAAAGAACTCATTGAAAAAATTTAGTAAAAAACTAAATTTAGATGATGCTCAACAACAAGTAGTACTGGGCACACCTAAGCATGAAATATCTCAGTTTGTGAAAGACCAACAGTGTGATTTGATAGTTATGGGCTCCCATGGTCGCCACGGAATAAATATACTTTTAGGCTCCACTGCTAATGCCGTATTACATGAAATGCCATGCGATATACTAGCTGTTAAAATACCATCTTAAATTTAAACAAATAATGATTACTAAATCTTCATATATGCCTCTATGAGTATGCTACTGTCCCCTCCATGAATATCACACCGTTAATTCAAAAAATCAGCATCCCAGCAAATCTTCATTTCACAGATACACTGGCAACAAAAATATTACTCGAGCAAAAAGAAAGGCTCCCTGATTTAACCGACACTTGCATATTTTTACCAAATGCGCAGGCTGTTCAACAAATGCGCCAAAGCATGGTAAATATTTCACAACAAACATTACTCGGTGGTTTTATTGGAAGCCTGCCACAGTGGTTTACTGAAAATATAAGCCCAGCTGATTTATCCAAAAAACATATTGATCAATCTGCACGACAACTTCTCTTAATAGAAGCCTTAAAACAAAATAGTGATTTATTTGCCACGGAGAACCATTGGCAAATTTGTGACAGTTTATTAGAGCTATTTGATGAGTTAAGCCTAAGCCAACATCAATGGTTACATGAAGCAACACCAATATGGATTGAAAAACTACAAACCGCTTATCAGACTAACAAAGATATTTCTCACCTTAACCAGGAAGCCAAAATAATACAAACCCTATGGCAGGCCTGGCAACAACAACTAGATTCAATGCAATTGGATGATGACACCGGTACATATAAGCAATGTTTACTTGCTGCCATACCGAATTCTTTTAAATACAAACATTTTTATATTGTAGGCCTGGAGCAATTCACGCCTTTAGAGTTAGCCTGGTGTGAACAGCTATCAAGTATTGCGCAGGTCACAAAGATCACCCAGGAAACATCTATTGAAAGTAACTGCTTCACTAATTCAGACACTATAACAAATACCGAACTTCATTTATTAAAAAGAATTTACTCTCAGGACAATTCGTTTTATGAACGCACAAAAGAATACAAAAACAATACAGAAAACACCTTTTTAAATCACATAAAACTTTATGACGCTCAAAATGCTGAACAAGAAACTCAGGCAGTTGATTTAAAAGTTCGTATGAGCTTACTACGTGGTAACAACAACATTGCCGTAGTAACAGAAAACCGTAAACTCGCAAGGCGATTACGCGCATTACTAGAACGCACAAATGTAAACATACAGGATACGGCTGGCTGGGCACTGGCTACAACCAGCGCAGCAACCATACTCGAACGTTGGCTTGAGTGCATTGAACAGGATTTTGCCTACCAGCCACTATTAGATCTATTGAAGTCACCTTTCTTTTGTTCTGAAGAACACTTTAATGAACACCTGAATTTAGTCTACCGCTTTGAGCAGGACATTGTTTTACATGAAAATATTGCCAATGATATACAACGTTTTAAGAAAGCTATAAAAAACAGAGCTGAAAGACTCAATATCAAAAACTCTTCAACAGCTGATCAGCTACTTTCACTATTAGATAAAATTGAATCTGCATCAGGCAAATTAATTACTCTATTTCAAAGTACTCAGGTCAGCACACCAGAAGTATGGATTAATCACTTCATAGATAGCATTAAAAAACTGGGAATCTATCAACAACTGTCAACTGACATTGCAGGACAGCGAGTACAGGAAGAGCTTGAAAAACTGTCTCATGCGCATCATGCGGCTAACCCAGACATGAACTGGTTAGATCTACGTACATGGATAGGCAGCACATTGGAACGTGAACAATTCAAGCCTCAAAGTCAAATATCTACCGTGAAAATCATGAATTTACAGCAGGCTCAATATTGCCACTTCGATACGTTAATTATTGCTGGTGCTAATATGAAGTCTTTCCCTGGCAGTGTAAGTCAGCATCCTTTTTTTAACCAGTCAGTAAGGCAGGCTTTACAGCTTAAAAACTGGCACCAGAAAAAAGAAAATAGTTTTATTCAATTTCAACAGTTACTACTTTCATCAAAAGACATACTTATAACCTGGCAGGCAGAACAAAATGGAGAGTGGATGCAGGCTTCACCCTGGATTAACTCCTTGCAAAATTTCAGTCAATTTAGTTTCAAGCAGTCTTTACGCGACAACCATTTAGAAACTTTATTAAACAAGCTTAAACCGGTAACTGATTACTCAGAAGATTTAATTAAAAATATAAGTATCGTAGAGCAAGCATTACCATCTATTAACCTGGGACTTATACCCACTGAGTTTTCAGCCTCCAGGCATCAGCGCCTGATTGATTGCCCATATAAATTTTTCGCTGCTGATATTCTTAAATTAAAACCATTAGAGAAAATAAGCCAGGAATTATTAAAAAGTGAATACGGTGAAAAAGTACATACCATTCTTCATGCATTTCACCAGAAGTGCAATGATATGCCGCCTCCTTTCACTGAACCTTTAACAAAAAACAATAAAACACAGGCAATGGCACACATTGAAAACCTGTCTCAAATCATTTTCAATGCCCAGTCAGAAGACTCTATTCAACACAGAGGCTGGTTTGATCGTTGGATGAACACAGCTGAATCCTATATCGACTGGCAAATACAACGTCAACTTGAATGGAACATTTATAAGCTTGAAGAGATGTCTGAACAACCACTCAACGAATCTACTAAACTGGTGGGACGTCTTGATAGAATTGATAAACAGGACGGCAGTTACTCAATTATTGACTACAAAACGGGCAACCCGGCCAGACAAAAAGACATTGATTTAGCAGAAAACATACAGCTCACAAGTTATGCTGCACTAATGGAAGATGTATGTAATGTAATTTATTTAAAACTCGACAAGGGCGAAACAAAACAAACAGGTACTTTAGAGGGTGATACGTTATCCAGTTTAAAGACCGATGTGCTAGCTCGACTTGAAACAGTAATTTCAGAAATTAAAACCTCCAACCCGTTACCATCATGGGGTGACACCCAGGCTTGTAGTTATTGTGACATGAGTGGCTTATGTCGTAAGCAGATGTGGGAAGTTGCTGAGTAAGTTTGTTGATACTGAGCTTTGCGCTTCAGGTATATAGTATTTAGCAAGCTCTTGGCAATATTGGAATTAGAATTCTGTGGTGTCGCCTCTCTGGCGACCTACTTTTCTTACAACAGCGTAAGAAAAGTAGGCAAAAGAACGCCGCCCTTTATTCGCTTGTTCTCATTAAAATCTAATGAGAATTCCCGAAAATTGTACCGACAACATCTAATTGTATTCAAACCTGTCAATTCATTACCCTATTGCCGGGTCGTCCCGGTAAGCCGTCCAGGCTTATCGTGACTCAAAATCACATCCCTGTGATTTTGCCCCTACGTGTATACAATTTCCGGCAAGCTCCAGAGGGGATTAAAGTCAAAATCGATATGAAGTGTTTTTTCAAAAGAAAATCAACCTGTCTTGTCATTCCTGCGATGGCAGGAATTCAGTGGTTATGAAAACAAAATAAATCCAGTATGTTAATGACAACCAGTCCACTCAATCTGATAGTACTTTATTCTTTTGATTCATTTTCCCTTCAGATAAGCTGATGAGTGAGTGTTTTTTGTGGGGTTTTCTGCGAGGATGTCTGAACGAATTGGCTTGTTAATTCGTGAGTTCCGCAGCAGCCACAAAAATCAGGAATGAAGAAGGTACTTTTATTTGCTGTTTAAATAAAAGCTTATATGTCGGGGCGGCATTTCTTTGGTGACTTTCTTTTTGCTGCTGAAAAGAAAGTCACTCGCTAAGAAAGCGAAACTACAGAATTCTATTTCCCATAAAGACAAGAGCTTGTAAAAAAGATCTCAGCAATACCCTTTAATTATCTACAAAAGAAAACTCAAACAATAAATCCAAACACAGACCTGGAAAGAGCAACAGATACAATAAACAAAAACACCATCAATCCTGCTACCCATGCAGCAAACCGAACCCATTTAGGTCGTCCTGGCTTAAGCGCCAGCATACCCAGCCCGATATACGCCAGCAAAGCAACAATTTTAACCTGCAACCAAAACTGTTCTAAAACCGACCATTGGTAAACATACAACATTATTAATGCACTGGTTAATAATGTCGCATCGACCACATGGGGTAATGTTTTAACCCATTTTTTTTGCAACAGATCCGAACTTGAAAGCATCCAGATGCCACGTAGAAAAAACCCGAAAAAAGATAATGTCACACAGCTTACATGTAATATTTTGATCCATTGCATTTAGACGAACTTATGCAAGCAATGCTCGCATCTCCTGCTTTCTAGCTTCACTAGCGAAACTTGCTTCTATACTATTCCTAACAAGTTGCTTTGCCTGGTATTTATTCATATTTAAGGATGTAGCCAAAGCATGAAAGTTCTCTGTCATATAGCCACCAAAATAAGCGGGATCATCTGAATTTACAGTTACACATATACCCTGATCTAACATCAACAATATATTGTGTTCTGACATGCTATCAAATACACGTAACTTTGTATTTGATAAAGGACATACAGTTAGCGGCATTCTGTTCGTTTTTAAATAACTCATAAGACCTGGGTCTTCTATGGCACGTACACCATGATCTATACGGGAGACTTTTAAATCTTTTAATGCAGTCCAGATATAGTCCGGTGGCCCCTCCTCTCCTGCATGTGCAACAGTTAGCAAGCCTAAACCACGGGCTTTTGAAAAAACTCTACTGAATTTTTCAGGAGGCTGCCCCTGCTCAGAACTATCCAGACCCACTGCAACTATCTGTTTTATAAATGGTGTCGCCTGCTTTAATGTTTCAAAAGCTGCCTCTTCACTAAGATGACGTAAAAAACACATAATCAGGTGACTAGTGATACCCAGCCGCTCACGCCCATCTTTTAATGCACGACAAATACCATTAATAACTATTTCAAATTCAATGCCTCGATCTGTATGTGTTTGTGGGTCAAAAAACGGCTCAACATGTATCACATTTTGTTGTTGACACTTTTGAAGGTATGCCCAGGTCAGATCATAAAAGTCCTGCTCTTCCTGCAGAACATTAGCTCCCTGATAATAAATATCAAGAAAATCCTGTAAATTACTAAATTCATAAGCATTTCGTATTTGCTCTACCGTATCAAAAGGCAAATCAACTTTATTCCTTTGTGCCAGTGTAAACATTAACTCAGGCTCAAGACTTCCTTCTAGATGTAAATGCAATTCTATTTTGGGAAGCTCATTAAGCCAGTTATTATCTACACTACTCATATCATTTTCTCTACTGGATTGAAAAATCTGTATCCTGTCAGAAGCGTAAAACACTACGCAATTACATAACAGGCAATTTATTAAACTTATGATATATACATTCAGCCTTTATCACTAACAATTTACGTCACACGAGGCTGATTATCTACAAAAGTCAATTCTGTTTCATTTGGCTCCAGCGAAATTAGTTCTATTCGTGATACAGAAAATTAATGACCATATCTATGAAAGATGAGTCTGTAGTCGTCACGTAAAAAAAGATCTGGTTCAAGCTACATTTTTTGTAAAATCAGTGTGCGCTCACGTACCGAAACCCTAATACTTGTTACAAGTTTTATTTTTTATAATAATTATGCTCCATGCTTTCGATATCGCCCTGAATATCATCCATCAAATTAAGCATTGCAATAGCACCGAATGCGATAAAAAGTTATCGCTAAAAAACCATACATAATAAAACTTCTTATCATACGAATCTATTCATCAGTGCTATCATTTCAAATAAATAATTTAACTAAATTAAATTTATACTTTTATTTACACGTGCCGACATTACAGAACACTTATATTAAACTATTTACAGTGCTCTTCTATCGACAACAAAAATGGCGTTAACTCATCTACAGGTACCGGAGGACTAAACATATACCCCTGCGCCATTTCACAGTTTAATGTTTTCAAAAATTCAAACTGCTCTTCCAGCTCGACACCCTCGGCTATTACCTCCATCCCCAAACTGTGCGCCATGGTAATAATAGCTACTACAAAAGCCTGATCTTTTTTATTTTTATGTAAGTTGCGAATAAATGCCCGATCAATTTTAAGTGTATCTATAGGCATTTTTTGAAGATAACTCAGAGAAGAATACCCTGTCCCAAAATCATCTAAAGAAACTCGCACACCTATTTTTTTAAATTTATTAAGAATTTTTATTGTTGACTCTATATTCAGCATAGAAACAGATTCGGTAATTTCAAGATCAAGAAACTCAGGCTTGATACCAGAATACGAAATCGCTTCCTTTATTACCTTATCCAAATTAGTTTGGTTAAATTGCCGCGGAGAAAGATTAACGCCCATACGAATATCACCAAACCCCTGTTTCTTCCATGCTGCGACCTGGAGACAAGCTGTTTTAATAACCCACTCCCCTATCTCTACAATTAAGCCAGTTTCTTCCGCAATTGATATAAATTCTAAAGGAGGAATCAAACCTTTTTCGGGATGCTGCCAACGTAATAATGCTTCCACACCTACCATCTTTCTCTTTTCATCAATATAATTTTGCGGTTGATAGTACAACAATAATTCATTATTGTTCAATGCATCACGCAGATCCTGCTCAAGCTTATTACGTTCAGAATTTTCAACATTCATTTGTGCATTATAATATTTATATTGGTTACCTCCATTTTTCTTAGCATGATACATAGCCATATCAGCCAATGCCAATAAATCACTATTTCCATGACAATCGAACGGGTGCAATGCAATGCCAACACTGACACTGGTAAATACCTTGTTTTCCATGAGCTGATGTGGTTCGGAAATAGCTTTAATTATATTTTTTACTACTCTTTCTACATCATCAATATGCTTAATATTTTCAAGTAATAATGCAAACTCATCCCCACTAACACGACAAACAGTATCTTGCGTATAAACACAGCCTTTCAAGCGATCAGCAATAGAGATCAGTAATGCATCTCCAGCTTTGTGACCTAGTGCATCGTTAATAGGTTTAAAACGATCACAATCAATGAATACTACAGCCATTAATTGTTCAGAACGCTCAGCGTAATGAATACCCTGTTTTAAACGCTCAACAAATAATCGCCTATTGGGTAAATTAGTCAGATGATCATAAAAAGCCTGATGTTCAATAGTTGCTTCAGCTCGTTTGCGATCAGTAATGTCCTGACTGATACCATTTAATCTAATAGCCCCTCCATTTTCATCACATTCTGTCTCCCAGTGAAGCTCTATGAATCGATCTTCATTATTTTTATTGTTATACCTCCATAATAATTCAAACTGACTCTTCTTAGACTCTTGAGGTTGCTTGATACACATGAGAATATTATGCTCCAGCCCCTTTGAGTATTCAGCGGGCAGAAAATCAAGAAAATTTTGAAATTTAATTTCACTAAGATCGTTTTCTGTAAAATTATATAAATGTCGCGTATTAACAGATAAACTCATTAACATTTTGCTCACATCGAAATGCCAATGACCCATTTGAGCAATTGTCTGAGCTCGATTAAGCTCTATCTGACTTTTTTGTATTTCTTGCTTAAGAGTTTCATTTCGTAATGCATAGCGTATTCTTTGTGCCAATAAAGGACAGTTAATAGGTTTAGTGATAAATTCTGTAGCACCCGCATCAAAAGATGCTTCAACAACTTCGCTATCATTCATACCTGTCATAATGATAATAGGTACATCGTTATTATCTAATTCACGAATCCTAGCACATGCGCCAATACCATCCAGTTTTGGCATTTGCACATCCATTAGTATTAAATCGATACAATGTTTATTAAATTGCTCTAATGCCTGTAGTCCATTTTCAGCTTCAATAAACTTATACCCATGGTCATCAAGTGTATGCATCAGCATATGACGGGTAGCAGGGTCATCATCAACAATTAACAAGGTGTTATTTTTTTTTATCGATTCGTGCATCTTGTTTCCACTAAAGAACTTAACAGGCTAAATCGGTCCCTTATCGCACCGAGATCAACCAGTTTATTAAAAATATTCTAATGTACGGTTTTGCCTATTTCTTAAAAATAAAGCCCTGATATAGTTACAAATACCTACCTTCCAATAATTCAACAAGGCGTACACTCATTAAATTATAGTTAAATATAACCCAATTATTTGAAATCCCTAAAAATAAACTAATATTTTGCATATACAGGTAATTCGGGTGTATGGCTTTAAAATATCAGTATTGAAACATACTCAATAACTGACACAAACCTTTAAGACAACGCTAATATTCTTATTTCTAACTCAATAGACAGGCATTATATGCCAGTCATTTAGCTGAAACTAAATTGAAAATAACAAAGTACATTCATTGAATATGCAGTTTTAAAGACTGGCAATCTGAATAGATTGCCTCAATATCAACTTCAACTGTCAAACTGAAGTTGAAAATAAAAATCACTCACAAAATTAACGTAGATCTTACTCTAGCAACTTAACAAGTGCTTCTTCATCAAGCATTTCTACACCTAGCTGCTCTGCTTTTGTTGCTTTAGAGCCAGCATTATCCCCCACCACTACATAGTTAGTTTTTTTCGAAACACTTCCTGTCACTTTTGCACCACGTGCCTGAAGCGCCTTTTTCGCATCATCTCGGGTCATTCCTATTAATGTACCGGTGATCACAAATGTTTTACCTTCAAGAGTTTGTTCTTCAGCATTAACTGCCTCAATGGCATCCCAATAAATACCGGCTTCAATCAACTTGTCAATAACTTCAAGGTTATGTTGCTGCTTAAAGAATCTCACAATATGTGCCGCGACGACCGGACCAACATCTTCTACTTGTTGTAATGTTTCTTCGTCCGCTGATTTAATTGCATCTAGCGAAGCAAAGTGTTGCGCCAAGCTTAATGCCGTAGCCTCACCCACTTCACGTATACCTAAAGCATAAATAAATCGATTAAGACTGGTATATTTAGATTTTTGTAACGCATCAATAAGGTTAGATGCAGATTTTTCCCCCATACGTTCAAGACCAGCTATTTTTTCTACCGTCAGTGAATACAGATCATCTATATGATCAATACAACCTTCATCAACCAGCTGCTCTACTAATTTATCACCCAAACCATCTATATCCATCGCTTTACGTGATGCAAAATGCTTAATTGATTCTTTTCGTTGTGCCCCGCAAAACAAACCACCGCTGCATCGAGCAATAGCCTCACCTTCTTCTTGCTCTATTTCTGAGCTGCAGACAGGACATAGCTCTGGTAATAGCACTTTATCGACCACATGCTTTCGACTACCGGGTACAACACGCACAACTTCGGGTATAACATCACCAGCCCGGCGAATTATCACTTTATCACCCACGCGTACATCTTTGCGGTATACCTCATCCATATTATGCAAGGTAGCATTACTAACTGTCACACCACCGACAAAAACAGGCTCCAGTCTTGCCACGGGGGTGATAGCACCAGTTCGTCCAACCTGAAATTCAATTGCATTTACACGGGTAACTTCTTCTTGCGCTGGAAATTTATGTGCAATCGCCCATCGTGGTGCTTTGGCAACAAAACCCAACTCTCTTTGAAGCTTAAGAGAATTAACTTTATAAACGATGCCATCAATTTCATAGGGAAGTGAGTCACGTTGCTCTGACATTTGATTAAAGTAATTCAAACAGCTTTCAACACCCTTTACAATTTGACGCTCATTACAAAGAGGCAACCCCCACTGCTTTAAATTATCAAGCATATCACTATGCGTTTTTAATTCGACTCCACCATCTATACGCCCAACGGCATAGCAATACATTGCCAATGAACGTGTAGCAGTTACTTTTGGGTCTAATTGACGCAATGATCCCGCCGCTGCATTTCGAGGGTTTGCAAACTGTTTTTCATTATTATCGCGAGCCGATTGATTTAGTTTTTCAAAGCCTGCCTTGGGCATAAATACTTCGCCGCGAACTTCAAGTAAATCCGGAATATTTTCACCTAATAGCTTCAATGGTATAGAGTGAATAGTGCGTATATTTTGTGTAATATTCTCCCCTGTAGTTCCATCTCCCCGGGTACCTGCCCGAACTAATATCCCTTTTTCATAGAGCAAACTAACTGCAAGCCCGTCAAGCTTGGGTTCAGCTGCAAAAATAATTTCATCATCAATATCCAGTCGCTGCTGAATTCGATTATTAAAATCACTTAACTCTTCTTCATTAAATACATTATCTAGAGAGAGCATGGGGACTTCATGCTTAACCTGAGTAAAGCCCTCAAGTGGTTTATCACCCACTCTTTGTGTAGGTGAATCAGTGGTAATTAATTCTGCAAACTGTTTTTCTAAAGACTGCAGCTCACGATACAAACGATCATATTCAATATCTGGAATTTCAGGATCGTCCAATACGTAGTATTGATAACTGTGATGATTTAGCTGGTCGCGTAGTTTATCAACTTGAGATGCGGCCTGTTTAATATCTGACATTTTTTAATTTTTATCCGATCGATACAGAAGGTTGTTACAGGATATTACATAAACTAAAGAGCCGAAGCCTACATTGATTGCGCTTTTAGCGTTTCCAAATGACTTACTTTGTCACGTATTTCATTAGTATAAGCCTCATCTAACGGCTTACGTTGTGCATTGCACAGGGTAGCATCCAGCATTACAGATAAGCTATGAGCACAAATCAGCATTTCATCAAGCACATCTGAGGGATTATCGACCAGATTCACCTGCATAAAAAAACTGACTCCAGGCGTTTCCAGTTCATGCATTTTATCTATCTCAAACCAGCCTGGCTGTTTTATATTAGCCATACTAAATTGAATATCTTTATTTAACGACTGGATGTGACGATGAAATATTTTCATATCGCCAAATTCGAGATGCAGCGCATAACTAGCACTTAATACCTTTTCACCTTGAATAAGCTGATTTGGCTTAGCCAATACGTAGACTGAAATTACATCATCAACCAGCGCATCAGTTTTTTCTGGTTCTTCAGCAGGCACATTAACATATTCAACTACAGGTTCGGGTTCAGCCTCAGGTTGATGTTCTGGCGCAGGAGCCGGATCATTTTTTTGCTGAGAGCCAGTAACATGAGTGTTTTCTTCAGGCGAATTAGAATTGTCTTCGCGCAATGCAACTTTAACTTCATCATCCAGCACCTCATCTAGATCATCACCCAAGCTACTAACAACCCGAACAGGTCCAACACCATGCATCCACTCATTTTCTTCAGTCACATCTGTTGCAGTAAAAGATGGAATATCATTTACTGCATCCAGAGGCGAATGGCTTTGATCTTTTTTACGTGTTCGGCTAAAAAAATACACAGCGACAATAACAACTATCGCAACACCTAATAATATCCAACGTAAATTATCCATCTCGAATATCAAACCTTTACGCGCTTTCTACCATTTTTGCAGCCTCTTCAACATCTACAGAAACGACACGGGATACACCTGCCTCTCGCATCGTAACACCATGCATTTTTTCAGACATTTCCATAGTCACCTTGTGATGAGTTATAAAGATAAATTGCACCGTTTTTGACATAGCCTTAACCAATGAGCAGAAGCGACCTACGTTTGCTTCATCTAATGGTGCATCAACCTCATCCAGCATACAGAATGGCGCAGGGTTCAGTTCAAAAATTGCAAAAACGAGTGCTACTGCTGTTAATGCTTTTTCTCCACCTGACATTAACTGTATATGACTAATACGCTTACCTGGTGGACGGGCCATTACAACCACACCCGTATCGAGCAAATCATCGCCGGTTAATTCAAGGTAAGCCTGGCCACCACCAAACAAGCGCGGGAACATTTCCTGTATTCGAGTATTAACATGCTCATATGTATCTTTAAATTTAGAGCGAGTTTCCTTGTCAATTTTTGCAATGGCCGTTTCTAATGTTTCCAGAGCTTCAGTTATATCATTGTGCTGTGAATCTATATATTCTTTACGCTTACTTTGCTCTTCAAACTCGTCAATTGCCGCCAGGTTTATAGGCCCTAAGCGTGAAATACGTTGCGAAACCTCCTCGACCTTACGTGCCCATGCACCTATCTGTGCATCTTCACCCAGCTCTTCTAACAGATCTTCAACTTTAAAGTCTGTTTCGGCAAGCTGTTCCAATACTGTCTGGCTACGAACCTTAACCTCAGATGTACTTAAGCGCGCCTGTTCTAAACTTGAGCGAATCATCTGCGATTTTTGCTCGAATTCACTACGTTTTTGTTCTAACTGACGTAAGCTATTATCAATACTTTCAACTGAACGACGAGCTTCTGTTAACTGCTCTTCAACTTGCAATCTTTCCTCAAGCAAAACTTCCAGCTCTTCTGCCTTATCCTCACCTGATTGAACTGTCTGTAAACTATCTGTTAATTCTTCACGACGCTGCTGCTGTGTTTCCAGCTGTCGAGCCATACGTTCAATATTTTGCTCCAGGTTTCTCTTTAAAGTTCGTCTAGACTCTATTTGAATCGCTAGCTCATGAACCGATTCGCGCTCATTTTGCGCTTTATCACGCGCCTCCAATAACTGGTTTTGTAAGCTTTCACGTTTACCTGTTAATTCATCTCGCTCACGTGAAAGAGCTTCCATTTGTGTCATCGCTTCATTGCGTTTGCGACGTGCTGATTCCATTTCATCTTGCTGACGTTCAATATTCTTATTTAACTCTACTGACTCTTCCTGCAAGTTTTGATTGCGACTCAATAACTGTTCTAACCTGGACTGACCTGCTGTTAACTGTGCCTGGATTTGCGAGCACTGACTATGAATATTATTTAGCTCTGCCTGCCATTGCTCACGTTGTTGCTCTAAATTTTGTAACTGAGCCCGGGCATCCTGAATTTGAACTTCCAGTTCTTCCAGAGTCATATCCTGTTCTTCTAAAAACAGTTGTAGTTCTTTAATTTCCTGCTCACGTGCAAGAACACCAGACTTTTCATCTTTATCACGAGCCACGCGTAACCAGGACTGACCTAGCCAGATACCATCGGCTGTAATAACTGATTCATTAACACCTAGTGAAGCTCGAATTGCTAATGCCTGATTTAAATCATCTACCGCTTTAACACCATCGAGTATTCCACCTAATGAAACCGAAGATTTAATTTTACTTGCCAGGCTATCGGCTTCCATACTTGCAACGGTAGTGTTTGATATATCAAATAAACTTAAATTTCCCTGATCTAAATCACCCAGCACCTGTGCAGCACTGTCTATTCCATCAACACAAACCGCTTCAAGGTGTGAACCTAAAACAGTTTCAGCTGCTTTTTCCCAACCTGCATCAACTTCTATATTTTCAGCTAAGCGAGAATTATTAGCTAAGCCGTGTTTTTCTAACCAGCCACCCACAGCATTTTCATTTTTACCAAGGGCAGCTTTCTGTAAAGCTTCCAGAGAAGCCAAACGACCACGAGTTTCATTTAACTGCTGACGCAATACATCTTCATCTCTATTAAACTGAATGGACTGCTCGCGCTGATTACGTATTTTCTCTATAACTTCAGAAACCTTATCCTGCATTTCTGATTTTTTCATTTCCTCAGTTTCATTTTGCTCACGTAGTCGCTCTAACTCTATTTCTAAGTCATCACCAACAACTTTACGCTTTTCTTCCTCTATTTTTTCCTGACGCTGCTTCAACTGAAGAACATTTTTTTCTAAATGTTCCATACGAGTACGTTCAACCTGCGCTGTTTGCGAAGGTTGTGCAGAACGCTCATTATGATTATCCCATGAGCTTTGCCATTCCTGCATGGCCTGCTCCGCTTCATGCAGATGATCATTTACCGACTGTTGTGATTCTCGCTGCATTTCAAGTTTAGGCTCAGCTTCACTTAAAACTAAGTCTATTTCTTCTAATTGCTCACGATCCGATTGCAATGACTGCTGAATTTCGCCTAAAGCACGTTCCAGTTCATTTAGATCATTTTGCTGACGACTCAGTATTTCTTTTTCATGTTGAATCGTTTGTTCAATACGAGATATTTCTGAGCCCAGCCCATAATAACGAGCCTGAACCGCATTTAATGATTCGTTTTGCTCAACCCGCTGTTCACGTAATGTTTCTAGCTCAGACTCAACTGCTCTTTGCTCTGCTATGATTTCCTGTAAACGGGTTTCCTGCTCTTCAATCGCCTGCTCACGGTTTTCCATTTGACCGTGTAATTCTTTCCAGCGTAAGGCCAGATGTTCAGCTTTAAAGCGTCTCTCTTCAATTTTTAATTCTTTATATTTTTCAGCCGTACGAGATTGGCGCTGTAAACGATCTAGCTGTTTATCAATTTCTTCACGTAAATCATCTAAACGCTCTAAATTCTCGCGGGTATGACGTATACGGGTTTCGGTTTCACGGCGACGTTCTTTATATTTTGAAATGCCAGCAGCTTCTTCTAAAAAGACACGTAGCTCTTCAGGTTTAGCTTCAATTAAGCGAGAAATCATGCCCTGTTCAATAATCGCGTAACTGCGTGGCCCTAAACCAGTACCTAAAAACAGGTCCGCAATGTCGCGACGTCGGCACTTGCTACCATTGAGAAAATACTTGGACGTTCCGTCACGGGTCACCATACGCTTAGCCGCGATTTCAGCAAAACTGGCGTATGGCCCTTCCAGCTTACCCTCACTATTATCAAATATCAGTTCAACCGATGCCTGACTCACGGGTTTGCGAGAAGAGGAACCACTGAAAATAACATCATCCATAGAGGCGCCACGTAAATGCTTGGCCGAAGATTCACCCATCACCCAACGAACCGCGTCAATGGTATTGGATTTACCGCAACCATTAGGCCCTACTATGCCATTTAGATTAGATGGAAAGTCAATGGTAGTGGGGTCTACAAAAGATTTGAAGCCCGCCAGTTTGATTTTGCTTAAACGCATTTATTGCCCGATATATTATTGTATTTTATTAATTTTTTGCCCAAATCTGGAAATTGAAGCTCATTAACAGCAGCCTTAGCCGAGCCTCGATCAGATTAAGCGATAATTCTTTAAATTTTCAAGCCGCATAGTATATCAATTTCACGTTATAATGCCGTGCAAATTTTACACATTTTGACAAACAATGAGATTCTAATGACCACACAGCCTACAAAATCACTCGAAACATTTGAAAACCCCCGCCCAGAGCGCGATTACTCCATACGTATCCATACACCCGAATTCACTTGCCTGTGCCCTAAAACCGGCCAGCCAGACTTTGCCACGATCAATCTGGAGTATATTGCCGATAAAAAATGCGTCGAACTGAAGTCATTTAAACTCTATATATGGGCATTTCGTGAAGAAGGCGCATTTCACGAAGATGTAACTAATCAGATCTTGAGTGACCTTGTAGCCGCGACAGAACCTCGATTCATGCGTATTACAGCAGAATTTAATGTGCGTGGAGGTGTTTATACCACGGTTGTAGCCGAGCACCGTGCAGATGGTTGGGTTGCACCTGAGCCAGTTAACCTCCCCTGATACCTTGCCACTGCCAGAGTAAAATCCATTTACTCTGGCATAGTGCTAGTATAATAATCAGCCAATCCAGCAAAATGGATTTTTACAGCCTGTAATTTATTCCCTGTTCTATGCTAATCTCTGTTTTCTTAAATAGGATACGTAGCAACGCTACACCAAATAACACAGTACAACAGGGAAAAAAGGATATGGTTGATTCAAATTTCAAAGATACGTTAAATTCATCACTTGAAAAAGGCCCTACAGCAAACACTGGACATATTAAACCTCAGGTCCATGACACCAGCATAAAAACAGCCAAACAAACCTTCAGCAACCCCATGACTTACACACAATGGAAGGATGCGACCCGGGTTGATCGAAAAATTCGCAGTTCCAGCCTTAAGTCATTTGATAAAGCCTATGAGAAATACATGAGCAGTAAAACTTTTGCTGCCATGATGGAAGCACAACTTGCGCTTTCTTGCTGGATTCGTAATAAAAACAAAAAAGGCAACTGGAAGCAAAGCATCCGCAACCAGCAGCATGGTGCAGTAGAAATTGTTTACCAACAATTGTTTCAGGGCTTTGCCACTACAAGTAATGGTATGCCTCTATGGCTACCTCATCTTAGCGGTGCGGAAGAACAAAAAGCCATGGCCTTCTGGGTTGAGCAATCTCAGCAACTATGCAAAAGATATTTTACACCTGCAGACGGTTCAAAACTTCACCTTCAACTCAACAAGAGCAATACAGCAAAAGCGGCAATGAAAGAGCTTAAGAATTTTGCCGGTTTAGCTAAAAAACCCAATACCCCAAACATGAAGGGATTCACACTGCCGGATATCAATGCACCTAAATTAGGCAAGCTTCCCTCGATCAACCTGCCCAATGTCGCAATACCCAATGTCAACATTCCCCAGGTTAATCTACCAAATATGGACTTACCAAACGTTAACCTTCCGCAACTTCATGCACCCAGCGTCAACCTGCCGGGTATGAATATGCCGAACTTTAACTTTCCAAATGCGCCTCAAATATTAATTGCACTAAAAAATCTAATTGCAAACTTTTTCGGCTTTGAATCATTTCTTCATATGGGCAATTTTTTTGGCGAAATAATGGGATTAATCGCTTTTGAATTTGAACTGCTTTTCGGTGAATTTATGCTGGATATGATTCCCGGCATTGCCCAGCTTAAAGATGGAGCAGGTTTACTTGTCGCATGGGGAAAAACAGCCTACAGCTATTACAATGTTCGCAAAGCGAAAAACCACGGCATATTTTTCAATACAGGTGATGCATCAAAAGCATTTGATGCCGTACATAAATTAATGAAAAGAGAAACCAAAGCTCTGGCGGCAAGCGCCTCAACTATCACCGCACGATTTACAGCGGATGCTTTAACGGCCGGCGCCTCCACCCAGGCATCGGGTATTGCTAAAAATATTGCTGAGATTATTAAAAGACTGTTTTTATTAGGCCTGCAGTGGCGCGAAGCACATGCGGTAAATAAAGTACTAGCAGGTGAAGAACCACTGTCGTTTGAAATTTTCAAACTTGCACCGATAACAGGTAGCTACCTGGTGGCACATGGACAACTCAGTGACTTGTTGTCCATGGGAAGATATCAGTTTGGTTCTAAAAACTGGCAGGATGTTGTTATGGAACTAGATAAGAAACATATAAAGCCAATGAGAAAAACCGCTAAAAAACAAATTAAAGGTTCGCTCTACAAAATCCCTAATTTTCCGCTTACTGCGATTGCATAAACAGCTAAATAGAGCTGTTTCCACATTAAACTAACCAGGCATTTACTTGCTGCTTTCAGGCATCAACGAAAACATTTTCAGAGAGCAGGCAAGTTTAAGTCCGTCATGCTATGCTTAGCATCTGCTTCAATACAGAAGCTTATTTACTATCTCTTTAAGTTTAACTCAGCATCAGAAAAATTATGATTGGAAATTTACTCAAAGGCTTCGGCCATATTTTTAATGGCTTAAAGCTAATAACTCAACCTGGCCTACGTCGTTTTGTCGTTATTCCTCTAAGCATCAATATGGCATTATTTGGTGGTGCCACCTGGTATTTAATTATTAAATTTGACGAATGGATGGGCAGCCTGTTGCCTGATTTCCCAGACTGGTTAAGCTGGTTAGAAAGCATAATTCTCTGGCTGGTATGGCCACTATTTTCGATCATGATTTTACTGGTTATATTCTATACATTTAGCCTTATTGCTAATTTAATCGCCGCTCCCTTTAATAGTTTACTTGCCGAAAAAGTAGAAAAACATTTAACCGGGCAAGCTTTAGATACAGGCCCTGACTTTCCTACATCGGAAATGATCAAACGCAGCATTGGTTCTGAATTAGCTAAGTTATTCTATTTTATTAAGTGGTGGGCGTTACTATTTATACTTACCCTGATTCCTGTTATTAACTTTGCAGCACCTTTTATATGGGTTGTGTTTGGCGCCTGGATGTTATCTCTTGAATATCTCGATTACCCTATGGCAAATCACAAAAAGTTTTTTAAAGACATTAATAAACAGGCTATCTCTAAACGTGGTCTGTCTCTGGGTTTCGGCGGTGGAGTGATGCTCTTTACCAGTATTCCTGTGGTTAATTTAATTGCCATGCCTGCAGGGGTTGCCGGTGCGACATCACTATGGGTAAAACATGGAGAACAAATGTCGTGAACACTCCAGTAAACAGCTCAACAGATAGCTCTGTAGATGAGAATAAAACTGAAGACAAGTTAATAGATCTGGAAATCAGGCTTACCCATCAGGAGGACCATATTCACTCCCTAGATAAAATAATTTACGAACAGGACCAACTTCTCAGTGCGTTACTTGAAAAAGTAAAACAAATGGATGAGAAATTAAAATCGACAGGGGAAAACAATATTTTATCTTCTGAAGAAGAGGTACCACCACCTCACTATTAAGCATTCTGAACCGCTAGCCAGTATTCAGAATACTAAATATATTATTTTACACACTTCGATTCACACCCTAAAAACATACTTTTAGGGTGTTCAACTGTTTAATCTGGGTTAAAATGACTCTTTTAAACTAGCCTGAAACCACATGTCATCCAGATCTAATCAAGATACACCGCAAAATGCTCACAAAGTTGGCTTTATTAGCCTTGGCTGCCCAAAAGCACTGGTAGATTCAGAAGTAATCATTACCAAACTACGCTCCGAAGGTTATGAGATTAGCCCTTCATACGAAGGTTCGGATATTGTGGTGGTTAACACCTGCGGGTTTATTGATGATGCGGTAGAAGAGTCTCTGGACGCTATTGGTGAAGCTTTAAACGAAAACGGCAAAGTAATAGTCACAGGCTGCCTGGGAGCTAAAGGTGATATTGTTTCTAATAACTACCCACAGGTTTTAGCCATAACAGGCCCACATGCTGCTGATGAAGTGCTACAAGCAGTACATGCCCACCTGCCACCTGCTCATGATCCCTATACAAGCCTTGTACCACCAGCAGGCATAAAACTCACACCGAAACATTACGCCTATTTGAAAATTTCTGAAGGCTGCAATCACCGTTGTACCTTTTGCATTATTCCATCCTTAAGAGGAGACCTCATCAGCCGGCCTATTGGTGAGGTAATGACTGAAGCTGAAAACCTGGTAAATAGTGGCGTTAAGGAATTAATGGTTATTTCTCAGGATACCAGTGCTTATGGTATCGATATGAAATACCAGACTGACTTCTGGAATGGCCGCCCGATTAAAACCAAGTTTGAAGATCTGGCTAATCAGCTGGGCGAGCTGGGTATATGGACACGAATGCATTATGTATACCCTTACCCCCACGTTGATAACGTCATCCCCTTAATGGCTGAAGGTAAAATATTGCCTTACCTGGATATTCCTTTTCAACACGCCAGCCATAGCGTTTTACGTGCAATGAAACGCCCGGCAAGTTCTGAAAATGTGTTAGCCCGTATTAAAAAGTGGCGTGAGATTTGTCCGGACATTACTTTACGTAGTACATTTATTGCCGGCTTCCCCGGTGAAACAGAAGATGACTTCCAGCAATTGCTAGATTTTCTGGTTGAAGCCGATCTTGACCGTGTGGGCTGCTTTGCCTACTCCCCCGTTGAAGGTGCCACGGCTAATAGTATTGCAAAACAGATTCCTGAAGATGTTAAGCAAGACCGTTTACAACGCTTTATGGAATGCCAGGCAGAAATCAGCACTAATAAACTAAGAAAGAAAATCGGCAAAACCATGCAGGTAATGGTCGATGACACTGATGAAGAAGGTATTATTGCTCGCAGCAAAGCTGATGCACCTGAAATTGATGGCCTGGTGTTTATCGATTCTGAAAAACAGTATGAACCTGGTACTTTAATTGATGTAAAAATAACAGACTCTAGTGAGCATGATTTGTTTGCGGTTGAAATAGATTAAACGGCTCTCGCAATAGCTACATATAACAAACTGTTTATTGTTTCTGCGCAAGTACACTAATAATAAAACTCAGTGTGCACTGTGCCTCTATGGCAAAATATTATTACTCATCAAACCTTAAAAAACATAATCCTATGACAACACTAGCCGATACCCGCCGCGAATACGAACATGATAGCCTAAGTAAAAATCAGCTTAATGAAAACCCGTTTACACAAATGCAACAATGGCTGAACGAGGCCCAAAAAGCAGATTTAAAAGACGCTACGGTTATGACATTAGCCACTGCCGACAAAAATGGTATGCCAGATGCGCGAATTGTAATGCTCAAGCAATTCGATGAATCAGGATTTTGCTGGTATAACAGTTATGCTAGTCAGAAAGGCCGACAGATATCTGAAAACCCACAGGCCTGCCTGTTATTTTACTGGCGTGAATTTGAAAGACAGGTACGCATACAAGGTAAAGTTGAAAAGCTCTCAGCAACAGAAGCTGATGAGTATTTTCACTCACGACCATTAGGTAGTCAGTTTAGTGCAGCAGCTTCTCAACAGAGCCATCCAATTGCTTCGCGCAAAGCACTACAGGAAAAAGTTGATCAACTTATACAGGTCAATCCTGATGCCGTTGACAGACCGGATGACTGGGGTGGGTTTCGCTTAATTCCCACTTCATTTGAGTTTTGGCAAGGTCGAGCCAGCCGACTACACGACAGGTTTACATATACTTTAAGTTCTACGCCACCTGATAATAGTGACAAGTGGGTAATAACTCGCCTACAGCCTTAACCTGCTATAATTACACAAGCCTAATCGCGTCCTTTGGTCGCTCAAAAAAACAGAGTAACGTATGAGTAATAACATTCTAATTTCCATTGGCAAGATAAAAATCGAGGCCAAACTCCTTGATACACCTACAGCCCAAAATATTAAAGATGCACTTCCATTTGGCAGCAAAGCCCAGGCATCGGGTGCAGAAGTATTTTTTGAAACACCGATAATGGCAGAGTTAGAGGCCGATGCTAAAGACGTTATTGAAGCTGGTGAACTTGCGTTCTTGACAGAAGCTAACTGTATTAGCATTGGTTTTGGTAAAACTTCCGCGTCTCAGGGCGATGAAATTCGCATGGCAACGAAGGCCAATGTATGGGCCCATGCAATTACAGATGTAACTTTATTAAAATCATGTAAAGCAGGTGATTTTGTATTTATTGAAATGATTTAAGC
>Ga0209345_10001285_pt1 | contig 30312 bp, 29 predicted proteins | sample Cruoilmetagenom7_FD_187294 | JGI IMG/M metagenome (GOLD analysis project Ga0209345, IMG submission 187294) | Oil polluted marine microbial communities from Coal Oil Point, Santa Barbara, California, USA - Sample 7 (SPAdes) (version 2) | ecosystem: Environmental > Aquatic > Marine > Oil seeps ...
TGCGTTTAAGATGCTCGACCAGATCATGCAGGCTTGAGGTGAAATTACCGCTCTCCCACATTTCCCCGCTAATCAGCTCCAAGAACGATTTGCCATTAACTTCTTCGGATGTCTTGCCCAAGGCAAAGGCGAAGCGCGGCGATGCCAAACGAACCCTCCGGGATGGGTCAATCTGCCATAACCAATCGGCCTGATTTTCCTCAAATTCACGAAGCAGCAGGGACACAACCTCACTTTTTTCAACCAAGGCAGCTTCGGCAATGCGGGCCTCCAGAAAAGTGCGGGCATTCATGATCGTCCCGGCGGCCGCAATTACGATAATAAATACTGCTACCGCGACCATCAGGAACTGGCCCGTGAAAGCAAAACTGATCGCAGCAGCAAAGCCAATTATCGACACAAAGATGATCGCGCCCAGTGGCCCTGCCGCCGAGATCAGAACCGCCCCCACGATCAACACTGCAATAACTGCCCATAGCGTAAGCAATTCTTCTGGTGTTCCGCCAAGAGACAAAGCCAGAGAAGGAAGCGCCCAGATCAGGCCCGCTGTCGCGGCCACATAACCCTGCCTTCGAAATTCAGCCGCCGAAATGGAGCGCCGCTCAGCATCGGCGAAACTTGCATGGAATTTCGCGCCATTTACCAACGAAACCATAAGGCAAATTGCCCACATGCCCAGAAACGGCCAATATTGTTCGTCGCGAAGAACATAGACCACCATCGCCGCGGCGACCAATTGGCTCAGCCAGCGAAAGATCGCTCCCTCCGCCAGTTTTGGATATTGCAGGCTGCGAAGGCGCGACCAATCATTGCGCGCAGGATCATCCAGCCCCAACACTGCACGGGCAGGCAATTTGTCCATGCTGTGGGACGGATTGATCGGTTTGATATTCACGAATATGCAAATATCCGCAAAAAGTTTCCAGCCCGTGAATATCGCTCAAGCAAAATTGAATATGCGCTGTATTCAATGTCTTTTAAGGTGAGCAAATATGCTTAGACCTGGCATCGCCGCGATTAAAATTTGGCAAGCAGTCCAGACAAATGCCGAATGGGTTTAATCAGCAATGGCCGCGCCCGCCAAAGTTCGAAGGGCCAAACCTTGAAGGCTCAAACCTTGGCGTACCGCCGTATCTTTGAGGCAAGCCTGCCCCAATATTTCATTCCACTGTAACAGATTTGGCCAGGTTGCGCGGCTGATCAACATCGGTGCCCTTTACGCAGGCTGTATGATAGGCCAGCAATTGCACCGGCACAGCGTAAACCAGCGGCGCAATTAACGGATGCACACGCGGCATCTCGATGGTTGCCAGACACCCCTCGCCCGCTTGGGCCAACCCCTCGCCGTCTGAAATCAGAACGATTTGCCCGCCACGTGCACGCACTTCTTCCATGTTCGACACTGTCTTTTCGAACAACGGCCCTGATGGCGCCAATACGATCACCGGAACAGCTTGGTCGATCAGGGCAATCGGCCCATGCTTCATTTCACCAGAGGCGTAGCCTTCAGCATGAATATAGCTGATTTCCTTAAGCTTTAGCGCGCCCTCCAGCGCCAATGGATAATCCGGTCCGCGGCCAAGATACAGCACATCGCGCGCCGGTGCGATAAGCGGAGCGATGGCGGAAATATCATCATTGTGGCTAAGAGCGGCATTGAGGCACGCGGGCGCTTCGAGCAGATGTTTAACCACTTCTTGTTCTTCTGCGCGGTCCATCCTCCCCTTTTTTACCGCCAAATGCGCCGCCAAGGCGGCCAGCACTGCCAATTGACAGGTGAATGCCTTGGTCGATGCGACACCGATTTCCGGGCCAGCATGAGTTGGCAGCAGCAAATCCGCCTCGCGGGCCATCGAACTGGTTGGCACATTGACCACCACCGCAATCGTCTGGCCGGCAGCCTTGCAATGGCGCAGCGCGGCCAGCGTGTCCGCAGTTTCGCCCGATTGGGAAATAAACAGCGACAATCCGCCGTCTTCAAGCACGGGTGCGCGATAACGAAATTCACTCGCAACATCGATATCAACCGGCACACGGGCGAATTGTTCGAACCAATATTTGGCCACCATCCCGGCATAATAGGACGTGCCGCACGCAACGATCGTGATGCGTTTGATTGCTGAAATATCAAAATCGAATTGCGGTAAAGCAACGCAGCCATCAGCCTGCCGGATATAACTGCTCAGCGTTTCCCCCACCACAGTGGGCTGCTCGAATATCTCCTTTTGCATGTAATGCTGATAATTGCCCTTTTCGATCGCCGCTGCGGTGGCCCCCGAAGTTGTGATTTCTCGTTCCACCTTCTGGTTTTCACTGTCGAAAATCTGCGCGCCCTGACGGGTCACAACCACCAAATCCCCTTCTTCGAGATAAGATATCTGCTGTGTCAGCGGCGCCAGCGCCAGCGCATCAGAGCCTAGATAAGTTTCCCCATCACCATAACCCACCACCAAGGGGGAACCCAGCCGCGCCCCGATCAGCAGATCATCTTGGCCGCGAAACACAATCGCCAGCGCGAATGCACCGCGTAGTTGCGGCAGAATATTTTGCACCGCTTGCTGCGGGCTGACCCCGGCCTCAACCTGTTCAGAAACCATATGCGCGACCACTTCGCTGTCGGTCTGGCTTTCGAATATGCGGCCGCGCGCAATCAGGCTTTCCCGCAATTGCCGGAAATTCTCGATGATACCATTGTGTACCAGCGCCACTTCGCTGGTGGCGTGGGGGTGTGCATTGGCCGTTGTTGGCGCGCCATGGGTTGCCCATCTGGTGTGGGCGATGCCGGTGGTGCCCGGCGCATCAGAATCATCAAGAACTTCAACCAGATTGATCAACTTGCCCTGCGCCCGGCGCCGGATCAGTTCATTGCCCGAAACGGTGCAAATCCCGGACGAATCGTAACCACGATATTCCATCCGGCGCAGCCCATCGACCAGCCGCTGCGAGACGTTGGTTTGGCCCACGATCCCGATAATTCCGCACATAGGGGTCTGTTTCCACTCTAGAGTTATGTAAATTCATTGCCCCTTTAACGGACAAAGTTTGCAGAAGGCTTAGCGTGTTGTCCTGATCGATCAATCGGTGATTGAATTTTGCTGCGGTGCGCGGCGCTGACGTAATAATATTCCCGCGCTGATAATAACAATCGCCCCCGCCATTGTTACTATATCGGGCCTTTCGCCAAACACGCCCCAACCCAGCGCAATGGCGACCAACAATTGGGCATATGTCATCGGGGCAATCGTTGCAGCCCCGGCGCGGGTGGTGCCCAAATAAATCAGCCAATGCGCAGTGCTGGCGGTAATAGCCACAATCAGGCAGCGCATGATGACGCTGGTATCGGGCCAACCAAACGCCAATGCGCTGATCCCGCTGGCATTGCCAAGCAGCGCGCATACAATCAAAATTGGCGCCGCGCCGGCGGCCGCAAAAACCTGCATAGATAACGAACTGCCTTGCCCCGCCACCAAGCGGTTCGCCAAAATCATCAAGCTGAATGACAGGGCTGATCCCAAAGGCAGCAAAGCGATCAGGCCCAAATCAGCCAGATTGGGGCGCAGAACCAGCAGGGTGCCGGCAAAGGCAATGATGGATGCAATCCATGTTTTGCGCGGGACTTTCTCCTTCAGCAATGGCCCGCTAAGAAGCGCTGTAATAATCGGAGACAGGAATACCAACGCTGTCGCTTGTGCCAATGGCATGACATAAATGGCCGAAAAGAAGCATAATGAGGCCATTGCAAGAAATACGCCGCGCATAAGCTGCACCCGCGGGCGCTGTGGGCGAAATGCCGCGCGCCCTTCCTTGATTGCAAGCAGCGCCGAAAGCAGGGCCGCTCCAATCGAAAACCGCAGCGCTGCAACGGCCAATGGCGGCCATTGCCCGGCCATTGTTTTAATCACTGCATCGCCGCATGAAAGAATTACAAAGCCCGCCAGCGCAAAAGCAATCCCGGCATCTTCATCCTTCAGCACTGTATACTCCTGGCAGCCTTTGTTTCTGGCAGCCTATTTCTGACATCGGGTATCGCAATTAATTGGTGTTCTTCCTGCAATGGTAATCGAATGATTTCCACACGTAGTTTACACTTCCTTAAAGTCTGTTCGGCAAATCAACCAATCCAAGCCAAAGCCATCAATCGGCAGGAGGAAAAGTGAACAAGCTGATCGTACAGATTCCCTGCTATAATGAAGCAGCGGACCTTCCAGCCACCTTGGCCGCAATCCCGCGCAAAATCGACGGGATTTCTGTGATCGAGATTCTGGTGATTGATGATGGTAGCCATGATGATACATCCCAGGTCGCGCGGATGTGGGGTGTGCACCATATCGTGCGCCACCGCCGCAACCGCGGATTGGCAGCGGCATTTCGCACCGGGTTAAAAACTGCCCTTGCAGCGGGCGCTGATATTATCGTCAACACCGATGCCGATGGGCAATATGAAGGGGCGGATATAACAAATCTGGTCCAGCCTATTTTGGCTGGACAAGCAGATATTGTTATTGGCGATCGCGGCGTGGCTGACAATGCCCATTTCGGCCCGTTTAAGCGTTTGCTCCAACGCATCGGCAGCGGTGTGGTGCGGCAATTATCGCGCACCACAATCAACGATGCGGTCAGCGGGTTTCGGGCAATTACCCGCAGCGCCGCCCAGCAAATCAACATTACCACCGATTTTAGTTACACCACAGATATGCTGATCCAGGCAGGCCGCAAACGGATGGCAATCAAGAGCGTGCCTGTGCGCACCCATGCCACCCCCCGCCCTTCAAGGCTGTTCAGTTCCATCCCGCGCTTCATTGCCAATACCGGCATTACAATAGCGCGTGCCTACACCACCTATAATCCCTTGCGTGCATTTGTGGGCGGCGGACTATTTATCGCGCTGCTGGGCCTGCTTCCGATTTTACGTTTCGTATGGTTCTGGCTGAACGGTGATGGACAGGGCCATGTGCAATCCTTGGTGATCGGCGGCGCTTTGCTGATCCTTGGTTCACTGGTGGCTATTTTGGGTGTGTTGGCGGATCTGGTGTCTGCCAATCGCAAACTGCTGGAGACAGCACTGAGCGAATTGCGCGAAATTGCTGACCGGCAAAATAGTGCGCAAGGTAGCGCGCAAGAAAGTTTTGGGGCCAACCTTGATACCAGAACGCCGCCCAAACAGGCGCAGAGCCGCTAACAATGAACCCTGCTGCGCCGAAACCTGCGCAAGGCTTATCCTTCCTTCGATCACCGCGCGCCGGCAGCGCACTGATTTGGGCGGCGGCAGCGATCATGTTGGCGCTCCAGATATCGCTGGTGTTCACCAAGAGCCTTAATTGGGACGAATTATTCCATTTCAGCCAAATCCACGCTGCCCTGCGCGGTGAACATGTCCAATGGCTGCAAACGCCCTATGTCCGCTTGTTCAGCTGGGTTCCTACGCTGCCAGGATCACCGATTGATCATATCATTTTAATCCGCCTGCTACTGGTGCCATTCGGGCTGATCACCGCATTGGCAATATATGACATCGCCCGCAGGTTTACTGATCGCAGCACCGGCGCAATCGCCGCCCTGACCTTTGCAGGCGGGGGATTTGTATTTGAACATTCCTTTGCCCTGCGCGCCGATATGATTGCCGCGGCATTATGCACCGCCGTGCTGTGGATTATAGCAACCCGGCCAGCCCGGCTGGGTTGGTTTCTGCTTGCCATTCTTGCAGGCGCATTGGCCTTTGTCGCCACCATCAAAAGCGTGCTTTATACGCCAGCCTTTGCCGCGATGCTGGTCTGGCGTTTTCACGCCCAGTTAAAACCGCGATCAATCGCTTATGCAGCATTATTGGGATTGGCCCTGATTATCACTGCATTATGGGCGCTGCCTTCTGGTGTGATTGATCCTATTATCAGGCTGGCTGGATCTTCGTTTGACCGGATGTTTGGCGCCGGGCTGTTCCCGCAGCGGTCTCATCTTTTGGTCCAACTGGCTTCAGCGCCGATCCTCACAGCAGGCATTGGATTTGCATGCATAAAATTGGCAAAGCGCGATGGCCCGATGCCGCGGTATCTGGCGGCTGGGTTGATGTTGCCGCTGGCGTCGGTCATTCTCTATCGCAATGCGTATCCTTACTTCTTCGCATTCATTATGCCGCCAGCCGCGATCGGGGCGGCCCTTGGTTTTGCGCATTTGCGCAAGAGTTTCGGATTACACCTGCTGCTGTTGATCATCGCGGCCAACGCTGCATTGCTGACAATTGCGGAACCGCGTGACATGATCGGGCGCCAACGCATCGTGCATGATGGAATTGATACAATTTTCAGCGGACCAACCCGGTTTATCGATGATATTGCCTTTCGGCCTGATTTCCCGCGCGCAGTTCCGCATTTCGCGTCCGGTTGGGCCCTCCAAAACTATCGCGCCGCTGGCAAACCTGTCTACCGCGATGCGTTGGAGGGGGATGCCGTCCCGTTCCTGTTCCTTCATGGATATGCGCTTGAAAATCTATCCCCGCGCGGGGATGATCAATTTTCCCTATTGCCAAGCGATGCAAAGGCGCTGCGTGAAAACTATATCGAACATTGGGGCCGGGTATTTGTTGCGGGCAAGATCCTGCACACGTCCAAAAACAGCCAGCGGGCGGAAATTCTGATCCCGGGGATTTACACAGTAGAAGGCGCCGATTTGGCGATTGACGGCCACAGCTATGCCGAAGGGGCCATTGTGAAACTGGCGCGCGGCACGCATGAAATGGGGCCAGTTGCGCAATCTGGCGTTCGGCTGCGCTGGGGGAACCATTTGCCCGTGCCTGATGCGCCTTTCCCCGATGGCCCGCTGTTCACCAATTATTGATATGGCAGTCCCGGCAATCTTATTCGTGACAAGAAAATGGGCACCCGCGATGGGCGGGATGGAAACCTATTGCCACCGCCTGACCGAAGAATTAGCCAAGGCAGGCGATGTAGAAATTATCGCCCTGCCCGGCCAGCATGATGGCAGCCCACCTTCTGCTTTGGCGCTATTAAAATTCCCGTTCACCATCCTGCGCCGCTGGCTTGGCCGGCGGCGGCCCCCGCCCGACATTTTGCACATCGCTGACATGGCCTTGTGGCCGGTGGGCCTATTAAAATCCGGCCGCACGCGGGTGGTTTTATCAGCACATGGAACTGATGTTTCCTATCCGCGCCGGGGCGGGTTTAAGGGGCGGCTTTATGGCGCCTATTTGCGCCTTGGCAGCAAATTTCTGCGCGGTGCACACGTCATTGCCAATTCCGCCGCGACCCAAATGGCAGCGCGGGAATCTGGTTGGCAGCGCACCCATATCGTCCCGCTGGCAACCGATATTGCCGGTGCCGCGCCAACACAGCCCCCGCGCCGGTCTGTCCTGTTCGCAGGGCGCCTGGTGCGCCAAAAAGGACTGAGCTGGTTTGTCGAAAACGTGCTGGACGCGCTGCCCGCTGACATTACGCTGGAGGTGGCCGGAACACGTTGGGACAGCCATGAAGACGCTGCCCTTGCCCATCCGCGTGTCACCTATCTGGGCCGTTTGGCGCCGCGAGATTTGGCAAAGGCATATTCAAACGCGCTTTGTGTGATTTTGCCAAATATCGAACGGCCCAATGGAGAATTCGAAGGATTTGGCCTGATCGCCTGCGAAGCGGCGGCCGCTGGCGGTATCGTGCTGGCTGCTGATTGCGGCGGCCTCAGGGAATCTGTGATTGATGGCGAAACCGGATTGTTGGTCCCCCCGGGTAAACCTGATGCATGGCGCAGCGCGATTACTGCTGTATCAAATTGGAATATCGCTGATCGCACCCGTTTTGCACACAATGCAATTTCGCGTTGCGGATCGCACTTTTCATGGGACCGCGTGGCAAAAGACACGTTGAAAATATACAAAACTGCAAGAATGCCGGTGGTGACTTCATAATGGACATTGCAAAAGCGACAGTGATAATTCCCGCCTATGGCGCCACGCCGCACCTGGCGCGGGTGTTAACAGCCCTGTCGAATGGCGCCCTCAAACCGGACGAAATTATTGTCAGCCACAGCGGCGAACATGACCCGAGCGAGGAAATTCTTGCCCGCTTCCCGAATGTCACGGTCCTTCATTCTGATCTTCGCCTATTCGCCGGGGCGGCCCGCAACCGGGGCGCACGCATCGCAAAAAATCCAATTTTGGCCTTTTGCGATTCCGATACGGTCCCCGTTCACAATTGGCTTGGGAATGGCTGCGCTGGCCTGATGCAGCACGAGGGATCTTTTATTGTCGGTTCTGTTGGCCATACACTCACTGGCGAAAATTCGGACGCCCAAAATTCGGATGCCCGTAATTCTAGCAACGGCGGTTATTGGGGGATGGCCACATGGATTTCCGAATTCAGCGAACAGGCCCCGTGGCGCCCGCAGGGCAACCAAACCGGCGGTGCATCCTGCAATTTCATCTGTCTTGCCGCTGATATGCAAGCGGTTGGATATTTCCCCGAAACTTTGCTGGTGGCAGAAGATACATTGCTGTTTCACCAATTGCGCACCCACGGTCTGAAACAGGTTTTTTTGCCGCAAGTGCAAGTCAATCATTGCAACATTTCCGGCTTTGCCCATTTTTCGCGGCACATATTCGGCCACGGCGTCGCATTTGCCCGGCTGCGAAGCAGGCACAGATTGGGCGGGTCCTTTGCCATCAAATTCTGGCCGCTTTCCTGGATGCTGGGGATCGCGAAATTCATCCGAATTACTGGCCGGATTGTTAAATCAGGCAAAGGCAGCATCAAACGCCTAGCCTATTTCTTGCCCGCCGTTTTGATCGGAGCAATCATCTGGCAAGGCGGAGTATTCAAAGCCTTGATGAGCAAGGACTGACGCGGCGCGTTCTTAATAAAACCGGACATTTTTTAGAAGTTTGGATTTCAGAAAATATGCAGGGTAAAATGCTGCCCAAAAAATCCAATATCCCATGCGCGGCAATAGGCCGGGTGTATTCTTGATCTGCGCGCGCCGCTGTTCCATCAGCAATTCATGTTTCGATGCCCAATCCTGCCTCGAACTGACCCCGGTGGCCGGCATAATCGACAATACTGAATTCACCGCCTCTAATGTGCAGCCCGCCCTTTTCGCGCGGAGCAGATGCTCATAATCCATCCCTATTCGAAACGATGTGTCAAACAGGCCAACCCTGTCAAATACCGACTTGCGGCAAAACAGCCCCTGATGGGGGTTCAGCATCCTAAGATCGGTAAACAGCGAATAGGGCCGCGAATTTATGACAATCTGGTCCCCGTCAGGCTGTTGCAGCATCACTTCAAAGCTGACGAAATCTGCACCTTGCGCCAATTTTCCGCTGGCGCGCGACAGGCTGGAGGCATCAAGAAACATATCTTCTGCCTGTAAGACGCAGATATATTGGCCCCGTGCCATCGAAATACCCTTGTTCATGGCATCAGCGATCCCGCCATCCGCCTCGCTGATCCAGCGCACATTTGCCCCAAGGTTTTCAAGATATTCGCGGGTTCCATCGTTCGATCCGCCATCCACAATGACATGTTCTACTAAATCGAAATCTTGCGCGGCAACGCTCTGCACCGTTGCCCGCAGCCCTGCCAGCGCATTATAACTTGCCGTTACGACCGTAACCAGCGGATCATCGAGTTTGGCATCAAACTTCATTACAATGACCCTGCAATATCCCGCAAACCACCGATCAGCGCGGGGTAAGTTATTATGACGACAATGGGCAGTAATATCACTGTCTATAAATCGCCAGAAGCCTTTTGCTGGCATGAAAGGGATCAAGCGCCCGTATCATCCCCGCCGCTGTTCCCCTTAATTTGGGTATAAACAGGCTCCCGCCAATACTGGCAGCGGCATAGGAAATCGTCGTTGCAGCGGCCGCCCCGCTCCCCCCAAAAGGGCTAATCAGTGCGAAATTGAGCGCGATATTCACCATTGCACCAAATCCGGCCACTAGCGGTGCAGTCCACATCCACTCTCTCACCGTCAACATCGTGCCCCAGGCATAATATAGAAAAAAGAGCGGCAACCCGAGCAAAAGCAGCAAAACCATCGGAAGCGCCCCGGCATATTCCGGGCCGAAAACCGGCACGAGCAAGAAATATGTGCCCAGCCCAATGGCAAACATCGTAGGCCAAGCAGCCAGCGCAAATAGATCGTAAATGCGCTGCATATATTGGTCAAAAGACAGCGGATCACGCACATAATTGCGTACAATCGCTGCATAAAGCGTGGATTGCAGCACGAAGGGAAGAAGGTTGGAAACCTCTGAAATACGCACAGCGATGCTGTAGACACCCAATTCAGCGGCAGGCGCCATATGGCCCAGCATTATCTGATCGATCCGCATATAGGCAACCGTTGCAAGGCCAGCGATCATTAATGGCAAGCCCGCTTTTGCCATGCCAGCAATCGAAGCTGCCGATGGAACCATCAACCTGGATTGCGGCTTAACCATCCACACCGCAGCCGCGCCAGCAAGGGCCAGAAACACCGCCTCCGCCCCGCGCAGCAAGACCAATGTTTCCAATGATGCATCCGACAAGGCTGCAATACAGATCACCGCCCCGATAATGACAGCAATTGCTGTGCGAATGGCAGAAATCAGGCCGACCTGTTCCTTAGCCTTAAGATACAAGGACGGGATTTCCCCGGGCACGCCAACAATCGTCAAGGCGGCAAAAGCCATCAGTTCCCAAGATACGCCGGGCGGCCCGCCGCTGGCCGCAACAATCGCAATGGCCAGCCCCGCCCCGGCCATTGATGCCATCAGCGAAAGGATAGCCGCGCTGGAAACCGTTAATCTTGCATTTTCCGGCGCTGCTGAAACCCGGCGCAAGATGATTGCATCAAGCCCGAACCGGCCCAGCGGCACCGCAATGGCAGCAACCCCAAAAACATAGGCAAATGCGGCGTATCCATCCGCGCCAAGCCGCCTTGCGACAAGGGTGGTTGTGATCAACCCCACCACAAGCCGAATGCCCTGTTCAGCAGAAAGCCAACTAAAATTAGCAATCTTGGAACGGATGTGCTGCATTATGCCTTTGCCCTCTGTGTCGCCAATCAGTCAGCCGAAGGCCCTCCCCGAAGCACAGCCCCGAAAACCCTTAATGCACCATAACCAATTAGTATCAATTACCCAGCAACCAAAACCTTTCTCCCACCTTTAATAAAAATCAACCTTTCCGATTTATTCACCATGCTTGATCAGAACTGCTTTGCCACTTCAGAGGCAGCAGGGTTACTAAAGTGATGTGGACAGGGGACACGCCAGATGAGCGCATTCGGACGTAAGAGCGGACCAAGCGGTATGACGCCTGGGGCACGCCCGTCGTTTGGCAACGCCAAGCCCATGAAGGGCGGCGGTGCCAGTGCTTCGCCCCCGAAGGATGCACCCCCATCAGGCGGCGAGCAATTCCCTCCATTACCCGCAGACGGGGCCGAGGCCCCTTCCAATAGTTCTGCAAATCCACCGCAATCCGACGCCATGACCCGCCTGACTGATCGGGCCAATAGTGTGGTCGACAACCAATCGAATATCGGCGGGTTTGAAAAAAGCGTCCATAAGATCAAAGAACAGGTCCTGCCGCGATTGCTCGAACGGGTCGATCCCGAAGCGGCGGCAACTCTGTCCAAGGATGAATTGTCGGAAGAGTTCCGCCCGATCATCCTCGAAGTGCTGGCCGAGCTTAAAATCACTCTCAACCGGCGCGAACAGTTCGCGCTGGAAAAAGTTCTCATCGATGAGCTGCTTGGTTTTGGGCCGCTCGAAGAATTGCTCGGCGATCCTGATATTTCGGACATTATGGTCAATGGTCCCCAGCAAACCTATATTGAGAAAAAGGGCCAGCTAATGTTGGCGCCAATCCAGTTCCGCGATGAACAACATCTGTTCCAGATCGCCCAGCGGATTGTGAATCAAGTTGGCCGGCGCGTAGACCAGACCACACCATTGGCCGATGCCCGCTTGAAGGATGGTTCGCGCGTCAACGTCATTGTGCCGCCGCTCAGCCTGCGCGGCACAGCGATTTCCATTCGTAAGTTCTCCGAAAAACCGATCACAATCGACATGCTCAAAGAATTTGGTTCCATGAGCGACAAGATGGCCACCGCCTTGAAAATTGCGGGCGCGTGCCGGATGAATGTGGTCATTTCGGGCGGCACCGGTTCGGGCAAGACAACCATGCTGAACGCCTTGTCGAAAATGATCGATCCAGGCGAACGTGTACTGACCATTGAAGATGCGGCCGAACTGCGTCTGCAACAACCACATTGGCTACCGCTGGAAACGCGCCCGCCAAACCTTGAAGGTCAAGGCGCGATCACAATTGGCGATCTGGTGAAGAACGCCCTGCGTATGCGCCCGGACCGGATCATATTGGGCGAAATTCGCGGGGCGGAATGTTTCGACCTTCTCGCTGCGATGAACACCGGCCATGATGGATCGATGTGCACACTTCACGCCAACAGCCCGCGTGAATGTCTTGGCCGGATGGAAAACATGATCCTGATGGGTGACATCAAGATCCCGAAAGAAGCCATTTCGCGCCAAATCGCCGAGTCAGTCGATCTGGTGGTACAGGTTAAACGCCTGCGCGATGGGTCGCGCCGCACCACCAACATCACCGAAGTAATCGGGATGGAAGGCGATGTAATCGTGACGCAGGAATTGTTTAAATTCGAATATCTGGACGAAAACGAAGACGGCAAGATTATCGGTGAATATCGCCCTTCTGGCCTGCGTCCTTACACGCTGGAGAAGGCGCGCCAATTCGGTTTCGATCAGGCCTATCTGGAAGCCTGCCTCTAGGGTTTATCCAGCCAGCAGACCTTTGGCCGATAATGCCAGCAATCCAGCGCCAATGATGGCGCTGACCATGAAAATATTCGTCCATGGCATCCACCCGATACCATCGATCCGTGCATTTTTCATGCGCTTGCGTTCAGCCCACAGCGCAATCAGCGCAATGCAGATGATACCTACGCCCCACATGCCAATGATTTTGGCTTCGCTGGCAAACAGGATGAATTCAGGCAGCCTCATCATTCTGCGCGATATGATACCTTCTTCAGCATCCCGCAATGCTTGAACAATAAGCACCATCGCCTATGGGCTAAGCAATGAGCCATTCACCGCAACAAAGACCCCTATTTGCATTGCTGATCCGTTTGGCTGGAATGTTTGTTTTGTCGATCATGCTGATGCTCGTCAAATTGCTTGGTGAGAGCGGGATCCATCTGGCCGAAATGCTGTTCTGGCGGCAGGCTGTTACCATCCCCATTCTCGTGGTGTGGTTTATTGCAAGCGGCAGTACGGCATTACTTAAATCCACCAGGCTGCCCCAGCACGGGGTCAGGGCATTGTACGGCTTGCTTGGCATGTTCCTGCATTTTGGTGCAGTGATATTACTGCCCTTGGCAGAATCGACGACGTTCAGTTTCACCGCTGCGATCTGGGCTGTGATCTTGTCGGCCATTGTATTGCATGAAAAGGTCGGAATTTATCGTTGGGCAGCCGTTCTGCTGGGGTTCACCGGCGTCATTATCATTGCACAGCCAGGTAGCGGTAACATCCCCATTTTTGGTGCGCTGGTGGCCCTTTCGGCTGCCTTTATGGTCGCCCTGATCTCGATCCAGGTTCGCGATCTGAGCAGGACCGAACATCCACTGACCATTGTGTTTTATTTTTCCGCCTTCACCACACCCTTGCTTGCGCTGGGTATGCCCTTTGTCGCGCAGGGGCATTCAATCCAGCAATGGTTGCTGCTGGGCTGCCTTGCGCTGGCCGGATTGATCGGGCAGTTCCTGCTCACGGCATCACTGCGCCTTGGCGCCGTTTCAAGCGTGATTGTAATGGATTATTCGGCCCTTATCTGGGCATCGCTGTTTGGCTGGAGCGTGTTCGGCGATCTTCCGCCAACGGCCATATGGATTGGCGCGCCCTTGATCATCGGCGCCGGCATCATCATTGCCTGGCGCGAACATCACATTGCTCGGCGGGTGCCGCCTTTGGCGGTTAATGATTGAAGAACCACTTTCCCGATCACCCGTTTTGGTTCAGATTACCCCGGCACAAGAAAACATCGGAGAAAACACATGGCCTGCAAGATTTTCGCCCGCAAAACTTTCATCGCTCTGGGGATTGCCGCATTCACAATGACTGCCTCGGCATGCAACACGGTCAAGGGCCTTGGTCAGGATATCGAATCGGTTGGCCAAGCCGGGGACGATTTAACCTGATCCCAGCCCCAATCATGCCCGCTGGAAATTTGCGAAGATCAGACCATTCAGGGGCAAAACCTTACCGGAAGATACGGCTGAGCTTTACATTTATACTGACACAGGCGCGATGATCACACCTTTGCACGGCCGTGAAGGCGCGCGCTTCTTTCACGCAGCACCAACCATGTCAGCAGCCCCACCGGGCCAACAATGAGGGTCAGGAACAGGACCGGCACCTGTATTACCCGCGAAAAACTCTTCGCATCGGCATCGCGGGCAATCCACAGCCCGACAAATAAATCAAACGCCAGATAATGAGTCCAGCCAAGGGTTACCCCTGCATCGGTGGAGAAAAACCCGCGTATCCCCTCGATGGAAGAAAAGCCGGCCTTCACGCCCTCAGCAAGGCCCTGATCGACAACTCCCGATACCAACAAGATAATGCCCAGCGAATAGGCCAGACACAGCAAGCCCACACCCAGATAAAGAACCGCTGTCATCGGCAATGGCCGGCGTGGCAGGAAAATCAAAATTGCCCATGCTGCAATGGCCAGCAGGTTTGCCGCCCCGAAAACAAATTGCCACATCGACTATACCTTCTTGCTAAGCGTGCGTTGCATATTAATTGGCCGGCATTATGCGCGGCAAGGCATGGGCAGCGCGCTGGATGGCATCATAATCATGGGCAAATTTGCCCCCCGCCTTACGCAGGGCCAATGTCAGGCACGCATCTGCAACAATGCGCGCATCAATCGCGCGATATTGGCGAAAATTCCCGTGCAGCATCAAATTCATAAACGGTGCGGCCGCCCTTCCGGCCATTTCCCCAATCCGAAGATCACCCGCCCTTGGATTAAAATGCCGCGATCCGCGCAGCAGACCCGGGCGCACAATGTCGAGCCGATTGAAACCAACCCTTGCAAGATCGAGTTCCACCTCGCCCTTAACCCGCATATAGAAATTTTTTGACGCCAATGCCGCACCGATCGCGCTGATCGAAACAAACCGGGCAACGCCGTGCCGGTGCGCCGCGCGCGCCACCTCCATCACCAGATCATGATCTACGCTGCGAAATGCAGCCTCATCCTTGCCGGATTTATTCCACGTAGTGCCCAGCGCATTGATCAGCACAGTCGGCTTCACCGCTTCAATCACCTCGTCCCACTGCTGTGGCTCGGCCACGAACATTTCCATTCGCGCGCCGTGCGGCAATTTCATTTCCCGCCGGCCAATCGCAGTCAAACGCATGTCTTCACGGCCTGTCGTCGCCTGCACAATTGCCCGCCCGACCATTCCGGTCGCGCCCACCAATGCAATTTTAACCGGATCAGACATTGCTCAGCCCTGCAGGCATCACGCCATATATCTTTGCGCATTGCTCGATCGCATATCGATCGGTCATTCCGGCAATAAAGTCTGCAATGCACCGGCTCCGCCCGGGCTCTGTATCTGGCAATCTATGTTGCCAGTTTTGTGCAAGAAGAGAGCTATCCTGTTCGTACGCGGCATATAGACGGGCCACCACATCACGCGCGCGTTCTGCTGCAACCAATTGATCAGGATGGTAATAAAGCCGATCATACATGAATTTCTTTATCTGACGCTCGGCAGTGTTCATCGCTGGTGAAAACGTGCCCAATGCCCTGCCCGCCGCGCGAATTTCAGCGGCACTGCCCATTCCAACCACCGCCCTTTTTGTGTTTTCAAGCACATCATTCACCATCAAACCGATCTGCCCGCGAATAAGTTCGCGTAATTGCCGGTCGCGTGGGGCATTGGGAAAACGCCTTTCAACGATCCTCCATTGCTCGGCAACAAAGTCTATCGTCAATAAATCTTCAAGGTCCAGAAAACCAGCGCGCAAGCCATCGTCAATGTCGTGATTGTCATAGGCAATATCATCCGCAATCGCGGCAATCTGCGCCTCCAGCGAAGGGTGTTGATCCAGCTCAAGCGGATAATCTGCATTCAACTGGGCCAATGCCCATCCAGGCTGCGCAACAGGGCCATTATGTTTCGCCAGCCCCTCGAGCATTTCCCATGACAAATTCAGCCCATCATGATCGCAATAGGGGCTTTCCAGCCGCATTAACGCGCGCAAACCTTGCGCGTTGTGATCAAACCCGCCGTGCCGCTCCATCGCTTGGGACAGCGCCATTTCCCCGGCATGGCCAAATGGCGGATGGCCTATATCATGGGCTAGGCACAATGCCTCTGTCAGATCCTCCTCCAACCCCAATGTGCGGGCGATCACCCGCCCGATCTGGGCAACTTCGAGGCTGTGGGTCATGCGGGTGCGGTAATGATCGCCATCGGGCGCGATGAATACTTGTGTTTTGCTGCGCAGCCGCCGGAACGAAATCGAATGGAGGATCCGGTCGCGGTCGCGCTGAAATTCGCTGCGCGGCCCGCGAACGCCCTCACGGTTTTCGGAAAATTCACGCCCGCGCGAAGCGGCGGGATCGGCAGCGAAAGGGGCGCGGGTCATCTACGCCATGACTTAGGAGCGGATACGCCAATCAACAACAGGAACAATCGGGCAACATCGTTTAAGTCGCTCATGCCTGCGCCGCGCGGGTATATCCGGCCCGATAAAATCAATCCGCCGCCATCATCCAATCCGCAGCCGCTTCACAATGGATTCTGGTGGAAGCGTAGATCGGCAGGACATTGGCATCCACATCCACCACCAATTCCAATTCCGCGCAGGCCAGAATAATCGCCTTTGCGCCCGCTTGTTCTTTCAAGGTGATGACAGTTTTTAACGACCGCTCCGCATCGCGGCTCGTCTTGCCGACCATCAGTTCATCATAAATGACCCGGTCAATCATTTCGACAATATCCATATCGGGCGCGCGCAGATCAATTGTGCTGGCAACCAGCCGCTGACGAAAGAAGCTTTCGGTCATAACATTGCGCCGACCGATCAGGGCTGCATCCCTAACCCCGTCACGCGCCATGCGCGCACCAATGGCATCAGCGATATGAATGATCGGAATGGAAACTTGCGCCGCCACCTGATCATAAACCTTGTGCATCGAATTGGCGCAGATAACCAAACCTTCAGCCCCGGCCTGTTCCAACCGCCGGGCCGAACCAATCAAATCTTCGGCAAGCAGATCCCAACCATCCCCATTTCGCAGCCCGCCATAATCAGAAAAATCCAAACTCTCGATCAACAGCGGTGCAGCGCTGCCATGCCCGCCGCGCCGCTGCACCGCGCGATTTATATCTTCGAGATATGTTTGGGCAGAAACCCAACTCATTCCCCCGATCAGCCCCAATTTGCGCAATGCGTAGTTCCCCAGCCATAAGGTTTAAACCAAATATACTGCAAAATCTTAGCACACCGCAGCCTGCCGTCCAGCTGCTTGCCCCAGCCAGCCAAATCCGGGCATTTCAATACTTAACCCGGTTTAACCAAGCCGGTTTTCTCGTCCATGGGCGTTCTGTTTGGGTATTTTATTGCCGGAATGTGGCCCCAATTGGCCGCAAATAGCAGGCCGAAATTCGCATTTTACCAATAGGGCAAAACGATCTGTGACAAATTCAAGGGGTTTCTAGGCCGGAATGCTGGCTCTGGAATGCTGGCGCCTTAGTCCAGATGCTTAACGATTTCTTCGACCATCTTTTTCGCATCAGACAGCAGCATCATGGTCTGGTCCATATAGAACACATCATTGTCAACGCCGGCATACCCCACACCGCCCATGCTGCGTTTTATGAACATCACAGTCTTGGCTTTTTCAACATCGAACACTGGCATCCCGTAAATCGGGCTGCTCTTGTCTGTCTTTGCCGCTGGGTTAACGACATCATTTGCACCGATAATGAAGGCCACATCAGCCTGTGCAAATTCGCTGTTAATATCCTCCAGCTCGAACACTTCATCATAGGGGACATTCGCCTCTGCCAGCAGCACATTCATGTGCCCGGGCATCCGTCCTGCAACCGGGTGGATGGCATAGCGCACATTAACCCCGTTTTCTTTCAGCATATCACCCATTTCGCGCAAAGCATGTTGGGCCTGCGCCACAGCCATGCCGTATCCGGGAATAATGATAACATTTTCAGCCTGCTGAAGCAGAAAGGCAGCATCTTCTGAACTGCCGCGTTTCCATGGCCGGTCGGTCTTCGCGCCATCGCCGCTGCTTGATGCTTCCGCCCCGAAACCACCTGCAATGACAGAGATGAAACTGCGGTTCATCGCTTTGCACATGATATAGCTTAGGATAGCGCCTGATGAACCCACCAGCGCCCCGGTGATGATCATCGCGCTATTGTGCAATGTAAAGCCCATCGCCGCTGCTGCCCAGCCGGAATAGCTGTTCAACATCGATACCACCACTGGCATATCCGCCCCGCCAATGGGGATGATCAAAAGAAAACCGATTACAAAGCTAAGCGCCACGATAGCCCAGAAAATCGGGCCTGTCCCGATCGTGGGTATCAACGCGAACCATGCGGTCAGACCAATGATTGATGCCAAAACACCCAGATTAATCAAATGGCGCATCGGCAGCAGGATCGGCGCGCCAGACATATTTCCGTTGAGTTTAAGGAACGCAATGACCGAACCAGAAAAAGTGATCGCGCCAATCGCCACGCCCAGGCCCAGTTCAATCCGGCTAATGGTCAAAATTTCCTGATTGGCATCCAGAATGCCAAACGCCCCGGGGTTTAGATAGGCTGCCACACCCACCAATACGGCGGCCAAACCAACCAGCGAATGAAAGGCGGCCACCAATTGGGGCATATCAGTCATCGCGATCCGCCGGGCCGTGGTAATCCCGATCACCGCGCCTAGTGCAATGGCGCCGGCAATCATCATCACCAAGGATTGATCGATTGCCAGGGATTGTTCGGCAATTTGCCCCGCGCCGTCCGCCACATTCACCACATAGGTGGGAATATGGGTCAGAGCAGTGGTTACCACCGCAATCAACATCCCCGCCATGCCAAAACGGTTGCCCGCCCGGCTAGTCGAAGGCGAACTAAGGCCGCGCAGTGCGAGGATAAAACATATCCCTGCAATCAAATAGGCAAGCGCAACCCAAGCAGGCGCAGCGCCAGCAGAGCCCGCGTCAACGCCGGCAGAAAGCATGAAGAAAGGCATCATTTGCGCTCCTTCTTCTTATACATCGCCAGCATCCGCGCAGTGACCGCAAAACCGCCAAATATATTGATGCTGGCAAGCACAACACCGATCAAACCCAGCCATAAGGGTATTTGCCCGCCATCAGCCATCCGGCCCGCCGCCGCCGCGATCAACGCGCCAACAATAATAACCGAGGATATGGCATTGGTCACCGCCATCAACGGCGTATGCAGCGCCGGAGTGACCGACCACACCACATAATAACCAACAAAACAGGCCATCACGAAGATGGAGAGGATTGAAATAAAGTCCAATATTACCCCCTTTTAGTTAGCTAAGCAGCCGCTCATTAACTACTTTGCCGGCCTGCGTCAGCCTCACAGCATTACCGATTTCATCATCCAGCACGGGCCGGCCATTTTCTTCATCCCAGAACGCACTGAGGAAATTATACAGGTTGCGCGCGTATAGCGCCGATGCGTCTGCCGCCAGATGCGCTGCTGTGTTGGAATAACCCATGATCCTGACGCCGTGGCGTTCCACCACCTGATCAGGCACGCTACCTTCGACATTGCCGCCTTGCGCTGCGGCAAGATCGAAAATGATGCTTCCAGGTTTCATCGCTGCAATCTGAACATCCGAAATCAGTCGCGGCGCCGCGCGCCCCGGGATCAGGGCCGTTGTGATAACAACATCCTGCTTGGCAATATGGCCAGACACCAGCTCTGCTTGCGCTTTGTTATATTCGTCCGACATTTCAGCGGCATAACCGCCACTGCCTTCGCCCTCGATACCGGCCACATTTTCAACGAAAATCGGTTTTGCGCCCAAGGATTGGATTTGTTCCTTGGTTGCCGATCGAACGTCCGTTGCGCTGACCTGCGCGCCCAGACGGCGCGCGGTGGCAATCGCTTGCAAACCGGCAACCCCGACACCCATCACAAAAACGCGGGCAGCAACGATCGTGCCAGCGGCCGTCATCATCATCGGAAAGGCGCGGTCATATTCATTGGCCGCAGCCAGAACCGCCTTATACCCCGCCAGATTGGATTGGCTGGATAAAACATCCATACTTTGCGCGCGGGTGATGCGCGGCATAAATTCCATGGATAACGCTTCGAAGCCGCCTTTGGCGTATTCATCCACGCGTTCTTTTTGGCCAAAAGGGTCAAACAAGGCGGCAACCCATGCCCCCGGTTTGGCCCCTTTGAGTAATTTTAAATCCGGGGCCTGAACACCCAGAACGATGTCAGCCCCGGCCACTGTTTTGGCAGCAGTCGCCATTTGCGCACCGGCATCAATATAGGCCTGATCTGGAATAGAGGCGCTGACACCAGCACCCTTTTCAATCACGACCATCGCACCCAAAGCAGTGAATTTCTTTACTGTTTCGGGAATGATCGCAACGCGTGCTTCACCATCGCCGCGTTCTTTCAGGACCGCAATATGCAAGTGCCCGATACTCAATCAGCGATCAGCATGACAATAATCATGGTGATGACACAGATCAAAGGCACCGCCCATTTGAGCATGCTGATGAAGCCGCCATAAGTCTTTTCTGCTGCTGTCATATCGGTTGCCGAAGCCATAGTGCATTTCCCTATTTAAAAATTCCGTAAAGCCACGTCTATCGCGCGGCACGGTTTGCTTCAACCCTTTCATCCATTGGCCCTCTTCTTAATCAGGCCCATTCATCTGGCTTCCGTAATCTGGTCTTGTCCTTAATCGGACCTTTACCTGATTTGGATAGATCCTCCTGGTGTACCGCGACGGGACGGTTTTGGAGACCAATGGCAGAAGACCCAACACGCCTGCTGATGCTTATCGATGATGAACCAGCGCAAAGCCGGTTGATCACCGCTATCGCTGCGCGTGAGGGTTGGCGGGTTTTGGTGGTCAAGGATGCTGAAACTGCCATCGCCACATTGGGCACACGGGAGGGCATGCAATTAACCGCCATCATTTTGGACCAATGGGTCCCGGGTGATGATGCCTGCACGCTGATCGCAGAATTGAAAGAACGCCGCCCCGCGATGCCGATCCTGATGCTCACCACCAGTTCCTCCCCCTTGCTCGCCGTCGAAGCGATGCGGGCGGGTGCAACCGATTACCTTGTTAAACCCGTCGCGCCAAACCGGCTGATGACCGCCCTGCACAGCGCCACAAAGTTGGAAGCGCCCAGGGATGAATTACAGCCGCTGACGGAAAAAATGGGCGCAGATCTCGATTTCGATACGATGATCGGCACAGCGCCAGCCTTTCGGACCGCGCTTGCCAATGCTGCAAAAACTGCGCGCGGCCACGGACCAGTCCTGATCGAAGGCGAAAGCGGCACGGGCAAGGAAATGGTGGTCCGCGCCATGCATTCTGCCAGCACCCGCGCCAAATCCCCCTTGCGGATCATCAATATTGGCGCAGTAGCCCCCAATTCGATTGAATCAGTGTTGTTCGGGCATGAACAAAATGCCTTCCCCGGCGCTTTTGACCGGCAGATCGGTGCGTTGCAGCATTGCGATGGCGGCACATTGGTTCTGGATGAAATCGACCGATTGCCAGAGCCCCTTCAGGCCGCACTGGCACAAACCCTGACCAGCGGCATCGTGCGCCCAATAGGGGCAAAACACGGTTTCCGGGTTGATGTCCGCCTGATCGCCGAGAGTAATTTGCCCTTGGCTGATCTGACGAAGGCGGGGCATTTTAACGAAGATCTATTCGAAGCGGTGTCGGCAACCACAATTATCCTGCCGCCGCTGCGTGAACGTGCGGGCGATATTTCCGCCCTTACCCGCCATTTCCTTGCCCGCATTGGCGATCAGCCCGGATTGCGAAATCTGTCGATTACCGATGCAGCCCTTAGCTTGCTGTCGGCTTTTGATTGGCCGGGAAATGTCCGCCAATTGCAGGCTGTATTGTTCCGCGCCGCTGTTTTCTGTGATGGCGAGGCATTAACCATCGACAGTTTCCCGCAATTATCCGAGCTGCTCGGTGATTTTGAGGATGCAATTAATCCCATGCAAGAAGGTGTGGGGGTCATGCTCTATACACCAGATGGCAATCTTCGCGCGCTGGAGGAGATCGAGGCCGATGTGATCCGCCTTGCCATTGGCCATTACCGCGGCCGGATGACCGAGGTGGCGCGCCGCCTTGGTATCGGGCGATCTACTCTTTATCGCAAACTTGGCGATCTGGGCATCGGGGATGCGGCGTAAGGCCCCCTCCACAATGATGGGCACGACCGCAATTATCGGAACCGATAGTCCCATAGGGTTAACCTTGGTGCGCGAATTGGGTGAACATGGCGTGCCTGTCCACGCCATCGGCAGCGGCAAAAATGCGCTTGGCGGCCAATCGCGCCATGCCGCAAAATTCTCTGTCAGCCCGGCGGGGCCGATAAAAGACTGGCTGCCCCGTTTCGCCGCTGAAAACGCGATTGATGTCGTCATGGGCGTTTCAGAGGGGACACTGGCGCAATTGGGTCCCTTGCGCGGCACCATTCCAGGCTGCACGATCATCGCCCCCGCCCCCGAAAAACTGGCATTGGTGCTGGACAAACGCGCCACATTGGCCGCCGCCGCGCGCGTTGGCATTGATGCCCCGCAAAGCTGGCAGCCAGAAGCCGGGGGCGATCATGCCGCACTGGCGGGCCAAATCCCCTATCCTTGCGCCATTAAATGGGCCGATCCCATAGCGGTGATGGACCGCCTCCAAACTGCAAACTTGCCCTTTGAAAAAATTGAATATGCCAGCAACCCTGCCGCATTGCTGGCGATCTTGCGCAAATATGACACGATCGGCGTTTACCCCTTGGTGCAGGAATATGCAGGTGGATACGGCCTTGGCCAAATGGTCAATATGCACAAAGGGCAAGCCACCCTCAGGTTCCAACACCGCCGCTTGCGCGAATGGCCGCCCAGCGGGGGCGTATCAACCTATTGCGGTTCATTACCGCTGGATCAACATGCAGAACAAATGGCATTATCGGAGGTCTTGCTGCGTGAAATCGGGTGGGAAGGCCCCGCGATGGTCGAATATCGTTTCGATCCGGTAACGGCCCGCTATTGCCTGATGGAAATCAACGGCCGTTTCTGGGGCAGCATTCCGCTTGCCTATCACTGCCGCGCGCATTTTGCGTGGGAAAGCTGGGCTTGCGCGATGGGGGTTGAGGCAATTGCCCAGCCGGCCATCCAGCACCGGCGCGCGCGCTATATTGTGCCCGATACCAAGCATCTGCTGGCACAGATGGTTTCTGCAAAGGTTTCTACAGCTGACAAATTATCGCTAATGTCGGGATTCATTGCCCGGTTTTTTGATCCCGCCACCAAATATTACGTTTGGTCATGGCGCGACCCAAGGCCATTTTTGTCCGACATGGCGGCGATGTTCAAGAAGGCTTTAGGCCGCCAAAATACTGCGGCAGAGCCGTCACCGCATCTTCAACCCGCCGAAGGCATGTCTCCATAAAAGCCGGGTCGAGCCGGTAGGGATCATGCAAATGCGGCATTGGGGGAAAGGCGTAATTACCCAGCAATCCGCGCGGCAAGTCTGCCAGCGCCCCGATTTTGGCCAGTTTGCGCAAATGGCGGTGTTCCATCGCCAGTAAAAAATCACCGTCTTGCGGAACAAAATCCTGAACCCTTGTGGTGCGGTGATTTTCAATCGGATGGCCCAGCCGCGCTGCTGCCACGCGCGCTGGTTCATGTGCCGGTTTCCCGCTGCTGGTGGAAAGGCCGAATGATGCAGACTTAAGGCCCAAATCGCGCGCCACGCCATCTGCAAAGGCGCTGCGGCAAATATTGCCGTGGCACACAAATACCAGCCGCCTGACCGTATCTGGATCAGGGCCAATCGCGTGCGAGAACGGCGGGATATTTTCCGCATAGGAAAGGCCAAGCCGCACCAATCCGCGCCCCGTGCCGAAATTGCGGGTCAGAATATTACTCATCAAAACAGCGTATTGGCGGCAAATTGCTGCGCCATCCTTGCACTTGTCCGCCATGCATTGTGGGGCAATAAGGAAAGCTCGCCCAAATGCGGCTCCGCCGGCAAATCGGCAAATGTTGCGCCAAACGCCGCATCCGAATTGGCCAGCCATGCGCATAATTTCTCAAACCGGGCGCGCAGCAGCGCATTGGGCTTCTGCGCTTGCCGATTAAATAGTTCAAACGAATGCGACACCAGGCAAAACCCCGGCCAACCAGACCGCGCGGCATGGATAATAGCGCTCTCGATCTCAGCAAAGGACAGGGCAGTAAGCTGTGCATGGCGGTGGCCCCGGCGCGCAGCAATCGCGCTCGCGGGGAATTCTGTCATGCCGCAATGTTCCACCGGGCGGCAATCACCCTGCACCAAGGAAATATCGCATAAGGAACCATCATAACCTGCTGGAAAACTGCTGTCCCATTGCAAGCCCAATTCAGCCAGAGCGCGCAATGTATCATCATTTGCGCCGTAATTGCCCGCCCGAAAGGCCGTGGGCCGCGGCGCGCCTGCATCCACGATACGCTGCAAACACCATTCAAGCACAATGATCTGTTCCGCCAGAGTGAAATCCTTGATGTTTACCCCTGTGCGGCCGGGAATCGGCGATTTTTCCGCAAACTCAAGCCATTCGGTATGGCAGTGCAATTGGACTTCGTGGCCCCGGGCCAAGATCGGCTGAACCACTGCATCAACAGCTTCCTGCCCCCAAACCAGCGCGGGCATCGGATCGACGAAAAACACAGCGCGAATGCCGCTGCGTTCAAACACATCCAATTGGTAAAATAGGCCCACATCACCAGCCGCCGACCGGCACGCGATTGCGCGGTCAAAATTACGCGCGCGGTCCCGCCCCTCTGCATGCCGATAATGGCCGGAGGAATATTCAGTATCAATGGTGATCAGCACCGGTAACATCGCGCTGTCTTTGCAGATTTACTTTAAGATTGGGTTGCCTTGTGCAGGAAAGAGTTTGTCCAATCTGGCCAATCTGGTGCCTTTAAAGGGTCTACCCACTTTACAGGACCGGCCTAATCTACAGGCCCGGCGTTCTGATGGCCGCTGGCCCGCCTTTGCCAATTAAGCCGCCGGCCGTTACACCTTTATTCAGCCGCCAAACCGCCAAAATCGGTTAATGCGGCATCTCTCAGCCCCCGCCATACATTTCTGGCCTGCACCATTGCAGAGACATCATGGACGCGCAGCAATTGCACCCCGGCATCCATGCCCGCCATTGCAAGCGCAATGCTGCCCCCCAATCGGTTGTTGGTTGGCGCTTCGTTCGACAATGCGCCGATCATCCGTTTGCGGCTGATGCCCAGCAGGATCGGCGCGCCAAGCGCGTGAAACAGCGGCAAAGCATTGATGAGGGCAAGGTTATCAGAAAGCGTTTTGCCAAAGCCAATGCCGGGATCAAGGATGATATTTTCGCGGCTCACGCCTGCATCCAATGCCCGCTGGCGTGCAGCTTTCAACCAGTCAAAAACATCCAGCACCACATTAGGATAATTGCCATCTGCATGCAGATCATCATCGTCCCCGGGTGCATGCATCAATACCACAGGGCATTTACGCGCCGCCGCCAGTTCAACGCTGCGCGGATCATGGCGCAATGCGGACACATCATTGATGATATGGGCGCCTGCATCAAGCGCCGCCTCCATCACTGCTGGCCGGCGGGTATCGGCGCTGATTGCTGCCCCCATGGCGGCGCAATATTCAATCGCGGGGATGACACGCTTCAGTTCATCCCCCTCCCACGTTGCGGCGGCACCGGGGCGTGTGCTTTCCCCGCCAATATCCACCAGCGCAGCACCATTTTCCAGCATCGCAGCAGCATGTGCCCGCCCCGCCTCTGGATTATCAAGAAATTCGCCGCCATCGGAAAAACTGTCAGGCGTAACGTTCAAGATGCCCATCACTTGCGGCTGATCCAGCCGCACCGTCCGATCGCCCAATTGCAATGGCCCATGGGCAAATTGCAGCGCAGCCCATTGCCCCTCCGCCTCTGCGGCGACATTGTCTGGCAAGCGCCCGATCGCAGCGGGCATACCTTGCGCAGAGACAAGCTCTCGCGCTGCCACTTCGCCGCCGCGGCGCACAATGACTGCAAAACGGTGCGCATAGACCATCCCGCCCGCCAGCCGCACAGCATCGCCATCCTCGCTTTGCGGGCTGATCGCGCAGCCTATCGGGTGAATGTAAACTTGGTCCATTATTAACCGCAAACCCCAAAAATAACCGTCATTTCAAACTTGAACCACGGCGGAAAGCCTGAGGTGCCGGCAGCATCTCCTAAGTCAGCGCCAGCATCAACTTTTGAGCCAGCATCAATCCTCTGTCGCCAGAAGATACAATTGCCGGATCGCATCCACCTGCTTCACAGTGCCTTCGTGTTCAACATGCCAGAATGTCCAGCCGTTGCAACTGGGCGCGCCCTGCAATTCCTTGCCCAAACCGTGGATCGAACCGCACTGCTTTTCATAGATCAACGATCCATCGGCGCGCACTTTGGCGATCCAGCGGCGTTTTTTGTCAAACAGTTCAGCGCCCGGCTTGATATAGCCGTTTTCAACCAGCGTTCCAAAAGCCACCCTTGGTGCAGATTTCTTACTCTGCATCGTCTCCAACGCGCTTTCATCAAGGGGCAATTCCTTCTCGATCCGCTTTAACGCAATATCGCGGTAAAATGCCTCCTGCTCGCACCCGATCCAATGTCTGCCAAGGCGTTTTGCCACTGCGCCGGTGGTGCCGCTGCCAAAGAAAGGATCCAGCACAACATCGCCTTTTTCCGTTGCGGCCAACAACACGCGGTATAACAATGCCTCAGGCTTTTGCGTAGGGTGCGCTTTGTGCCCATCATGCTTCAATCGTTCCGGGCCGCCGCACAAAGGTAACGACCAATCGGACCGCATCTGCAATTCATCATTCAGCGTTTTCATGGCGCGATAATTGAAATGGTATCGCGCCTTTTCACCCTGGGATGCCCAGATCAACGTTTCATGGGCATTGGTAAAACGTGTGCCCTTGAAATTGGGCATCGGATTGGTTTTGCGCCACACGACATCGTTCAAAATCCAGAAACCCAGATCCTGCAGGATGGAGCCAACGCGGAAAATATTGTGATAGCTGCCGATAACCCACAAAGCGCCGTCGGGTTTTAGCACCCTGCGTGCCTGCGTCAGCCATTCGCGGGTGAATTTATCATACGCTGCAAAACTGTCGAACTGGTCCCAATGATCCGTCACCGCATCCACCTGACTGCCATCAGGACGGTTAAGATCGCCGCCAAGCTGGAGGTTGTAAGGCGGGTCTGCAAATACGCAGTCGACGCTATTATCCGGCAACGAACGCATCGCTTCGATGCAATCGCCCGACAGGATCTTACCAAGGGGTAGATCCTCTGCCCGGACTGCCGTTTTCACAACAGCACGCGCCCGCATTTTCGTGGTCTGCATGACCCCCATCAATCAATCCCCGTATAAGTTATCCACACGGTGAATCCAGCAGCGCCCCGCGTCAAGCACGAATAATGGACGGATATGGTTAACGGGCCATCAATTAAGGAAGAACGAAAAGAGTCCCCCACAAGATGTTGAGTCTGTTAGCCTTAAGCAGACTCGTCATGTTGGGGTGTGGCGCAGAAGACTCAATTTGAGATGTTTTATGCAAACAGCAAGATTGTGTTGGCTGCAAAGGCTGAAACCAGCAGCGCGCCAAGCCAACGGTTGATCCGATGGGCAAACCAGCACAGCAGCACCATCATAAATGCGCTCGCCACAATCAGCGGTAATGCGAAGCGTGTTAATTCCAATGGAACAGCAATCGGCGTGATGGCCATCGTGACCCCGCCGATCAACAGCAAATTGTAAATGTTGGACCCGATCACATTGCCCACCGCCAGACTGGATTTGCCGCGCAATGCCGCAGTGATCGATGCCGCCAGTTCGGGCAATGATGTGCCCACCGCCACCACGGTCAACCCAATAACAGTTTCACCAACGCCGGCCATTTGAGCCAGATCAATCGCGCCCGAAACCAACATCTGACCGCCAATAATTAACACGCCAAGCCCGAAAAAAAAGAACATCACCTGCCTCAGCAATGACAAGCCGGCCTCATCCGCGTCCTCATCCTCATCCTCCTCCAGTTCCGAGGGGCGCGGATGGCGGTATCGCCAGACAATGTAAAAAACGATCAAGCCCAGCAATCCTGCGCCCACCAAGACTGAGGCAATTTGCTGCCATGCCAAAACCAGCACCAACACTGATACAAGCAGCGCAATCACCGCATCGCGCCTGCCCACACCGGTTAAAATGATCGGCGATACCAATGCGGTCGCCCCCAAGATCAGAAATGTGTTGGCAATGTTCGATCCGGCAATATTGCCCCATGCAATGCCCGGCGAACCTGCCAGTGCAGCCTCGATGCTGGTGACCATTTCAGGGATCGAGGTGGCCGATCCCATAATGACAAGGCCGGTAAACATGCTGGAGAGGCCCATACATGTTGCAATTCCCACCGCACCGCGAACCAGCAATTCCCCGCCAAGAGCCAACGCGGCCAGCCCGCCCAGGCACATCAAAATCATAAATGTCACGGCGTAGATTTTCCCGAGCTTTGTAGAACCAGAATTGTAAAGTTTGCCGATACCACAAGGCTGCCAAGCGCGCCCGTAAAAAGCATATCAGCTGCAGTGAAATGTCAGGCATGGCCATGTTCGCCCTTATGGCCGCGCTTACACTTGAACATTGGGCCTGAACATCGGGCCAATCACCCGGCCGGCCGGCCAGTCTAAAGCAGCACCATCTGGGACACTGGCGCAAAACTGCGGCGGTGCAGCGGGCACGGGCCATGGTTTTGCAAGGCGGCCATATGGCCGCGCGTTCCATACCCCTTGTTACGTTCCCACCCGTAATGCGGATATTGCTGCGCCGCCTCCAACATAAACCGGTCGCGCCATTGCTTGGCAATGATCGAAGCTGCAGAAATGGCTGGTTCGATCGCATCCCCGCCAACAATCGCGCGCGCATCCCAGCGCCAGCCTTCCGCGCGCCCGGCCGGTGTCATATTGCCATCCACCAAAACCATAGACGGGGGGCGCCCCAATGTTTGACACAGGCGGTCCACCGCCATGGTCATCGCCAACATGGTTGCCCCCAAAATATTCAACCGGTCGATCGTTTCAACATCCACCACGCCCACCGCCCATGCACAGCGGCGCCGGATCACATTGTCCAATTCATCGCGGCGGCGGGCCGTCAATTTCTTGGAATCGTCCAGCCCGGCAGGGCGCGGCTTACAAAGCGCAACGGCAGATGCCACCACCGGCCCTGCCAATGGGCCGCGGCCAGCTTCGTCGACACCAAAGACCATGTCTTGAGTGCCAAAACCTTGCGGTGATGTTTCAGCATCTGGAATTCCAGACAATATAGACATGTCGCAAACAGGGTTCATAACAGCTTTCTATCCACCGCTGTCATGGACCTAGCAAGATGCCGAGTAGATCCATCGGTGGACAGTATATCCAGCAAATCCGGCGGCTTCTCGATTACCAAACATCACGCCGATGGCCAACCTTGGGCTACGGCTTTTGAACCGGGCACGGGAACCGGCGTGTGAAAATTGTTCATCATGCTGAAAAAGAGGCGCGATCAAACCCTATCTTTGCGCCAATGGAAAATCTGGCAAGGGCGCGGCGGGTGATCTAACTGCTCAAAACCGGTGAAAATGGCCGCTTGGGGCGCCTGACACCAAGCTGAACCACACCGCGCCAAAGCGGAATTTGTGTGACAGATGCGCGCGCGCAACCTATCGGCGCGCGCCATGGCCTCGATTGTCCCCCTTTCCAATGTTGACCCCGATTTGGTCGAACAATTGCTCGACCGTGCGTTTGGCCCGGACCGGCATGCGCGCACCGCCTATCGGATGCGCGAGGGGGTTGATTGGCTCCCCGCGCTCAGTTTTGCAGCGATGGATGATGATGATTATCTGGTTGGCACAATCCAATTGTGGCCCGTTGCACT
>Ga0209345_10001286_pt1 | contig 30311 bp, 21 predicted proteins | sample Cruoilmetagenom7_FD_187294 | JGI IMG/M metagenome (GOLD analysis project Ga0209345, IMG submission 187294) | Oil polluted marine microbial communities from Coal Oil Point, Santa Barbara, California, USA - Sample 7 (SPAdes) (version 2) | ecosystem: Environmental > Aquatic > Marine > Oil seeps ...
CTGACCATAATATTCACAATTCATATTAGGGCAAGGTTGATCCCAGTTTTGTGCCTTTCTCATGGTAATCCCTCCCAGGAAACCATATATTAAAGGCACAAAAATTTCTAGTTTTATTTTCAAAGTATTAGCGGAAGAGCATCTATATCCCGACCGCAACCCATAGCCCTTTGTCCGTCAATGAGGATCAGACCATAACCGTCATTGAAATTCAAGCCCCGCAGTTTAGCCCGCCAGGTGTATGTTCCGAATACATCATCATGTACAGACACCTGAATCCCAGGAATATTTTCAAACACTTCATCTAATAACTTTCTCCTTCTCTTTATTGTCAAATCGTAACCGTTTACTGAAAAATACAGAGGCAAGACAGGGGAAAACACCATTGCCAATGACGGCTGCCTTCCTTCTCACTTTCTCACTTGCTCACCCACACTCTCTTCAATATCCGGTTTCCCATCAAAATTAATATCCCTGGTTCTTGTCACCAGAGCCTCTGACTCATCGTATTTCTCCCAGAGGTCAGGACGACCGTCCTTATTCGTATCCTCTTCTACCCTCGTCACCCCCCTCCCCTCATAGTAGTACCATATATCGACTCTGCCGTCGGCGTTATTGTCCTTCTCCCCCCGGATTGGTTCTTCGGCATCGTTGTAAAACCAGGTGATCGTGATTCGACCGCTGCCATCTTCTTCTTCGCTCTTTGTGAGCTTTCCTCCGGCATTATAAAACTCCCTTGTGTCCAGGTTTCCGTCACTGTCTTCATCAATCTCCTTGAGCCTTAAAACGCCGTCTTTATAGTAATAACGCCCTTTGGGCCTCCCATCAACATCCACCACCATAGACCATGGAGGCTTGTCAAACCATTGAGTGACCTCAAATAGGCCATCATTGTCTCTGTCATTAATAAGCCTGTATTTCTTTCCGTTTTTATAGAAGACCTTCAAGCTGATCTTTCCGTTTCCTTTTTCATCCCTTTCCAACCTGAGAAGCCGGCCATTTCGATAGAATTGCCAGGTATCCATCTTTCCGTTTAAGTCGGTATCGCTTTCCGCCTTTTCCTTTTCTTCTTCAGCGTTGAAGGATATCCTTACATCCGGTTTTCCGTCTTGATCCTTATCCGCTGTTTGAAGATGTAGTTTGCCCTTCTTGAAAACGGAAATCGTATCCATAAATCCGTCACCGTCAGAGTCATATTCTACTTTAACAGGTTCACCTTTACGGTAAGTTCGTATCCTGTCCACATATCCCGCATGCCTGGTCTCTTCCTCGATCTTCTTGGCAAACCCCTGAAAATCAAAGTGGCAAAAGAAGTCTGTCTTCCCATCAAAATTCGTATCTTTCTCCTGAAAAACCAGTTTCCCCTTTTCAAATTGAGACATAACATCAAAGTGACCATCCCCGTTGGTGTCTTTCTTCTCATCAACCGGTTGACCGTCCTCGTACCGGGTAATCACCTCAAACTCACCGTTCAGATTTAAGTCCTTCTTTTGCTCTTGGAGTTCTCCATTGCGGTAGAAGCTGAAAACCTCCATCTTTCCATCTCCATCCACGTCGTGACGGCTTTCTCTAGGCAAACCCTCAGCATCAAAAAATGTGACAGTTTCCACCCGGCCGTCTCCGTCTGTGTCCCTTGTAGAAGAGGACAAGTTTCCTTCTCTGAAATGGTAAACAGTGTCAAAGAGACCGTCCCCCGTGGTGTCCTTTTTCATCTTCAGAGGTCGTTCCCGGTGGTCAAAGCACACGGTTTGATTCAACCGGCCTGTGTCAGTCGAGGCTTGCTCATGTCGAACTCGCTTTCCTCCTTCAAAATAGTCCCAGGCATCGATCCTTTGATCATGATTCCTATCCCTTTCGATCCTCTTGACCTGCCCACCCTTGTAAAATTGAAAGCTGTCCATTATGCCGTCCGCATTTGTGTCAATATCGAGACTGATGAGTCTTTTCCTGTCATCGAAATGGGCTATCTGGTCTATCTTGCCGTCTTTATCGGTGTCCCGTTCAACAGTCATGGCCAGGGGAGCCCCTGAAGGCACTATCATATACAGGATCATCACGGTCAATATAGAAACATATCGCATAAAAAACATAGATAACTCGGATATATACCTCGGATGGTCACAAATTACGTTTTTTCGGTGAGCAATGGACATCAAGAGCAACGCAGCTATTGATGTTCAGGGCCAGCGAAAAAGCTCAACTTGTGGCCTTTCGAGGTATATAGATTTCCATATATTAAATTTCACGGCGTTATCGGTCGGAATCCTCAACGACGTACTCAATGTACGACTTACTCTGATTCCTCCCTCTGGCCTTGTGAAATTTAATATCTGAAAATCTATAGCTTATGTGCCCCCCAATAGCGAGCCACAAGACCTGTCACAAACGCTTTCGCAAATGCAACAATGCCTTGCAACCCGACTATCCGGGGGGCGGGAGACGACATCAACCAATTGGACACCCATTGTCATAAAGCTCATCCTATTCTTGTCACTCATTTCAAGTACCGGGTGTCAGGTTTTAGTGTTCAGTTATTTCGTCTTCGTCCCTAACCTCAATGGTATGCACCAACATTACCGGAAGGCCTTATCAAGTAAGAAGAACATTGCCTGCACATAGAAAACCCATCTATGTTTACAAGCCTTGATTCCAATACCAGGTCTCCACAACGGTGGCATCGGGCAAGATCGGTAAACGCCTCGATCTGGGGCGGTTTTCGCGTTGTTATCACGCTCTCAAAAAGTTCATCGTGTCTGATAGAAAGCAGCATCTTCACCCTTTCATCTAGCAGGCTCTGGAACCGGGCGATATCCTCCACCGTGGCCTCGCCCTTCTCAGCCTTCTCCTCCAGCTCAAGATACCGTGATTCATCCTTGAAACGCTGCTCTTTTAAGGATAGCTTTATCCCTACGCCGGTTCGACTTACGAGGAATGTATACTTGTGTTTGCCGAAGTCATGCACCTTAAGCCGCTGATTTCCCAAAGTACATCCTGAAAGGCACTGGATGGCATCAAGGGCGCTTGTCGTGTTCTCGGCTATCACGATTAGACCTCCATCCAGGTTCTCCTTCCGGGATATTGTCTCCATAGCTAGTTCATAGGCCTTACATGCATGTTAACCAGCATCTTCCCTCCCTCCCCAAAAAGGAACATTAACTCCTCATCCCTCAACACCCGAAAGTTCAATATCCAATGGCACGAACATAGATAACTCCTACCTCCTTTCTGTCAATAGAGCGTAATATCTCTCCGTTTTCTACAGGCATTTCAGTTCACTCCCTTCTGTTAAATTTGAGTTCGTCTCTTAGGGTAAGCGAGATTGCCCTCAGGGTCGGGAGCAGAATGGATCTGATTGACAGGGGAATGCTTCGGTGATACCATCCTCGTACTCTCGATTTCAATCCGCTTCCAATATAATTCGATGGTCCAACAGGTGCATCTCTTTGATATGAGCCTTTACTACCTTCTGCTCACCAAAAAGACTCTGCAAGTAGATCCCGTCCTCATTAGGCCGGAGGATATTTACTCCTTCCATAATAAGTTCCTCTTTTCCTCCGTCTGTGTTCAGATATGCATTTGTTTCACACATGATGCCTCCTCCTCTCTTTTTGATAAAACAACATATACCTCTCAAGTCAACTCAAATACGATGGCGATCTCCAGGGTAAGGCCTCCGCCTGAGATATGACTCGGTGGAGGAGGGAATGGAGCCGCATTACGTACAGCCCCAAGGGCTGCCCTGTCCAGAATTTTGTGGTGGGTGGATTTGATAAGCTCAAGACCCTTCAACTTCCCTTCTCCGGTAATCGTAAAGCGTAATGTGGCCAACCCCTCTAAATACCTGGCCCTGGCCAGATGAGGATATTTTTTGAAATGCTCGATACGGAGACGGATCATCTCCATATAGTTATCCTTCATCTCATAATCTGCCACCGCCCCCCCGGGTTCCCAATCTGACACGCTAACCCCCCGGACTTGCGGAATCTCTGGCTGGCTGATAGTCTCTACCAGTGTATCAGGTGAAGGCTTTTCTACAGGTTCCACGTTTATAGTTTTAGGTATTGGATTCCTCTTTACTACCAGCTTCTTTACTTCCTGAGGCAACTCCGGCGGCTTTGGACGCAGCCTCGGCCTGGGTATGCTTCTCCGTGGGGGTTCTGAGATATCTTTCAGTGTCACCTCTATGCGGGTTAAGAGATGTGATCTGTAATACCCTGTAACATGAAAGAATATTATTGTGTGAATAAACAAGGAGATCAGAATAAACCAACGTAACAACCAGTTTCCTCTCTCAGTCCGGTTTGACACATAGCCCCCATATTTGAGTTTAAAAATCCTTCTCCGTGGCCAGGCACAACTTCCCTGCACCTGCCGCCTTGGCCAGGTCCATAACCTTCACCACCTTGTTGAGCATCACGGCACGATCGGCCTTTACAACCACCAGGCGATCTTCCCCCCCCCCGATCATCTCTTTTAACCGGTTAAAGAGCTGGGCATGGGGCACCTCTTCCTGACTCAGAAAGGCCCTCCCCTCACGATCCACATACACAGTGATCTCTCTCTCCGTCTGGGGCGCTGATGCCTTGGCCTGTGGTAGTTTCACCTTGATCCCCTCGTCGGTTATGAAATTCGTGGTGAGGAGAAAATAGATCAACAGGAGGAAGATGATATCAAGGAGGGCGATCAGAGGGGGCTCCACCTCAAGACGCGGTCTGGTTTTAAAATGCTCTATCATAACGTTCCTCTCTATTTCCTTTTGCTCAGCACCTTTAAAAAGGTGACCGCCCCATCCTGTAGCTGGGCATGGAAACCATCTACCCGGCTCAAAAGATAACTATGGGCCACCATTGTGGGCAGGGCCACAGAAAGACCTAGGGCAGTGGTCAACATGGCCTCCCATATCCCGCCTGCCAATACGGCTGCGTTGACCTTCCCCCCCATCTCCTGAATAACCATAAACGCCTTTATCATGCCCACCACCGTTCCCAGAAGCCCCAAAAGAGGGGCAATATTTCCGATGGTAGCGAGGGCCTGGAGATAGCGGGAGAGGCTTCGCACCTCTTCACTGGTGGTATGAACGATGACCGTCTCAATGGTCTCCCTGTCTTGATCCTTCACATCGAGGGCATGTTTTAATACCCGGCCCATGGGAGAATCGCTGCTTTTAACAACCTCAATGGCCTTCTGATCCTCTCCTACCATCATGCATTGGCTTACCTTTTCCACCAGGCCGGAACCACGGATACGAACCCTGGCAAAGCGTATCAGCCTTTCTAGGAAGATGGCTAAGGCCAGCACAGAGCAAAACATGATGGGGATTACCAGAACACCCCCTTTTGCCAGAAACTCAATCATAGTTCTTAACCTCCTTTCCGTATTCCTCTCACAGGTCGGGCTTCCCGTCCCATCCCATCCCCTGCTTCATCACGCTCCAACCAAATAAAAAGGCCACGAAGCCTACTCATCCTGATTTCAATCAGGACAATAGGCTTTCGTGGCCTCGTTGCTCTTCCTCTGCTTTATTTATCTAAAAAAGGGCGATCTAACCCTTTTGCTTTGAGTTTTCTGCCTTTCAGGCAGAGTATTTTGTGGCTCTTCAGAACCAGTAGTTTTGATATTATGCCATTATAAAGTTTGGAATTATTTTGTCAAGGGTTATTTATCAGAATTGTTGCTATACTTTCTATAACCTATAGAAGCATAGTTCACAAGCTCTTTCCCACCCTATCCCAGACATCTCGTGGATCAAGAGATGCAGCAGTAGCAGCCAATATTAAGATGAGTGCTGCTAAAGAATAGAGGGCTATCCCCGGAACGATACTTGCCATCTCGGCCAATTTGATGACGGAGACCAGAATGCCGAGCATGAAGACTTCCATCATACACCAGGGCTGGAGGATTCTGGTAAAGCGAAAAACCAAAGCTAGTTTCCAGGGCATCCGGTTGAAGTTTAACGGCACAAGGATGTAGAGCATGCCTGCAAGCTGAACAAATGGAAATACTATGGTAGTAAGCAAAGCAACCAGCGCCAGAGCTTCCATTCCTTGGGCGTACAGTTCCTTTACTCCCGTTATCATGGTTATCTCCCGCACCAGTCCTCCACTTTTAAATGCCAGGAAGGGGTAAATATTGGCGAGGGCAAAGAGAATTGTCCCTGAAATCGTTAATGACAGAGCGCTATTGAGGCTGTTTTTTTTTCGGCGGTACAAAGCCGCACCGCACCGCAAACATCGAGCAGTACCTCCGTCCGGCAATGGCTGAACACGGTATAGCAAATCACACTCATGACAGGCTATAAGGGAATTTTTCCTCATACTCCAACCTTAAGAGAAAACCTCTAACTTCAACAACATCAATAATGCTTGGCGATTACGAGGCGTTGCGTGAAGATTAGGGACGAGGGCGATTTTTTAACGACAAACACCCTGAGTACATGTTTCCCAAAATTCTCAATGTCGTTCATGAAAGCGCTCCACTGCCTTGGGCCCTCCATAGCTATTGAGAAGTTACATAAAATTTCATTTCACCGGATTTATATCTTTTCCAATAGTCTTTAACCTTTTTTAGTACCGTAGGGGCCAGGATGATACTTCCTACTATATTGGGAAAGCCCATACTCAATATCATAACATCAGAAAAATCAAGAACATCGGACAGCTTGTTTACAGCTCCAACAACAATGCAGATTACAAAAATGATCCTGAAGATAATTACGGTTTTTAATCCGCTTCCATTAAAATGATCAAGGAGGTAAATCCATCCTCGTTCTCCATAATAACACCATGAAATCATGGTCGAATATGCGAACAATCCAATACAAGCGGTAAGGATATAGGGAAACCAGGGGATTACGCTGCCAAAGGCCTCGGTTGTAAGAGTAATACCTAGGTCGCCGCCCTTGGCTGCGATTTCAGGATCATTCCAGGCGCCGGTGATGATTACTACTGTCGCTGTCATCAAACAAACGATCATGGTATCTATAAAAGGACCGATCATGGCAACAATGCCTTCACGAACGGGTTCGTCGGTTTTTGCTGCTGCATGGGCGATTGCAGCGCTCCCTAATCCTGCTTCATTTGAAAATGCGGCACGTGTAACTCCTTTTACAAGGACACCTACCATCCCACCGAAGAGGGCATTTTTTGTAAAGGCCATGGTCATAATGAGATTAAGTGCCTCGGGAATTTTTGTTATGTTGACCAGGATTATGGAGATAGCTGTAATAACATAGATACCACACATAACAGGCACTATCCTGGATGTGGCTAGACCGATCCGTTTGATGCCTCCCAAGACAACTGTGCCTACAAGAATAGCCTGGATAATTCCAAGTCCCCATTTCGCCTCTTCTCCCATGCCGAAGGTGCTGGTAAATGCCTCAACAGTCTGGTTAGCCTGAAACATATTTCCCCCGCCAAGGGCGCCGCCCATGACCATAAAGGCGAACATAACGGCGAGTATCTTTCCAAAGGGGCCCCAGAAGCCTCCTTTTTCTTTAAGCCCCATATCAAGATAGTACATAGGTCCGCCAGAGATCGTCCCGTCAGAGTTGACCTGTCTATATAACTGGGACAAGGTACAGCTGCTAAATTTTGCACTCATACCGAATATAGCGGTAATCAACATCCAGAATACCGCCCCTGGGCCTCCTGTTTGTATGGCTACAGCAACTCCTGCGATATTTCCTAACCCCACTGTTGCTGAAAGGGCACTTGTCAATGCCTGGAAATGAGAAATTTCACCCCTGTCTCCTGGATTATCATATTTCCCTCGGATAACATCAATGGAGTGTTTAAAAAGTCTGACATTTATCCATCGATACCAGAAAGTAAAAAATATTCCTCCGGAGGCAAGGACTACTACCAGGAATGGGATGCTGACGGTTTGTTTTTTTTGTACACCATTTTCATTAAGAACAGGATGTCCATTTTTATCCTCTTCATTAATCTTTATGCTGCCAAAGGAGACATCAAAAAATAGTAATCTAAACATTAATCCGTTAATTTGGGCTAAGGTGCTTGGCCCTTTCTCTGTATCTTCAGCGATTGCTGTATTTGGCATGCCAAATGTTAAGAATAATCCCATAAGTATTATGATTGCTAGGCCTTGGGTAACTGGTGTTTTTATGGGTTGCTTCATTTAGCACTCCCTTGTTGTGCTGAAAAATTAGAATCTTAAAAACCTCTTCCTTATTCATTCTTTGGTTTTCTGCATGACTTCATCGGTCTTAGGAACTGGAAATAAATAACTCATCGTTTTCGCATCCCTGCTTCAGGCCATCTTCAGCCGATCCTCAATCACAAAATCCTCGACATAGTCCTGCTATGCCTGCGGTTTTGTTCAATCTGATCGACTAAACCTGACCTAAATCAGGGCGCGAATTCCAATGATTTACTTATTTCCAGTCCCTTAGGTTAAGCAGTATATCCTTTAGCAACGTCTTTCCCGCTTGTGCAACGGCCAGATCATAAACCCCGGCCATAATCCTCCCTTGCCGTGTCAATTTATAAAGGCTCTGGGGGGTATAGTGATAGGGCTCACCTTCCAGCTTCCATCCCTGTGCTGACAGCGCGTTGACAAAAAAGGCCTCAACCTTTGATGCGGCCATACATCTAATAGATGTGCCGGCTATGAGAAGCAGTATACTTAGAAATGTGTTAATGGACTTGAGATACACCTCAGTTTACTCTTATTTACATAATATTAAGAAGTTACTCATTGGTATTCCCGGCCTTTTTTGTTTTTCGTCAGCTTGATCGCAGGATTTTTCTTAAATGGTGTGTATAAAGGGTCTCCTATGAGGATTTGTCTCCAGGAAAGGTAAGGCGTGCTTCGAAAATAGACCTCCAGAAGGGGAAGTTTGCCTGTCATAAGCAATGGGAAAAAGACATCCGGCAATGGAAAGGAAGAGACATAGGGTTCTTCAACCGGCCCCAGTGTGGCAGTCACTCCTTCCTCGATCATACGTTTGCACCATACCTTGCTTCCCAGTCTTTTCAGTGTGCTTGCTTCAGCGCTGGCAATGTGAAATCCCACAGAGCCCTTTTGCCATTTGAAGGCGTCTATGTAATTAGCCAGAGAATACCAGCCACAATAGAGGGCGGTATTTGGGCAGGCCCCTGAGGGGAAAAGGTCTGGAGTGTCCTCAATCACTATGTCCATAGAGCTTTGCTTCTTTACAACATCATATAGATTTGTGAGATGCTGGTCATACCAAGAGTACCCGGTATGTTTTTTTTTATCTTTCAAGCCACGGGTGTCGATATAAAAAACTCCTTCTAAACCATTATTCTCGGTCTCAATGGCATCGTCAATGAGACGTTTTGCCAAAAGGGGGGTCGGCCCATCTAATCGAGCGACCATAATGGTCTCTTTCCTGATTTTTTTAATAAAAGGGAAGGTGTCGTATTTTTTCAGAAAGGGGTTGGGGAGCCATCCGGCAAGTTGATATGAGTCTGCAAGAATCAGTGTAAGTTCGCTGTCCACTGATGCTGAAGCCCGCGGATTGGCATGCAGTTTCTTGAGTTTTTCCCAGAAGCGCAATTCGCCGACTACACCATCTTCCAAACGGACAATAGTTGCCGACATGAGGGCATCTTCAGGCAAGACTCCCTTGAAATGTATTTCGGCCAATTGCTGTTTGAGAATGGCATCCAAGTTTAAAAGGATCTTATTTTGTACAAGGCCGGTTTTTAGGTCTCTTTTTTTCAAAAGTTGTTTTTTGACCAATGTAGCTGTGGAAGAAATCCCAGTAAGCCTCATGAAAAGGGAAATGGCATCCATACGAGTCTCTATCCCTTTATCTTGCGCTTGCTGTGTTAGGTGTTTTGATGCCTTAGAGATGTATTTGCCGGCAATCTCGATGCATTCCTTTGTTGTAAAAGATTTTAGTGCCTGTTTAGGACGATCATAGGGAGAAGGGTTTTGGATGAGGTGGGCAAGCTGGAAACTCAATTGCAGTGTGAGCTCCTGATATTCCGTTACCTTTTTCGAAAAAAAGTCGCCGAAGTTTATGCCGGATTCCTTGTTTCCAGGACCCCCCACTCGAAGGGGAATGCCGAACATCAGAAGGATACTCGGCGTACCTCCGGCCTTCCTGATCCTTTTGACCGCAGATCTAACCTGGGGCGCCATGTCTTTGTCAAATTTTGAACGGGAGATCCTTTCTGAATCAGTGACATGAAGCCCCAACAGGTTGGATAAAGGGACTTCTCTCCTTTTTGCGTAGTAGATGGCAACATCTTTACTTTCGGCTAATGTGGCGTTGTAAACAATTAAGACGTCTCTCGGCGAGAGAGCCCATGAATGCTGCACCACAATGGTCAAAAGGGTCAAAATCAAAAGTATGAGAATACTGTTTTTCATGGCCTCAGTCCGGACTATAGATTTCCATATACAGAAATTTTGAAACTCAATCATGAGCTATAAATTGTCGGGGGTGCTATTTTGTTACTTGTTATACGTAACGCCTTATCGCAAACCCCTATCAACAGACAAGCCACTATTACACGAAGAACGAATACCTTATGACAAAGTAGTTAATAAGAAGTAACAAAATAGCACCTCTGGCAATGGCTTAAAGGCATAATTCAAATGAGTTTCAAAATTTCTGATATATTATTAGTGATCCAACACCTCTCTTATTTTACCAGACAGGTCCTTTATGGTGAAAGGTTTCTGAATAAAAGCGTTGCAGCCACGGTCCAATATTCCCTGCGCTTTTCCATCAATGCTGTATCCGCTTGAAAGAAGAACTTTTATGTGTGGGTTGATCTTTTTCAAACTATCATAGGTTTCCCCACCATTCATGTCCGGCATGATCATATCCAAAATGATTAAAGCAACCTTGTCGCTGTTTTTCTTGTAAACTTCAAGGGCATCTTTACCGCTTCCGGCAAGTAAAACTTTATAGCCCATTCTTTCCAGCATCTGCTCACCCACATCAATAACCATGTCCTCATCATCCACCAGGAGAACCGTCTCTATTCCTTCCAGCAAATCTTTATCCACCAGCCGTTCCTTCAAAGCTGCCTTCTCGGAGACAGGCAGGTAGATATTAAAGGTAGTCCCCTGTGCTTTCTTACTGTAAACGGTGATAATACCATCGTGGTTCTTGATGATTCCATAGGTAGATGCAAGACCCAGACCAGTTCCCCGACCCATCTCCTTGGTGGTGAAGAAGGGATCGAATATCCTTTGCTGTGTGGCTTCATCCATTCCGGTTCCGCTATCAGTTACGGATATCTTGACGTATTTATCAGGCTCAATTCCATACGGTCTGACATCATCTTCATTGAGGATGACATTCTCTGTTTCCAAAAACAGATGGCCACCTGCGGGCATGGCGTGCCAGGCATTGACATAGAGGTTTAAAAGCACCTGCTCGATCTGGCTCCGGTCGATCTCTGCTGTCCAGATATCCTCCTGATACTTTCGATGGATGGCAATCTCTTTCTTAGTTCTACCAAACATCTCGGAACTGTTTTCGATGATTTCATTCAGGTCAGTGGGTATGACTTCATATTTCCCGCCCCTGGCAAACCCCAAGATTTGTTTTGTTAGATTTGACCCACTTTTAATATGTTGCTCAATTTTCTTCAATTTGTCATAACGGGGATCAACCATATCAATATCTAAGAGCAGTAGAGATACGTTTCCCTGGATACCCATAAGCAGGTTGTTAAAGTCATGAGCAATCCCGCCGGCTAGCGTGCCGATGGCTTCCAGCCTTTTTGCTTCCTGAAGTTGACGCTGAAGGCATTCTTGCTCGGTGATGTCTCGAATAACGCCTTGGATAGAACGTCTCCCCTGAAATGTTATAAAAGATGAGGACACCTCCATCTGGAAAAACGAGCCATCTTTACGCACTGCTTTGTGAATTTGATGCTCAGCGATTATCTCCTTGCTATCCAGCCAAGCTTTAATATGCTTCTGGATACGACCATGCCCCTCAGGAGCTATCACATCAAAGATGGTAAGACTTAACGCCTCTTCCATTGTGTATCCAAAAAGATCGCAACTTCTCTGGTTGAGAAAGAGCAACCGCTTTGAAGGAATCTCAAAAATATAATATCCATCGAAAGTATTTTCCACCAAAGAGCGGTAACGCTCTTCACTTTGTTGAAGCGCCTCCCCAGCCTTCCTGCGATCGGTGATGTCCCTTAGAACAGCTAGGTCGGCAGGCTTACCTTCGAATTGAATGGTCATGGCCTTCAATTCTATGGGGATTGTGGTGCTATCTTTTCTAAGGAGTTCGATTTCATAAATAGAAGGCACCTCTTTTCCTCCTAAACGATCCGTATATCTCTGAAAAACCAGCTCTCGGTGTTTCGGTGCGATGAAAAGTAAAAAATTTTTACCGATCAGTTCTTCTGGGGAATAACCCACAATATCAAGAGATGCTCTATTGACAAAGTTAAGCAGCCCATCCTGGATCATTATGATCCCATCTTTGGAGTTCTCCACCAGTGTGGAATATTTTGTCTCTGACTCTCGCAGTGCCTGGTCAGCACATTTTCGTTCGCTAATATCCCTGGCAAATGTACAATGATACTCCCCGCCACCGAATTTCACATGATTTATTAAGATTTCGACTGGAATCAGTCCTCCATCCTTGGTCAGGTGTTGGGATTCCACTAAAAAAGAACCCTTGCGTTTTGCCTTTGTCCAATGCTCCGACCAAGTCTCTTGAGGAAAGCCTGGAGCGATATCATGAACTGTCATCTCCAGTAATTCCTTTCTCGAATACCCTAGAGCACGGCAAGCTGTTTCGTTTACATTAATGAAACGTGCATCAGGTCCTATCCAGAAAGCCGCATCCGATGAGTGGTCCATAGCATATTGCATGAATTGTAAAGTATCACTCGTCTGTTCCTTATCATAAACTTCCCTTTCTAATTCTTTAACCCGCTGTTCTAGTTCCTCATAAGTTGGTTTTCGAGTCATCCAAAATCCCTCCGGCTGTCCTAGAAAAGAGAAATCCTATAGGTTTTCAGATATTAAGTTTCACAAGGCCGGAGGAAGGAATCCGAGTAAGTCGTACATTTAGTACGTGGTCGAGGATCCCGACCGATAGCGCCGTGCCAATAGCGCAGTGCCAATAGCACCGTGAAATCATCTCCGTCCCTATGGTTTTTTAAAGGGGGGTTGGGTCACACAAAATACTGTATGATGCTTTGCTGACCTTTTACATTGACACATAAACCCCCCTACCCTATACTTCTATCATAAATATTGAAACTCACTTGAATTATGCCTTTATTGTTTTGGCAATAATAGAGTTTTAGTTCAAGCACTATATACTTGAATAGGTGTGATTTGTCTGTTGAAAATCCTAGAAAGGAACCAAAGCTCTTCTACGGTTGGGTCATCTTAGGAGCCTGCTTTGCCACCACCACTATGGTGGGAGGACTGTTCTATTCGTTTGGAATATTTTTTAATCCATTATTGGAGGATTTTGGATGGAGCCGAGCCTTGACCTCATCCGTTAGCACGGCTAACCTGCTGGCCTTTGCTTTTTCTTCTATGTTTTTTGGCCGTTTGATTGACCGATACGGCCCCAGACTGGTGCTTGCGGGTAGCGCTGTAATCGTCGGCCTTGGCTATATACTTTGCAGCCAGGTTAGCTCAATATGGCAATTATACTTATTCTATATCATAGCTGCTCTAGGATCAGGGCCTACCTGGGTACTGCCCACTTCTACAGTGCAGCGATGGTTTGTAAAGAGACGAGGCTTGACTCTGGCACTGGTTACTACTGGTATCGGTTTTGGGGCATTGATCTTTGCCCCGATAATAAACCATCTCATCTTTACATACGGCTGGAGGACAAGCTATATTATCCTTGGAGTTCTCACTTGGTTAATCCTAACTGCAGCGTCTACTGTTATGGTGCTTGACCCTGAAAAAAAAGGGTTGCGGCCTTATGGCGTAAATGAGTCGACTTCCAATATGACCGGACAAAAGACGATAGATCATCAATCAACAAAGTCTGAGCCTATGATATCAACCGCCGTAGAGTGGGAATTTAACGAAGCGATAAAAACAAAGGCTTTCTGGGGCCTGGTAATATTGTATACGTTCGGCCTTTTCCCCATATATATGCTTGCAACACATATCGTTCCTCACGCTATCGATATGGGCATCTCTGAGGGGGTAGCGGCTGGAGCCTTAGGGCTTATCGGTGCTACCAGTATAGCCGGCCGGCTCCTTGGGGGTGCTGTTGCAGAAAGGTTCGGTTGGACTAAAGGCTTGGCCATGTCCTGCTTTCTAACCAGTGTGTCGGTGTTTTGGCTCATCACAATCCATAATGCTTGGATGCTCTACGTATTTGTTGTCACATATGGCCTCTTCTATGGAGCAAGGGTTCCTCAGTTTCCTGGTATAGTTGGCCACTTTTTTGGGAATACCGCTCTTGCTTCCCTTATCGGCCTTTGCCATGGCCTAGCAATTCTTGGCAGCGCTGAGGCCCCGATTGTAGCGGGATTAATTTATGATAAAACAGGAAGCTACACTGTCGCCTTTTTAATAGCAGGCATCGCTTCTTTAATTGCCGGAACTCTGGCCCTGTTGTTGAAGCCACCGAAGAAACAGAGTGCCGACAATAGGGACTATGGAGGGGAGTAACTTTTTACCATTCCTAAGGGATAGGGACGTCTTTGTCTAACTCAGTTTTCACAGCTTTCCCAATACTTTCCAAAGTATAGGGTTTCTTGATATATTGACCCACACCTAGCTTTAGCGCCTCTTTAACACGCTCTGATTTAAAAGATCCACTTGTAATGATTGCTTTCTGCCTGGGATTCAATTTAAGTATTTCCTTGTATATATCAAGGCCATCTATGTTAGGGCCCATGAGCATATCCAACACCAATAAGTCCGCTGGATTTTTTCTGAGATATTCAACTGCTCCTTCTCCACTCGAAACTGCTCCCACTCTATACCCCAATTCTTTTAGGATCGTGAGTGCAATGTCTCTTTGGTGTTTTTCATCATCCACTACTAAAACAGACTCCCCTCTGCTCATATAATCTTGAATAGAAAAACTAGAATCGTATTCGGCAGATTCTTGCTTGGTTACAGGAAAAAAAAGAGTGAAGACAGTTCCCTTCCCAACGACACTTTGAATATCCACATATCCATTATGGTCTTTTACTGTACCCCATACTACAGCCATGCCCAATCCTGTTCCGCTCACTCCCATTTTCTTTTTCGTATAAAAAGGCTCAAATACTCTCATTATATCCTCATTAGAGATGCCAACCCCAGTATCAGAAACAACAAGAATAACATAATCGCCCTCTTCCACATAGTCATAACCCCTAATAGGTCTGTCAACATATCGATTTTCTGTTGATATGGTAATTTTTCCAGCTCCAGCTATGGCTTCTGCTGCATTGGAGACTAAATTCATAACGGTCTTGGAAAGATGAAATGGAGAGCCTAGGATATGTGACAAATCTATCTCAAGCTTGGTCTCTATTTCAACATATGGATGAAATGATCTCAGTTTTTCATATTCAGAGCTTTTCTGATATTCTCTAATTATTACATTTAAATTCACAATTTCTTTATAAGACACTCCTCTTCTTGCCAGGGTCAACAAATCTTGGACAATAGCTGCGGCTTTATCCCCTGATTTTTTTATGCTTAATATTGGTTTTCTTAAAGGGCTATCTTCAGGGATCTTCATCAATAGCAAATCAGGATAACTTACAATGCCCGACAAGACATTGTTAAGATCATGAGCCACTCCTCCTGCAAGAGTACCGAGAGCTTCCATCTTCTGAGCTTGCTGGAGTTGTCTTTCAAGCCTTGTCTTTTCTTCCTCTGCCAGCCTTAGTTCCGTTATGTTTCTAATATGTTCTATCACGGAGATCACATTGCCGGCTTCGGCAAAGACAGGGTAAATATTTATTTCCAGTGTTATCCCATCTGCCGGATTCGTTGTTTCCAGCCTCTTGGATTTCCCGGTTTCAAACACCTCTAAAGCATGGCAATGTTCACAGGGCGCATCACGATGCATATATACCTTATAGCAGTATGGGTGACCGACACGTTCTTCTGATGGAATATAATTATGGCCGTGCCAGTTACTGACAAGAACTTGGAAGCTCCTGTCTTGAACTGTTAAAAGATCGGGGATTGCTTCAAATGTATCACTTAAAAGTTTTTCCGACCTTTTCAGTGCCTCCACTGTAAGTTTATGCTTAAAAATGAGTTTTGATAAATGGTCTATTTCTCTTAAACACCTTATCCCGGTTTCTTCTGCAATCCTTTGATAATAAATATATTTCTTTTTTGCTTCTTCATAAAGTCTTCTTCGCCCAGCTAGTATTTCTTCCAAAACTTTATTACCTTCATCCATATCTATTATCACTCTGCAAAAATCAACAAGACTCCAGTCCAGTCAAGCCCCCTACTCTTTTGAAGGATAGGAGCAACTTCAACCCCTGAATAGAAACCTATAAGTGGTGTCTCATACTCGTTAAACACTTTCTGGACTTCCGTGGCTTCCTCAGTTTTGGTGTTTGAGTTATCTGCTGTGCGTCCTGCACAATCAATGTATATTCCGAAAAGAGCCTTTTTCCCTTCTGCTCTTATTTGCTCCATAAGCTCAGCGGAGTTTATCCTCGCTGACTCTATCATTTTCGTACTATCCCTCAGCATAAACTGTATTTCAACCTCTGGTGCGAAGTCTGGTTCAAAAATACCAATACCTTCTCCGTTAGGCAGTACTCCTGTGATCAGCCGATTGACATAGTTGGCCTCTTTCGGATCTTCAAACTTTCTTCCACAATTTCTACCTATTGTTAAAAGATTTACGGGATGTTGATGACGCCACTCCTGGTGCCCATACAATTCATCAATCATTTCAACAATCGGCTTGCCATCCAATTCGTAAATAATCGAGCCCTCTATTTTTGTAATTTTATGATAAACACCGTCTAACAGGCTGCACCCTTGCATAATCCTAAAATAGGGCGTAAAATCCCCAGATAACATAGCGCCGACAACACATTGGCTATCAACTTTGGTCCCACAAAACTGTTTTGTGGGACCAAAGTCATGATCACCTAGTAAGCCAGCGCCAATAATAGGCAAATTTGATTGGAGTTCTGTTTCTATTCCTTCGATTAAAGGTGAAGAGGCGTTTAAAACTGCCGGGGTTTCCTCTGTTGCAGGAATCTTGACAGAATCATAAAAGAACAATAAGAGCTTTCCTGTCGGTCCAGTTGTTAATTTTTTTGCTAACTTCCTTCCGGCTATTTTTTCATCTTCATCTAAATTACTTACTATACTCACTGTGTGTTGAATTTTGTCCGACTGTATTATTGCAATACCTGCCGGATAACCTTCATATGATAAATAATCATTAGTAATTATTCCAACAGCTGAACCTCCAATTACCGGGACCTCAGTCCCCACAACTGATTGCACTCCTTTTAAAAAATCATCATGATCAAGCCGACCACTGCAAAAGGCAATCACAAAATCAGGCCTAAAAAGTTTGCCGTTCTTTATGGCATTTTCAGCTACGTTTTCTCCTGACAAAAAAGCATTTTGTTCGTTACTGTAGCCAATTCCTACTTCCATTTTCCACTTCTCGAAAAAACACTCGGGCTTTTGTGTCAACCCCTTTTTATGGAAAGCTTTTGCTCGTTAGTGGGAAGTTACTTTTAAATCTATAAAGAATGTTTGGCAAAATCCTGGTGTAATCGAAACTCTTATGAAGGGGACAAGGCATGAAGTTCACAATTCACATCATCACCTGGTGTAAGGGAAATAGATTCTTTTAAAGGATGTTGAAAAGAATATAGGGGACTAGTCCGAAACAACTAAAGATTTTCATATATTAACTTTCACTGCGTTATCGGTCGGAATCCTCAACAACATACTAAATGTACGACTTACTCTGATTCCTCCCTCTGGCCTTATGAAAGTTGTTTCAGCCGTTTACTATGAAGAGGCAATGAACTTGTCAAAAGTTCAATGGTTGCTAATCGTTGTTGTATAACGATTTGAAACTCTGTATATCATAAATTTGAAAAAATCACAAGTAAAAGTTATGTTATAAATAACTTTCTCAAGTTGGCGCTCAAAATAAGCATCCTTCATCAAAGCTATAAAGTAGTTTACACTTTTGTGTTATTTTAGCCCTATAGATTTGGGCTAGCAATCCCCATGCCAAGAAAAACCAAAGTTGAAGTACTATACACGAAAAACGAATACCTTATGACAAAGTAGTTCATAAGAAGTAAACGAATAGCACCCCTGACAATGGCTTAAAGGCATAATTTAAATGAGTTTCAAAATCTCTGGTTATAGATCTTCAGATAATAAATTTCACGGCGTTATCGGTCGGAATCCTCAACAACGTACTAAATGTACGACTTACTCGAATTCCTCCCTCTGGCCTTGTGAAATTAAAATATCTGAAAATCTATATAACGCAGGGTCGTTTACGCAAGTTTGTGCAGATGGGCACTCAGTTCTTCAGCATGTTCTTCTTGCTCCTTTTTTAGAACTTCCATTTTATCATCAGAATAGCCGAGCAACCCCCTTAGCACCTCTTCAGTGTGCTCCCCGACGAGTGGCGTAGGAGTGTTCTCTCCTTCAATACCATCGATCATCTTTATCGGGCAAGCAATAGCCCTTGCCTTGCCGTACTGGGGATGCTCCATCGAAATAACCGTCTCGTTATGGATTACTTGAGGATCTTCTACTACTTTGTCTAAGGTATTTATGGGGCCGCAAGGTATATCCTCAACTCGCATAAGTTCTACCCAATCCTCACTATCCGCCTCTTTAAGGGCACCTTCAACCTCCTCTACAAATTCCTTGTGGTGGGAGATCTGTGCGAAGATATCTTTGAATCTGGGGTCATCCATCATCCAATCTTTGTTTATAACCCTAGCTAGTCTTGGCCAGCTTGGACCTAGGGCTATATAACCGTTTCTTGTTTTGAAGTACCCTAGAGTGGGAAGTATGGGGTGTACAGATCCTTGAGGCGGGGGGGCATTTCCGGAAATAAAATAGTTCTGGAAATGGTTAGCCAGTAAAGACATGGTGGCATCCAAAAGATTGACTTCCACCTTCCTCCCCTTCCCGGTATGCTCCCTTTCATAAAGGGCAATCACTATGCCTAAAACGGCATAGATGCCGGATGAGATGTCAGATACAGCGCCACCTGATCGCATTGGTTTACCACCGGGCTCACCACAAAGACCTGCCATTCCACTCATTGCTTGAGCAATGTCGTCAAAAGAGGGCTGAAGCGCATAAGGCCCGGAAGAGCCATATCCGCTTATGGAACAGCTTATGATTTTTGGATTTATCTTCTTCAGGGTCTCGTAGTCAGCTCCAAGCCTCTCCATTGAACCACATCTATAGTTATCAAAGACTACATCAGAAACCTTAACTAGGTCGTACAGAGCCTCTTTCCCTGACTTAGTGAACATATCTAGAACTATGCACTTCTTGTTTCTGTTGAGAGCCATTGCATAGTAGCTCAAAGCAGGGTTGTTGTCGTGCCAGGGAGGGGCCATTCTTATCATGTCGCCCTCCGGTGACTCAATCTTAATCACCTCTGCTCCCATATCCCCTAGAATTTGAGAACCAAATGGGCCGGCATGAGCTTGTGTTAGATCCAGAACCTTTACCCCGGTCAAAGGACCTTTTATTGCCATCTTTGCCTCCTTTCAAAGTCAATATACACTACCTAAAATAGGCAAGCGCACCATTGAAGGCAGGAAAAAAGATAAGAAACTCTTTTATATAGATTTTAAGATATTAAAGTTCACAAGGCAAGAAGGAGAAATCCGAGTAAGTATAGATTTTCAGATATTAAATTTCACAAGGCCAGAGGGAGGAATCCGAGTAAGTCGTACATTGTAGTACGTCGTCGAGCATTTCGACCGATAACGCCGTGAAATTTAATATATGTAAATCTATAGATTTACATTACCGTACTTTGGGCGAAATTAGTATATCTCATTGAAATCATTGAGAAACTCAAAACTTTACTATTTTTACTTTTTTCAAAGATTTCAACAGGTTAGCCATGTTTTACCCAAAGTCTAATATATTATATACCGAAAAGATTCTCGCGTGTCAAGCTCAATGTCCCAGGGGACAGGGGAAAGTCAAAGTCAGGTTTAGCACGAGTTGAGCAAGGAGTATAGGTTGGCATAATGTAATCGTTTAGGTGGTCATGTTAAGTCATCCGAGAGGTCATTATGATAAACATCTTTTTTTCCACTCACCCATTGACATCGGCTTTTTAATGATTATTTTCTCTACAAAGATCAAAGATAAAAAAACATTGGGCATCCTTCACAGAACAGAAGCCAATGAGTTGTTATGTTTTTGATGGTACAGCTATCTCGGCTGTGCCTTTTCACAGGCCGGTAGCCTGTGCCACTGATCTTTGTTACCACAATTGTGTATTTGCCCTCGGATGGCCATGAAATAGTGTAAAAAGGAAGATGAAGGATGCCAAACATTGCATGTAATAAGGAGGTGTTTTGTTATGGAACTTACAACGCATAGACCATTAAGTGTAATAAGCCCTTCCAGACATTTCTTGTCAAACTTCTTCGGTGACAGGTTTCGGGACTTCTTCAATGAAGAGGAATTAACTAAAACCCATCAGTTCTATCCATCAATCGATGTGGCGGAGACAGACAAGGATTTCAAAATGAAGGCGGAACTTCCAGGAATGGATAAAGGAGACCTCAAGCTCGAAGTTAGAGATGGTTTGCTGATACTCAAAGGAGAAAGAAAGAGGGAAGATAAAGTCGAAAAGAATGGATATTACCACAAGGAGATGCTCTACGGATCATTTGAGAGGTCATTCAGGCTACCTGAGCATGCTGACGCTGAAAAGATCACGGCCGATCTTAAGAAGGGGGTGCTCGATATAACTATCCCCAAAACCGAAAAAACAGAGCCAAAGAAGGTTGAAATACACACATAGCAAGCAGCATGCTTCCAGACGCCGACCTTTTGGCCCGGGCCTACTAATGGTCCGGGCCAAAAAATTTGATGCTCTTCCGCTAATACTTTGAAAATAAAGTTAAATGACCTTATCCAATCTTAATTTATCAATATCCTTGTCACTGTATCCGGCTAGTTCTTTCAATATTGTATATGTGTGTTCCCCAAGTCCAGGGGCCGAAAGATTGTTGTTGATCTCCCCTCTGCTGAATCGGATAGGAAAACCGGGAATCTTTATGTTCCCCAAATCAGGATGGTTATAATCAACAATATAGTCATTTTCCAGCATTTGAAGATCCTGAACGGCTTCCCTAGTGGTATTCACGGCACAGATCACTATGTTTTTATCGTGAAATATTCGCAACCATTCATCCCTCGGCTTGGCTAAAAAGGCCTTGCTAAAGAGAGACACTAACTCTTTCGAGTCACACATTCTGCCATCCCGGTTTTTGTAGCGTGGATTAGATAAAAGCTCTGGATGCCCCAGAGCCTCACATATTACCGGCCAATTACCAGAATTGGGGGTGTCAGTAAGTACCAGCCAGCCATCGTCTTTACACCGGTAATAATTCCGCAGGGGGTCAGCGCTCGCCTGTTCATGTCTTGGAACTTCAATGCCGGTGAGCAAGGTAGTGAGGTTGTTCATGTACATCATATAAGAGACAGTACTGAGGATGGAGACATCAACCTCCTGTCCAATACCGAAACGTTCTTTCATCAAAAGAGCAGCGATGACCTGGTAGCTGGCCATCATAGCGGTTGTTTGATCTGCTATGCCGAACTGAGCCAAGAGTGGGGGCATGCCAGGTTCTCCCAAGCTATACATCAAGCCTGATTTCGCTTGTCCCTGAAAATCGAAACCTCCCCGATCTGCATCAGGACCACGCGATCCATAACCCGTCACTGATGCATAGATCAATTGAGGTTTTATCTGTGACAAGGTTGCATAATCCATCTTCATCTTTTTTATGGTACTGAGGCGAAGGTTGGTAAAGAACACATCGCTTTTTTTGACTAGCTCATAGGCGATCTCTCTCCCTTCACTATTGGCTAAATTGATTGTTATGCTCTTTTTTCCGCGGTTGGCAGCTTCAAAGAACATATTCTTACCCTCACCAAAACCGAAGTCGATATTTTTATATTCAAAAAGCCCTCTGATTGGATCTCCCACCTCTGGTTGTTCAATCTTAATCACTTCTGCTCCCATATCCGCAAGCATAGCCGGACCTCCCGGACCTGCATGAAAGATGCCCCATTCTAATATCCGTATTCCTTCTAGTGGTTTGAACATTCCAATCTTTACCTCCTGATGCTGAATTTGAAGTGCGATAACAAGAATCTTTTTTTAGATACAGTAATATAAAGGAAATTTACCCGGAAATTCCGTCCTCAATCCATTTTGATGCTTGACGCGCTATTTGGCCCAAACGGTCCTCAGTCAACATCTCAATATAATGAGGAAGCGCCTGGTTCTTCCGAAAATGATCATTGTTGTATTCTTCACAGTAATTTGCCAGCACAATTACCTTGCTGATAAATCTCATGTCGTCATGATTATAATTTTGATGAAGATATGCTTGTACAAGTCTGGCCTGTAATTGGAGATCTCTCGTTTTCAGGCTATCGGTCAACTCCATAGTTTCAATAACAGCATGCCACTTCTTGTTTTTAAAATATGTGTCCACTCTTTCATAAATATCCAAACACCTTTGAATATCACTCTTCGGTTTGCATTGTTTTCTTTCTTTTTCATTCATTAGTGAGAGCTTTGCATAGGCGATATATGGACTGAGCTCACATTGGCCGTCCTGATATGTTGCTCCCTCCTCCCAGATATTCAGAGCGCTTTTTTCATCGTTCTTAACAAAATAAGCCATGCCAAGAAGATGACATATATGACGGGCAGTGCCGTCATCAAGGTAAACGCGCGAAACCTGCGCAAGCAATAAAATGACTTTCTCCCAATCCTGTTCCCTTGCAGCGTCATTTGCCATATCAAATAGAACCCTGCAATTATCCGGATATCGTTCCTTCATCCACACCTTCAATTGTTTTGATTCTTCAATTCTAAGAATACGCTCCAATGCGTAAATAAAAGCGGCAATTTTATCCGGGTTATTGCTTTGTTTTATTTTTTCTGCAGCATCACAAAACTCTTCATAAGAATAATCTCTTAATTGAAGCATAAATGCCAGAGATTCCGCATTAATATCACCTGTTGGAGAGCCGCAAGTCCATCTGGAATCAAAAGACGGGAGGGAATATTCTTGCTCGGAATTATCATTATCACACTCAAACACAGGTGTATGCTCGTCAAGGATTACAGCCTGCATTTTTCGGTCAGTAGAATATATCGCCGCCACCCGATTTGAATATTCATCGACAGCAAGAATAATGTCCTTGGGAACGCTAACCTGATAAAGTAGATCAAGGCCATGTCTCGACTCTTTAAATGCAGCAAGACTGACTCTTATGCCTTGTGAAGACTCGTTACCAAAACAGACAAAAACAATTCCAGTATCAAGTGAAGTAAACATTGCATGTTGAAATTCTCCGCATGAATCTTCTATTTTAATCGGCTCATTTCTATGTTCGACATCAGGTTTTATCTCCAGCGTAAGAATAAAATCGCCATATTGTTCGTTATTGTCCTCTGTAATATCCTGAAAAAGATTAAAAGCGCCTGTATCGTCATATGTCAGAAACACAGAATCAACACCATTTGGATGAATAGCAGCCGCATCTATGGTTACACTGGTTTTAAACTCTAAATTTTCAATTATCCTGCCCTGTTCCGAGTATATGCGGACAAATTTATCATCCCCGTTCGCAATAACCACATGAAAAAACCCGCTATTGTTTATCACAAAAGGCAAAGCAAATGATCTTATCCTGCGGATAACGCGCCATTGTTCGATATTAATAACCTCGCATGTTTCTTCAGCTATTAAAATTCCCGACCTACTACGTTTATTTAACCACACAAATCCTTTTTCAGGAAACAGCAACACATCTTCAACAATTTCATTTTGTCTGATAAAATCGGAAAAATCATACCAAGACAGGATAGTCAACGGATCTAAACAAAGCCCTACAACATGACCATCTTGACCAGCTATCCAAAGAACATTTCCGACAATGCTGACTTTTGGAAAAGATAAACGCTCAGGGGCCCGTAGGATTATGGCTTTCTTGAATCTCTGATCATCAAGGCAGAACGTCCTTGCAAATACCCATCGTTCATGACAGGTTACCATAATTAAATTGCGGCCATCCGGAAGAATGCAACAGTTGGATTCCTCAAGCATCCACCCCATGCCAAAGGTAGCGTAACATGTGGGCAATTCGCTTATATCAGCTGTTACAAGCGACCACTCTTTTTTTATGGAAGCAGCATGTTCTTCAACTTTATCGAACCATAACTTTGAGGTGTTTTTTTCATTATATCCCGCAAGCTTGCCGGCAATATCCATGCATGCGAAATGATCGCCTTGTTTAAGACAGGAATCGTACTTTTGATTAAACATCCGGATTGTATCAAGCCTTTGCATCTTTGATTTTATATGCTCAAAATATTTCCTGTCGCTCTTATCCAAATCCCTGACTTTTATGCCGGCAACACAATCACTTGCCTTTTCAAGGTCAGGATTTTCTTTTGCTAAAAAACTGTCAGCTTCCCCAAGCAGCTCTTTATTTTTCTTAAGCTCAAGTCTTAGCGACAGGGATTTTGCCTGTTGTAGAATGGTTCGGGCCTCAGATACTGATTGAAGCGCTCTGCTGTGGAGATTCATCTCTGCAACTATATGCTGTGGATCTTCTCTCTTTTGAAGCGCATTTTTTAATTTTCCAAGATCTAAAATTGCGTCCGCCATTTTTTCGTCTTTCATTGTCGTATGAGTAGAAAAAGTCTGCTCAAGCCAGACAAAATGCTGATCATGGATGGTGTTGAGAATGCGCCCTCGTTGTTTCTCGTTAAGTCCCATAAATTGCAAAAGTGCTTTTTTGCTGTGCCCATCTTTCCAAAGTCCGACTACATTGGAAATTTCTGCTTCTTGTTTATGTTTTTTTGCTTTATTTTGAGCATGTTCAAGATCTTTGGTTAGGTCATTGGCATTTGCGCCAAGCATTATGGCCCTCTTCAACAAATCGGCCTCGGTTTGAAAGTCGTCAATACACTTTGCCTCATCTGCCTGACGCAGGAGTTTAGTAATATTCTCTTCACGCTGCTGTTTTTCAAATTCATGGCGGATCTTTCGAGCAGCTTTGTTCTGAGGTAACAAAGACAATATGCTGTCTGCTAAATCCAGGGCATCCCTGGAACTGCCCTGTTGCCATGCCTGGATCATCTCTTCCTCAACAGGTTCGATTTTTTTAGCCTTAAGTGATATAATCTTTGTTTCTAATTCATCTATTTCCGGTTTTGAATCGGCATTCTCATAAGACTTTAGCACTGACAGAAGCTCTGCTGCACGGCTTTCATCCCCTTGTTGTATGAAATGCCTTACAGCAAAAAGATATACTTCAACAACACAAGGATCTGATATCCGGTCAATATAATCAAGCGACTTCTCAACTTGGCCGCAGTGCGCTGCTGCTAAAGCCAGCAGGCTCTTCACCCTTTTATCTTTTTCTGTGCTTGTTGAAAACAACTCTGAAATGGCCAATGCCTTTTCATAGGCCGCCAGATGATCAACAAAAAAATCAAGAATGGCCAACGCAGGCTCAAGGCCTCCATGCGACGCATCAAGAGCGCGCAGATAATACTTCTCACAGGCATCATACTCATATTCTTCCAGCGCCTTTTGACCCAGATTAACCAATTCCTCTTCAGAAAGGGCTTCATCTCGTTTTCCAGCCTTGTCATTTTGAGGATATTGATATGAAGGCTGTTTATGTCCAGAGCTGAATTTTGGCGAAAACTCTGTTGAATCAATGGATCCACCAGCATAACCCTCATCAATCTGCCTCTGGGTCCAGGATCTGGCATCATCATCCAGTTCATTGATTAGCGCATGACATGCATCTTCATTAAAATGACGGAGACACAACCCCACAATTTGCGTATTTTCAGGGTCAGGTAATTCCACCTGCAGACTGTCTTTGAACTGCCTTATGAGCATACTTTGCAAACGAGCCTTTAACCTATAACTCTCCGATGCCATCTTTGAACTTTTTTTCTTATTCGTCGGATTAATTTGGTGAATCAATTGAATCAACTCATGGGCAGTGACCAAAACCCTTTCATCAAGAACTTCATAAGGGTCAAGTTCAATTCTCTTTTTTCTCTTTTTATTTTGTTTCCCAACCATGTTTTGTCTTTTATTTTATGAGATAAAAAGGCATCCTTCATTAAAGCTATAGCTTAAAAACCCTACCTCATGCCCAATTTCTACTTTCAAGGGAACCTATCTTATGAAAATGGGCCAGGTTCGCCGTTATAACACCACATTTATGACTCATTGCTATAGCCGCAATGGCCCGCAATGGCAAATTTGGACAATAGGCGATCAGGTATATGTATTGTTGTTGACGGCATACTGAACCTCCTTTACAGACGAAAATATACGAACGAATAGAATATATTCTATTCGCTCAAATGTAAAGAGGAAAGAGGCTGGCAGAGAATTTAGGTTAGATTCGTTCATTCCTAAAACGCAAAACCGGAGGAATAGACGAACTATTTCGACCTGTGCAGTTGGTCGGAATATGACTTGAATGATCTTTGACGAACCTTCTTGATTCATTTTGAGAAAGATTCTTAGTGAGTGAAGCTGAAAATTGCAGATTGTTTGAGGGAGCTTGCGACTGAGTTATCTGCAATTTAGCGCAGCGAACTTAGAATCTTCAAAATGAATCAAGCAGTGAGGAGAAGATTATTCAAGTCATAGGCGCTATTGTTGAGTAACTGCACAGCTTGAAAAATTTTGAGGATTTTGTGTTTGAAGACCGGGGGATGGTCTGAAGATGAGATGCACAAATGGGGAAATTATTTCGGCCTCGTCCCTAAGTGCACGACTTACTTGGATTTCCCCCCCCGGCCTTTTGAAATTTAATATCCGAAGACCTATATCATCGTTCTAAGTTCCGAAACCTGGCGTCTATGGCGCTAATGTTTTCAATACGGATCAGGGCATCAAAAAAATCTTTGCCTTCTAATTTTTCCAGATGAATTAAGTTGTTTCCTACTTCCTTAACGAGACCCGTAAAGATTTTCCCCGAATCAAGGGTCACATACACCGTTTTGCCGACAAGCGATTTTAAGTTATCCGCCAGGGAGGAATTAACATTATAGCTCATTCCTTCAATGACTACGGTTTTCGCCTCTACCTCCGTAGGAAGTGTTAGAACTGTGGCAGAAAACAGCATAATCAGTATTATCCCCACCGAGTTAAACATCTTTACTTTCTTCATAATAACCCTCCTCCTTTTTCCATTTCATTCATTTTTTGGCATCCTTCATCAAAGCGATAAAGTAGTTTACACTTTTTTATTATCAGATATTTAATTTAACAAGGCAAGAGGGAGGGATCCTCAACGACGCACTAAATATAAGGCTTACTCGAATTCCTCCCTCTGGTCAGATACGTTCCTTTCACGAGCTGTTTGCATATAAGATGCTTTACCTTCGACCCTTAGTGATGGCGAGAATCATCTGACCGCGCAAGATCTTCATATAATTGAGCATATTTTTAGGGATTGGGGGGCCCTTCTCCTCTTTATCTGCGTAAAAAATCCCCAGGCATTTCTTTTCAAAAACTATCGGGTATATAATAAACGCTGGAGCATTAATGATTTTTCTATACCATTCAGGGATGAGCGCCTGTATTTCGGGGGTACGGGAATCACTTATGCGAAAGTCCTTTCCTTGTAAGACGGCCTGATTGAAAACATCGGAAGATTTTGTGAGCTTAAACCTAAAGCTCTTGATTAAACTGTCAATATCTTTTCCAAGACCGAAGCGGGAGCACATCGCCTCACGTTTAGGCGTCATCATAGAGAAAATTACACGATTAAAGGAAAATCCCCGATACATAGTTTCAACTATCATTATCATCACATTACTGATCTCATAATCCTCCACCAGGACACAGGTAATCTCTTGTATGCCTTCGATCAGCACATTTAATGGCCCTCCTTCATCTAAGGTTCCATGCGGTCCTTCATCTTCTTCGGAAAAAGATAACTCATCCGTAGCTATCTCTCTGCGTTTCGGGGGAAGATTAGTTTCTGTGTCGTAAAGAAGCGTCTGCTGGTCTTCGGAGGGCGGAACAGGCTTTGTGTCACGAATGCGAGCACCTTGATCTTGACTCCTTGGATCGAGGGTTAACTGACGCATAAAGTTGTTATTCTTCAAGTCGATATTGAGCACGTCCGCATTTTTTTCCATTTCTTCCTTCAAAAAAAATACGATATTTTCCATCTGCTTCTGAGAAGAGGGAACTATCTTTTTGAAGCGATTCGCGACTGCGGACAAAGCTTCTTTCCGTTCTTCTTCTCCTGCTGTTTTGCTAATGGTCTCACAAAACTCGTTTGAAAAGTTGCATATACCCCGCAAGATACCTTTTTCAGATTTGGCCGCATCAACCTCTCCCTGGGGCAAACGTTCCATGCTGTATATGATCTGTTCGGGAAATTTCCAGGCTGCAGCTACAGCCATTCCTAATTCATCATAGGAAACTCCAAGGACAGATCGTGACGCTATCTGCTCTTTTTCCCCAGTCTGACCCATTCTTCTCTTTATCTCTTTATACTCTTCCGGTAAATAAAAAATCACTAATTGATTTCCCAGATTATGAAGCATCGCGCAAACAAAAGCCTCTTCTGTTTCCAGATTTACGCTTTTCGCCATTTTTCTGGCAAACAAGCCGCTTGCGAATGAACTTAGCGCGGCATCTTTCAGCTCTACTACCTCAGCTTTGCTTTGCATGTGCTCGAAGAGAAGAAGGCTGGCCGCCGCCATGCGTACCTGCTCAAACCCAAGCAGGACCACTGCCCTGGTAACCGTGGTCACCTTTCCGGCAGATAACCCATAAAAAGCCGAATTCACCAGTTTGAGCAGCTTGTTGGTTAGAGCATAATCCTTAAGGATTACATTGGAAAGGTCTGAGGCGGATAGGTATTTTTCACTTGATGCCAATTTCTGATTGATTTCGACCATATATTTGGAAAAAGCGGGAAAATCCGTATTATGGCGCATTCGACGAAGCAGAAAATCCACCGTACTGCGATTATCTTTTTCAACGGTAGGCCTAATTTCGGCGCTTTTCTTTTCTGTTTTCAAATACGCATCAAGGTCCTCCTTCATGTCCAAGGCGCTTGCATACCTCTGTTCCAGTTTTTTCTCAAGTGCCTTTAAGACAATCCTGTCAAGATGCGGATCTACTGATTTGTTCTGGATGGATGGTGGTGCAGCCGGTTGACGAACAATCTTATTCATCATGCCGGAGAAATTATCCGCCAGAAAAGCAGGAAGACTGACAAGCATCTCATAAAAAATCAGGCCCAAAGAGAAGATGTCGGATTGAGGAACAGGGGGAGTTTGTAAAAAGTGTTCCGGGGACATATAGAGTGGGGTGCCTCCAGGGAACTTTTTGGGGCTCGAATTCAGACTCATAATGCCGGAGATCCCAAAATCCATTATCCTGGGAAGATTGTTTTCATCAATCTGAATATTTGAAGGCGTTAAGTCTCCATGAATAACACCTTGTTTATGAAAGTGTGCAATGCCGTCCAGTATCTTGGAAATGAGCAGTGTTGCTTGCTGTGGGGTAAAGGCCCCTTGTTTCTTCATCAAGTCTCGCAGGGAAGTTCCTTCCACATATTCCATAACAAAATACGTTTTCCCCTGGTACTCTCCGGCCTCGTAAATGGGTACGATGTTTGGGTGCCTAAGTTTGCTGACTGTCCTGGCCTCATGTATCAACCCTAAATGCCTATCATCCGATGTTGAGGAACGTATCCTTTGCATCTTGATGGCTACCGGACGTTCTAAGTGAGAATCATTGGCAAGATAAACCACCCCTTGCGAACCTTCTCCTAGTTCCTTAACAATATTGAAACGACCAATACTTGATGGAATTGCCATTGCTCCCTCAATTCATTCTTAAATCGCAGTGCAATTACTGTGCCGAACGGTATTGTATGGCCACGGTAAAGTCGTATGAAAATTTTTCGACCTGTGCAGTTAGTCGGAATATGACTTGAATGATCTTTGACGAACCTTCTTGATTCATTTTGATAAAGATTCTTAGTGAGTGAAGCTGAAAATTGCAGATTGTTTGAGGGAGTTTGCGACCGAGTTATCTGCAATTTAG